>Ga0208037_1000887_pt1 | contig 16045 bp, 17 predicted proteins | sample June2015DPH_13_1_3_FD_184710 | JGI IMG/M metagenome (GOLD analysis project Ga0208037, IMG submission 184710) | Peatland microbial communities from SPRUCE experiment site at the Marcell Experimental Forest, Minnesota, USA - June2015DPH_13_100... | ecosystem: Environmental > Terrestrial > Soil >...
CAGGTGACGGTGTTGGAACTTCGCGTGCACCCTTCAGACCTGGGGAAGGTCATCGGCAAGCAAGGCCGAACGGCACGCTCCATCCGCACGATTCTCAATGCCGCGGGGATGAAGCTGAAGAAGCGATACACCCTGGAGATTCTCGAGTAGGAGGTCCCTCGGAATCGCTCCCTCCAGGAGCGGCGCGTAGGGATTGGGCAAACTTGGCCGAGAACGTGCCAGAACGCTTCCTTGCCGTCGCTCGCGTCCTTCGTCCACAGGGACGCCGGGGGGAAGTCCTGGCCGAACCGCTGACGGATTCTTCCTCACGCTTCCAAGGACTCCGGCAGGTGTTCCTGGAGAATCCTGGAACGGCTCCTCAGCCCATCAAGGTAGAGAATGTCTGGTCCCACAAGGGCCGGGTGGTGATCAAGTTTTCGGGTGTCGATTCCATCGATAGCGCTTCGCGCTTGAAAGGCCTGCATGTGCTGATTCTGGCGGAAGAGAGAATGCCACTTCCTCCGAATCACTATTACCTCTGGGAACTCCAAGGGTGCCGGGTCGTTACGGACCGCGCGGGAAGGCGAGTGGAGGTGGGCACGGTAACAGATATCGAGCCCACGGGCGGTGTTGATGTTCTTCACGTGGCGACATCGCGCGGGGAAGTTCTGATTCCCCTGGCCCAGGCCATCTGCACGAAGATCGACACGGAAGCGAGGACGATCTTCATTGACCCGCCCGACGACTTGTTGGACTTGAATGCATGACGTTTGACGTTATCACCATCTTTCCGGATTTCTTCAACAGCATGCTGGAGCACGGCGTGCTCAAGCGCGCCATCGCCGGCGGCCAGGCCAGCATCCGGTTGCATGACTTGCGCGACTTCACCGAGGACCGCCACCGAACCGTGGACGACCGGCCCTTCGGGGGCGGGCCCGGAATGGTTTTTAAGCCCGACCCGGTTTTCAAAGCCGTCGCCGCGCTGGAAGCCGGAATGCCGGGCCGGCGCCTCCCCGTCATCCTGCTTTCGCCACAGGGAAGGCTCTTTACCCAAACGGTGGCGGAGGAGTTGATGGGGCAGGATCGCCTCGTGCTGATTTGTGGCAGGTACGAGGGGGTGGACGAACGTATCGCGGAGCACGTGGCCACCGACGAGATCTCGATTGGGGACTACGTGCTCAGTGGTGGGGAACTTCCTGCCGCGTTGATTATGGAATCCGTGGTCCGCCTCCTGCCAGGAGTTCTGGGCAACGAAGAATCCGCGCCCCAGGATTCCTTCACGACCAGGCAGGCAGGCTCCCGCGAATTCCGACACGGCCTGCTCGATTTTCCCCATTACACACGACCCGCAGAGTTCCAGGGTTGGAAAGTCCCGGAAGTCCTGCTTTCGGGGAATCACGAAGAGATTCGCCGCTGGCGCCGCCAGCGAGCGCTCGAGAAAACATGGCGGAGGCGGCCCGATTTACTGGCCGGCTTTCCATTGAGCGAAGAAGACCGGCAATGGCTGGATACCCTCCAGCGCGAGGGGTGCGAACCGGTCGTTATTTCAGGTTTGGGAGAACAGAAATTATGAACGCGCTCGAAAAGGTTGAACAACTGCAAATGAAGAAAGACTTGCCCTCGTTTCAGTCCGGAGACACCGTGCGTGTGCACGTCAAAATCAAAGAAGGCGACAAGGAACGAATTCAGGTCTTCGAGGGCACAGTCATCGGCCAACGGCGAGCCCGGAATCACTCCACCTTCACGGTTCGCAAGACCTCCTTCGGCCAGGGAGTGGAACGCATCTTCCCCTTGCACTCACCCATTATCGATAAGATCGAGGTGGTTCGTTCCGGCCGGGTGCGCCGCGCCAAGCTCTACTACCTGCGCAAGCTGCGGGGCAAGGCAGCGCGACTACGCGAGGTCCGAACAGAACAGGAAGCCTGACGGAAGCGTCTGGGGGGGGCGTGGAGGTTCCGTCCTCTCTCGGTTGCGCCGCGCGCCCTAAGAAGTCGTCACGAAATAAGCATTGCATTGGCCGCAGTACCACCCCCTCACCTGTCCCGATCAGATCGGGACACCCTCTCCCCCAAGGGGGAGAGGGCGGCACAAATCAGATTGCGTCTCCCCTCTCCCCCTTGGGGGAGAGGGGCCGGGGGTGAGGGGGTTTCGATTCGAGAATGGAACGGTTATGGCTCACACCATGCCGGCCTTGCGAAACTCCGGTGAGTTCAAGTGTACGCGGAAGCTGGAGGAGCAGGCCCTCCGCGCGGGGTGGCGTCTGGTTGCGGGATGCGACGAAGTGGGACGAGGGGCGCTCCTCGGCCCCCTCTATGCCGCCGCCGTCATTCTCGATCCCGCCCGACCCATCGCGGGCGTGGATGACTCAAAAAAACTCACTCCCCCTGAGCGCGAATCGCTTGCCCTACAAATCACTGAAAAAGCCCTTGCTTTCCAGGTTGTCTCCCTTTCGGCGGCTGAGGTTGATGCCCTGAACGTGTACGAGGCATCGAGGCAGGGAATGATCCGCGCGGTGTTGGGACTCGACCCGGCTCCCGAATTCATCCTTACAGATGCCATGCCTCTCGAGGGCTCTCATAAGGCCACCGGGTTTGTGATTCCTCACCGCGCGGTGGTCCACGGCGACGCGCTCTCGGTCTCCATTGCCGCTGCCTCCATCCTGGCCAAAGTGGCCCGCGATGCGCATCTCCGAGCCCTCGATCGCCTGTACCCACAGTATGGCCTGGCAAAGAATAAGGGTTATGGGACGCGAAAGCACCTTGAAGCTCTCGCTGTCTACGGTCCTTGTGCCGAGCACCGGAAAACCTATCAGCCTGTGAAGGATTACCTGCTTCCGCTTTTCCCGTTTCCGGTTGCGCCGTAGCTTGCCTTACCTCTGGAGTGCGGCAGCTTGCTGCCGCTTTCTGGCGCTCGACGGCCCAGCTTGCTGGCCGCGCACGGGCGCCCGGCACTTCGGCTGGCAAGGCTGCGAGCAAGCTCGCCGGATCAAAGCGGCAGCCCGCCGCGGCGGGCCGCACTCCAGGGAGGACTCTCATGGCATCGTTACTCATTAAAGGCGGTCACGTGATATCTCCCGAAGACCAATGGGACGGCGAGCTCGACGTGCTCGTGGAAGATGGCACGATTCGCCGCATCGCGCCGCAAATCAGCGAGGTGGCTGACGAGTTGGTGGAGGCAGCCGGCAAAGTCGTCTCACCGGGCTTCGTCGACATCCATGTTCACTTGCGCGAGCCCGGCGGTGAAATCTCCGAGACTCTGGAGACGGGATTGGCAGCCGCGGTGGCCGGAGGCTTTACCGCCGTCTGTCCCATGCCCAACACCAAGCCGGTTATCGACCGCCCGGAGCTTGTGCGCGCCATGATCGACAAAGCGCAACGAATCGGCCTAGCCCGCGTGCTTCCCATCGCCGCAGTTTCAATGGGAAGCCAGGGGGAATCGCTTACCGATTTTCGGGCGCTGGCGGCGGCCGGTGCGGTGGCCTTCTCCGACGATGGACGGCCGGTGAAGAATGCCGGCTTATTGAGGCGCGCTTTGGAAGTGGCGCGTGAGGTCAATGCCCCTTTGATGGACCACTGTGAAGACCCCAGCTTGAGCGCCTCCGGGGTGATCAACGAAGGCCCGGTCTCAAAGCAGCTTAAGGTCAGAGGCATTCCCAGCACCTCGGAAGACGTTTGCGTGGCCCGCGATCTGATCGTCGCGGAGTCTGTCGGCGCGCGCCTGCACGTGTGTCACGTGTCCACCGCGCGTTCGATCGAGTTGGTACGCCTGGGCAAACGCCGTGGCATCCGCGTGACTTGTGAGGCGACGCCGCACCATTTCACGCTCACCGACCAGGCCGTGCTGGAACATGGCACGAATGCCAAAGTGAATCCTCCGCTGCGCAGTGCCCAGGATGTTGAAGCCATTGTGGCAGGGCTTATGGATGGAACGGTTGACGCCATCGCCAGCGACCACGCTCCTCACGCCCCCGAACTCAAAGCCAAGCCTCTGGGCAGCGACGCCCCCTTCGGCATCATCGGTCTGGAGACGGCGCTGGGTCTGGCGCTTACTCAATTGGTCCACACCGGCAAGATCTCGATGTGGCACCTCGTCTCGTTGATGAGCACCAACCCGGCGCGTATCGTCAACCAGCCCTATGGCCGCCTTAGCGTGGGCGGGCCAGCCGACATCACGATCTTCGACCCCGAGCTCGAGTGGACCTACCACGCCGCCGCAGGCCGCTCCAAAAGCCGCAATTCGCCCTTCGATGGGTGGAAGTTTAAAGGTGCTGTCGTTGCGACTGTCGTCAATGGAAAGGTCGTTTATCGCCGCGCGTAATCGGCAACCAAAGTAGCTGGTAGGCAGAAAGCAGTGAGCAGAAGTGGTTTTTCAGTACCGCTAGTTGCGATCTTCTTCGCGCGCCGGGAAGATTCCTTCCATCGGGATGTAGGCCCGTCAGGGCCGATATCATGTGGCCCACGGCGACAGCCGTGGGGGGAATACATCCGACGACATTTCTGGAGCCCCGGCAGGGGCGACATCGGCACACAGCAAGCGTTGGGAGCGAATCTGCGCAGGTTTTATGTCGCCCCTTGCGGGGCTTGGCCAAATGCGATGGGACTCGCCCCCACGGCTCACGCCGTGGGCTAAAATATGCCGCCCGCTACGCGGGCTGTTGCGGTTCTGCTTACTGCCCACTGCCTACTGGCTTGCTGCGGCTGCCAGGTTTGACGGCGGGGATGCCGGACTTGCAGAGAGGACATTCGGCGGGATTGTAGTTTTGAATGGATAAGGTCAACAGCGCCGCCTTGGGCACACCAAGGTCGGCCGTGCCGCCGCTGCGGTCAATCAGCGCCCCGGCGCCGACCACCTTCCCTCCGGCTTCCTCAACACATCTCATCGTTTCACGCGTCGAGAGGCCCGTGGTCATCACGTCTTCCACGACGAGTGTCGGCTCACCGGCAGCCAGGCTGAATCCCCGGCGCAGAGTCATGTTGCCGTTCTGCCGCTCCGTAAAAAGCGCCCGGATGCCGAGCGCTCGGGCGACCTCGTGAGCCACCAGGATTCCGCCCAGCGCAGGCGCAGCCACCACCGTTGCGCCCACATGCCGCAACTTCGCAGCGAGTTCGCAGCACAGTTGTTCGGCGACTTTGGGGTGTTGCAACACCAGCGCGCATTGTATGTAGCGGTCGCTGTGCAAGCCCGAGGAAAGGATGAAGTGGCCCTCGAGGAGAGCCGAGTTCTCGCGAAAGACTTTCAGGATTTCGTTGTCGGTCATGAGTTGCGTCCCCTGGTGTAGGGACGAGCGGCGCTCGCCCGAGGGCCGAACGCCGTTCGGCCCTACAAGGACCGTCTGGCTGCAGCGCTGGGCCGCGCTGTGCTCAATGCCCCATCCATCTCGGCAACAATCGCATCCGCGGCAGCGACCGGATCAGGCGCGCCGGTAATCGGTCGTCCCACAACCAGATAATCCGCTCCCGCTGCGATGGCGCTCGCCGGGGTCGCAATGCGAGCCTGGTCGTCTGTGGCGGCGGAGCCCCGCACCGGATGGTGCAGGGCGGAGGCGGGCCGAATCCCTGGTGTGACAATCAGGAACCCGGGGCCGCACACCTGTCGAATGGCGGAGATTTCGCGCGGCGAGGCCACCACGCCATCCAGTCCTGCACTTTGCGCCAAGCGAGCCAGCCGGATCACGGCTTCGACCGGCGTCCCGGAAATGCCCAACTCCTCGAGGTCCTGGCTTGCCAGGCTGGTCAGGATGGTTACGGCCAGCACCCTTGGGCGCGCCTCATCCCCGACCACAATCCCGGCGGAGCCCTGCACCGGATGGTGCAGGGCGGAGCGCGCTCCTTCGAGCGTCGCTTCCATCATTTTCCGCCCACCCGATGCGTGGACGTTCACCATGCTGACCCCGAGTTCCGCAGCTTCGCGGGCCGCCGCCCGCACAGTGTTTGGGATGTCATGGAATTTAAGGTCGAGGAAAACCCTATGGCCCGTGGTTACGAGGTAACGGACCGGCACGGGGCCTTCGGCGGTGAAAAGTTCCGAGCCCACTTTGAACATTCCTGCATGGCCCTGCAGCCTTTCCGCCATTCGAGTTGCAGCGTTGCCGCTTGGCAGATCCAGCGCCACGATTAGCTTGTCTCGTGTAGTCATCTGTTTGATTGTAGAAGAACGTGGGAAGAAGGGGAATGGGAATTTACCTCAAAGGCAGGGTCGCGTCAAAGTCGCGGAAAAAGCGGCTCTGCCGCCTGCTGTGCGGAAAGCCTCTGGCTTTCCGGCGCAGACAGCCTCCCTTCTTCCCCTCGGCTCGGCTGGAAGGCTCAGCCTTCCAGCCGAGCCGAGGGCGTTAGTCAGGGCGGAAGCCCTCGGAAAGGCGAAGCCTTTCCGCACAGCAGGCGGCGGAGCCGCTTTGGTACGTTACCTTTCGGGGACTTTGACGCAACCCTGCTCCCCTGAGGGAAATCTGAACCCAAATTGGTAACTGGAGTTGTGGCCGCGCTGCACCGACGCGGTAGTGTTTCGATATAGGTCCACGGCGATAGAAGTTTACAGTCGACGGTCAACAGTCAAGGCGTTCTGGATTCTTACTGTGAACTGTAAACTGTGGACTGTGAACTCCTCGCCCTGCGGCACATCGTCACTTCCCGGGTGGAACATTCCTCCGTGCTGAATTATTGCACGGCACTCGAGAAAACAAGCTACGGCAGTCCCCCTCCTGGATGAGGAGGGGTGCAGGGGTGGTCGCCCCAAGGAGGGTGGCTATCGCGTCACCTACCTGCCCGTTGACCGTGACGGCTTGCTGCGGATTCGAAGGCGGAGATTGATGCGGATGGACACAAAGACGAGGTGCCAGGGACTCGATATACTCTTGTGATTCGAGCGACCTTCCCGTCACCCGGTATTGCCCGCCACCTACCCATTTCAACTGCAGATTTAGCTTGACAGCCGAATAGTACGGAATTATAGTTCCCTTGCAGGGAACATATAGTATGCTCCCTATGCGGGAACATTAATTGTAGAACAGGACGGCGGTGTCTGCAAATGCGATTAGTTGGAAAAGAGCTCCTCGCCGAATTCGCACTGCAACACGCCGAAATCCGATCCCCTCTCGACGCGTGGATTTGTGAGGTAGAGGACGCAAGTTGGAGTGGGCCGGCGGACATTAAAGCTCGATACCCTAGTGCCAGCATTCTGAGTGACAACAGAGTGGTCTTCAACATAAAAGGGAACGAATTTAGGATAGAGGCGAAAGTCAGTTTCGAGATCAAGGTCGTCTTGGTGAAGCAAATAGGCACGCATTCAGAATATTCGAAATGGAAGCTCTGAGGGACATCTTATGATTACCGCCATAAACTCGGAGGTCGATTACAAAGCTGCTCTCGCAGAGGTCGAGCAGCTCATTGATCGTCGCCCTCGTGCCGCGACTCCAGATGGAGACCGTCTCAATTTTCTTGCCCTTCTCGTTGGGGATTACGAGCAGAGGCTAATTGGATCACACACCCCTGACCCCATCGATGCCATTAAGTTTCGTATGGAACAGATGAACCTAACGCCAAGGGACCTCGTACCGCTCCTCGGTAGTCGGAGTAAGGTATCTGAAGTGCTTTCGCGTAAAAGACCTCTCACTCTTTCAATGGTTCGAGCACTTCATAAGGGCTTGGGAATTCCGGCAAAGGCTCTTTTGCGGGAGCCGATGCCATTTGACGATGGCGAAGACGCAATCGAATGGGATCGCTTTCCAATTCGCGAGATGACTGCACGCGGCTGGATTAAAGAGAAGGTGGCTGACCTACGGGGTCAAGGCGAAGAAGTTATGCAACGATTTTTTGCACCGCTGGGAAAGGATTGGGCTCCCGTTGCTCTCTATAAGAAGACGCAGTATGTACGATCTGCGCGCCAAATGGATCTCTATGCTCTCGCTGCTTGGAAGGCCCGTGTGTGCATTCGCGCGTTAGAAGCACCCTGCGCAGCCGGATTTGAACCAGCGAACCTCTCTATTGAGTTTATGCATGAACTGGCGCACTTGAGCGTCCTTGATGAGGGACCGAGGCTTGCAAAGGAATATTTGGAGAAAGCAGGTATTTCTGTGGTCGTGGAAGCTCATCTTCCCGAAACATACCTTGATGGTGCGGCAATTTTGGCAGGTCCTGACCGTCCAATTGTTGCATTAACTATTCGGCACGACCGCATCGACAATTTCTGGTTCGTTCTTATGCATGAGCTCGCCCACATATCTCGACATCTGAGCGGAGATATAACTGCTTTCTACGACGATCTCGATGTCGAAGATTCCACTAACTCTAAGGAACAGGAAGCGGATCACGTTGCAGGGGAGGCGCTGATACCCGAGGCGGAGTGGAAGGAAAGTCCCGCAAGCGGTCTGCGGACACCAGACGCTGTTCACCATCTTGCGAGCCGCCTCCGAATTCATCCTGCGATTGTCGCGGGGCGGATCAGACATCATTCCCGGGACTATCGCGTGCTCAACCGGTTGCTCGGCCAGGGTCAAGTGCGACGGGTGTTTCCGGAAACAATGTGGCCGTCACGCAGGTAAGACATGTTTGGTCCAAGACATTACGTGCCAATTCTTTGATGGAAGCAAGCGGAGAGATTTGCGCTCAAAGAACTGTGTAAAGAAGACCGAAGCAGAATCACTCCGCTCATCGAAATCACGCCCAAGACATTCCAAGCGCCCATCAATGGAGATAATCAGGGCAAGAAACCTGAGCCTGCCCTCGTGCTGGAAGATCAAGCCAAGACGCTGCTTGAGAGTTGGGAGAACGCACCGTTCTTTTTGGATCTTAGCCTCATCGATGGTATAGTCCCGTCAATATGCGGCGTGGGCCACCCGCTCGTACATATCGCAGAAAGAGCCCGAACCTTTAGGCTTTTCCTGATCCCGGTAACTGGACTGAACAGAAAAGCTGCATACCAGTCTGCTGTTTCAAGAGTTGTTCAGCTGGATAGGCGCGGAGCGTGTCTTAGGCTAGTGGCAAGCGAGACAGCGAGGCCGTCATTCGCTCGCGCGGTAGAAACTGTGTTGGGAAATCTGGGCCTGGAAAAGAGCGATGTGGATTTGCTGTTGGATTATCAGACCTTTGACAACGATCAACCCCCCTTGAAAGCACTCCTCTCCAGTATTCCAAATCTCTGTGCTTGGCGTACTGTTAGCGTTGCGAGCGGCGCTTTTCCCGCTGACCTGCAGAAATACAGGCCCGGCTCACATCTAATTCCCAGAAACGACTGGCTAAGATGGAAAGGGAATTATCTGCATGAAACAACTGTTCCGAGACAACCAAGTTTTCCAGACTACACAATTCAGTACGGGCAGTACCGCGAACCTCCAAGGAGATGCAATCCCAGTGCCAGCATACGCTACACATTGGATAACGATTGGCTAGTTATGCGAGGGGAGGGGATATTCAACAAGAAAAGTCCCGGCCGGGTACAGTGGACAAAAAACGCGATCCTGCTGAGAGATCGCCCGGAGTTCTATGGCGCCGAATTCAGTTGCGGCGACGCTTTCATCCTTAAGAAAAGCAACGAGCCCCGCAACCACGGCTCACCGGAGGTCTGGATTCGTGCAGGGATTAATCACCACATGACAGTCGTCTCCCGGCAGATCGCCAATCTGGCCGTCCCCTAAGGCATCGACGAACTCGGTCGCGGAGACGATTGAAGGCGGCCTTGTCAACCAGCTTGAAATAGATTTCCGCTCTAGTCCACGAATGCATCCCCTTCGCACCGCCTAACTCATCGAGGAAACTCAATGCTTCATCGCGCCACAGCAGGCTGGCAACCGAGAACGGGTCCGGCGAAGGATTGTCCATCGGCAGTTTTAGATCACAAAACGATAGGGTGCCCGATTCCGCGCGTGCGACCCGTATCCCCCACCAGCTGGGAACAACATCTACTGCGCGGCGCACGTGGCGCTCTGCCGCCACCAGCGTCACGCGATCGAACACAGAGCCATATGCACTGGCCTGTTCAGGAAGGCGGGTCAGAGTGTCCCGGTCGCTCTTCAACTCAAAACCATGCAGCACACCGTTGACGACCGCGAGATCAATGCGTGAGGTCCCGTGGTGAATACCCAATTCTTCAATGATCACAGTCTCGCGGTCATCTTTGTATTGGAAGAGGAGCTCTCGTTTCAGGGCAGCGCGAATGTGAGCATCGTTCATTGGGGTTATATGATACACAAATCGCGGGCGGAGCATTGATCGTTTTTGGCGGATGAAATGATTGCCGCCACATTCGGGTGACGCCTCCGACCCTAGAAAAAGTATGTGATACCAACATTCATGAGGGGTAACTCACGCATGAAATTCGCTTCTTCAAAGCTAGCGCGCCCTCATCGCGAATTATCGATTGGCACGCCGCGCGAAGACGTTGAACTGACGCCCGCAGAGTTGGGAGAAAACATTCACGCTGCTTTGAATCTCGCCTTTCGATGCCAAGCAAGGTGAATCGGATCCGGCCACAGAGTTTTATCTTCTGGCAAATGAAGTCGTTTGCCGTGATAGCTTGCGAGTAGATCTTCCTCGTTCGGGCCTGCTTCTGCAAAATGCCCAATTGCAACAATAATTGGATAGTCGGGCGGGGCACCCGCCGAACGCCGGGTGTAGCACGCATCGCCTGGGTGGCCGGGGCGCGGTCAATCCGCAATTTCGAGAATTTGGTAAGTAGGGCCGAACGGCGTTCGGCCCGCGTGGGCCAGCGCGGCTGGCCCCTACGACAAACGACGGCGTTCGGCCCGCAATTTGGAGAATTTCGCGAGCCAGTAATCAGGTCTGGTCATACGGGGTAGGGCCGAACGGCGTTCGGCTCACGTGGGCCAGCGCGGCTGGCCCCTACGACAAACGACAGCGTTCGGCCCGCAATTTGGAGAATTTCGCGAGCCAGTAATCAGGTCTGGTCATACGGGGTAGGGCCGAACGGCGTTCGGCTCACGTGGGCCAGCGCGGCTGGCCCCTACGAATCATCGTCGAGGTTCCAGGGCCATTCCTCTTCGGACCCTGGTCCCGCCTCTGGATTCTCCCGATCCAATTTCCAGCGCGCAGGGTTCGAGAGAATGTACTCGCGAATCCTGAACAATTCATCCTCGTCGCGAATGATACGTTCGAAATAATCCTCTTGCCACACGGCGGCACGCGGTCGATTCCAAAGCTTTCGAATCCGACTCGTAACCGCCGATTTGAACCCCGCCGCCCAGGAGGCCAACGAATGGGAGCGCATGGGCGGGATGGGACCCCGCCGGTTCCGCGGGGTTTGTGGGGCCGAGCGGCGTTCGGCCCGCGTGGGCCAGCGCGGCTGGCCCCTACAACAAACAACCGCGTTCGGCCCACGTGGGCCAGCGCGGCCGGCCCCTACGAATCATCGTCCGGGGTCCAGGGCCATTCCTCTTCCGACCCCGGTCCCGCCTCAGGATTCTCCCGATCTAATTTCCAACGCGCAGGGTTCGAGAGAATGTACTCGCGAATCTTAAACAATTCATCCTCGTCGCGAATGATACGTTCGAAATAATCCTCTTGCCACACCGCGGCGCGCGGTCGATTCCAAAGCTTTCGAATCCGACTCGTAAGCGCCGATTTGAACCCCGCCGCCCACCAGGAGGCCAACGAATGGGAGCGCATGGGCGGGATGGGACGCCGCCGGTTCCGCGGGGTTTGTAGGGCCGAGCGGCGCTCGGCCAAGGGGCGAGCGCCACTCGCCCCTAGGGGTGTTCGGCCATCGGGCGGGCGGACGCGGTTCGGCCAAGGCCGAGCGCCGCTCGGCCCTACAATTGGTTGTGCGAACCCGCTACCCACCAGCAGGCGCTCGCGCTTTGGCCCCAAAATCCAAAGAATTCCGTGAAGATGGTTGGGCATGACAATGAAGGCATCCAATGCAAATTCCTGCCGGATTTGGGCGGATTCGAACCACTGTTCCCGCGCAAGCTTGGCGCAATCATTTTCGTCCATGCGGTCTTCGACCACACGGCCGAAAATGCACTTTCTGTTGAACGCGCAGAGCGTGACAAAGTACGCCCCCGGTAACGCATAGTCATAACCGGGCAATCGGATGGAACGGCGATGGTGGATTTTCGCGTCGTATTTCATCGGTAGGGCCGAAGCGCGTTCGGCCATGGGGCGAGCGCCGCTCGCCGTTCGGTCATTGGGCGAGCGCCGCTCGCCCCTACTTGGCGCTCACCGCCTAGTTTTCCGGCTTCGTTCGCTGCTCGGCAGGGATGGACAGGATAACGTCAAAAATCAGCGACGCCAGCATGGTGCTGTCCCTTCGCTGCGCTCAGGGCAGGCTCTTGCCGCCGCTGAAGCCCACCAGCCAGGGGCGTTCGTCTTCCAGATAGAGTTGGCGGAGAGAACCCCTAATATCCTGAAAAATAGTCGCTGCCATCGGGGTGAGTATGGCGGAGCCAGCGGTTGATTGCAAGAATGATCTTCAAGGAATCAGTATATTACACTACATATCAGCAGGTGGGCCAGGTACTTTTTTGCAGCGCCGGGGGGGGGCGACACCCGTTATCCCATAGCGCCAGCTACCGGAAGGAGCGGAAAGCGGCGCGTAGTGGCGCGCGAGGCGTCGTCGATAGGCTATGCATGTAGCGTACTATCAAGCGGGGGAGCCGCCAAGTGTGCCAAAATGCCACACTCATATGCTCGCCCCCAACCTCCCGGTATTCTTCTAACCCCTTGAAAACACACGGGAATATGATGTCGCTGGCGCAGAACACTTCAAAAAAGCGGGGCGCGTGGGGCAAATGGAAATCCCGTCCACATCAGATCAGAAATTACAACTTTGCCGCCTCCGCAAATTCCCTTAAACGCTCGGCAACGCTCTTTACGTGCCGGGCCAGCGGCAGCTTTGATCCCTCTTCGAAAATGGGAATCAGCTTTTCAAGCTCCGGGCCGGAGACTGCACCCGTAATGGCGACGCGAATGGGATGAAACAGGTCCCTTCCCTTCTTTCCAGTTTCGTTCTGCACTTCCTTCGTGGCCGCACGGAATCGCTCGTAACTCAATTCGCTTTGGGCCAGCACCTTCGGGATAAACGCGTTCAGCACCGCACGCGCACCTGCCGCCTCCGAGAGTTGGCGCGCTTCAACTGCTTTCTTAGCATCGTATTCAAAAATGATATGCACCGCATAAGGCAGTTGGGACAACATGCTGATGTTCTTGAGGACAGCATCCAGCACCCGCTCGAGCCAAGCCAGGACCTCCGGGCTTGGATGCGCGTCCAAGTAGCCCGCCCCGTGCAAGAATGGGGCCGCAAGCTCGGCCAGGCGTCGCGGCGGGCATTCTTTCATATAGTGGCGATTCAACCAGTAGAGCTTTTCCGTATCGAACACCGCGGGACTCTTGGTGATGTGCTCCAGCGAGAACTGTACAACTAGTTCCTGCAGGCTCAGAATTTCCGTCTTTCCATCCGCCGGTGACCAGCCGAGCAGCGCAAGGTAATTCCTAAGCGCCTCGGGTAGAATCCCCAGTTCGTGGAAACTCTGGAGCGAGGTGGCGCCGTGCCGCTTGGAAAGCCGCGTCCGGTCAGAACCCAGAATGGTCGAGAGGTGCGCGAACTGTGGCGGCTCCCAGCCCAGTGCGTGGTAGACCGCGAGCTGGCGCGGGGTGTTGGAAATGTGATCGTCGCCGCGAATGACGTGGGTAATCTCCATCAGGTGATCGTCAATCACCACCGCATAGTTGTAGCCCGGATTACCGTCCGAGCGCACCAGGATGGGATCGCCAATGACCTGAGCCGAAAAACTGGTCGGTCCGTGGACGAGATCGTTCCAGGAAAACGCACTTTCCACGATTTTCAGCCGGATCGCGGCAAGCTCGCCCGCCGCAACCTTGCGCGCCGCCTCTTCGCGTGGACGCTTCCGGCAGCGTCCGGAATAGCGGGGCTGAAGTCCAACCTTCAAAGCCTCCTGGCGCTCCTGCTCGAGTTGCTCTGCCGTGCAGAAGCAGAAATAGGCATGGCCCTGGTCAATCAACTGGGTGGCCAACCTGGAATAGGCCTCCTTGCGCTCGGATTGGCGATAAGGCGCAAACGCGCCGCCTTTGTCTGGTCCTTCGTCCCAATCGATTCCGAACCAGCGCAGGTCCTCCAGCAACTGTTGCTCGTACGCTTCCTTGGAGCGCTCGACGTCCGTGTCTTCGATGCGCAATACGAAAACGCCGCAGTAGTGCCGCGCAAAAAGCCAGTTGAAGAGCGCCGTGCGCGCATTCCCCACGTGGACGTAACCCGTGGGGCTGGGTGCAAACCGAACTCGAACCTTGGACATAGTGTGAATGCCTTCCCTGGTCATGCGGACGAGGTCGCCGCGGCGACCGACCAAACCTCTCGCGCGCGGAGTTGTCCGTAGTGACTAGTATAGCGCGGCCTTGTGGCCGCAACCAAAAACGAGGCTCACCGCCGAGGCGCTGAGACACGGAGAAGGCCTTGGGGGTTCCCGCCCCTTGCGCCCCTGTGTTTATAATTACCTGAAAATAAACAGCTTAGTTTAAATTTGGTTGCGGCTACGGGCCGCACTGTTGTGTAGGTCTTTGTGTCCGCCGAGAAACTTGACACTTTTGCTCAGAAGTTGCCTTTATCAGACGACTACTGTGGGGATGAGGGACGCCTAATTCCTTGAATTCCTTGAGTGTAGTTCCTGGCAGGTGAGGCAGTACCGAGCCCAGGGGATAGCCTTGAGGCGATGGGGGGAGATCTCCTCGTGGCATCCTTCGCACGCACCATATGCCCCGCGAGCGTAACGACCAAGTGCGCGGTCAACTTCTCTCAGTAGCTGACTTCGCAGACTTGCGGTCACCGCTGTCACATCCTGCTCGGCAGTTTTAACTGCAAATTCAACAACATCCGGAGACTGAACACTTGTGGCCAGCGCTTCGGGCGCGCCTTTCGCCGATGCCAATAATTCGCTCCGCTTCCTCAACAATAAGGTTCGATAATGGTTCTTTGGAGACTTTACTAGTGTGCGCATTGATAACCACCCCTCTGGCCTCTGCTACAGAAGCCTTTTAACCAAACGCCCGCGATAAATGATGATTTAAGTAGCCCTAAGGTTGCACAGTTTTTGCGATTATTTTATTTATTGTGTCCATGATCTTTCTTTCAGGTTACCAGACGTTTGAGAGCCGTGATACAATCCCTCGGCTTGCGTTCGAGCCACTTGGCCACGCGAGGTGTTACGATTGGCAAGACGCGAAGAGATAATGCAACGGATTCGGAAGGCTTTGGGCCGTCCCTTGGATGGCTCCTCAGTGATTAGTGAAAGCACCCTACCACCAGCCTCGCCGCTGACCGGGATACTGCCTATCATCCCGCCCGAGGAACTGCTGCCGAAGTTCGAGGCAGAATTGACAAAAGTGGCTGGCATTGCCCACCGCGCCGCTAATCGCCAAGGGTTGGAAGAGATTCTGCTGACCATCCTCTCCCATGCTAAGGCCACAAGCGTGGTCCTTTCCCGCAATCCACTTTTGGCGGAGTTGAACCTCGAGCCGCTGCTCCGCGCCTGGGGCCAGGGCATCTCCGTTTGGCAGACCTCCGGGGGCGGAGATTCTCCTGGAGCCGGGGACGCTTCCCTGCGGGCCTTTGCCGAGGCCGGCCTCGCCGCGACTGTGGGGATCACAGGCGTGGAATTTGCGCTGGCGGAAACCGGCAGCTTGGTGGTTACCAGTTTGACGGAAGGCGCCCAACTGGCATCGCTAGCCCCGCCTGTGCATGTAGCTTTGTACCGGCGGAGTCAGTTGGTGGCGTCGCTCGATGAAGTCCTGGAAAGGCTTCCCATGGCGAGCCAACCTGACCTAGCTCTACCCGGCCGTTCGGTTGTTTTCATCACTGGGACCAGCCGCACTGCCGATATCGAACAGATCCTCATCCGCGGCGTCCACGGCCCGGGCGAACTCCACGCCATCCTAGTGGAAGCGGCCTGCTTTTCCTAGTGTAGTGTCCCATAATTACCTTGACTTATACAGATAAGGCCGATATGCTTGAGGACATGAGCCGAGTCGCAGCTCCGATTATTCTGTCGGCCGAGGAACGGACCACCTTGGCGGCGTGGTCCAGCAGCCGGAGTCTTCCCTTTCGG
>Ga0208037_1000899_pt1 | contig 15813 bp, 14 predicted proteins | sample June2015DPH_13_1_3_FD_184710 | JGI IMG/M metagenome (GOLD analysis project Ga0208037, IMG submission 184710) | Peatland microbial communities from SPRUCE experiment site at the Marcell Experimental Forest, Minnesota, USA - June2015DPH_13_100... | ecosystem: Environmental > Terrestrial > Soil >...
ATCGATGCAGCGGTAGGGGTCGATTACCTGGGGCTGCGACTTCAGGGTCAGGTGCAGCAAACCGTTAACAGACCGGCTTTCCAGCAGCTCCGTGTGGGCATAAAGGGTGAGGCCCGGCGCCGCAAACAGGTCTCGCAAACCTTGTTCGACCCGGCAGGCGCCACATTTCTGGCAGACATCGGTGGCTTTGCAGCCGAAGCTGGCGGCCCGCCCGCCGAAAAAGGGGCTCTTCTCCACCAGGATCGCCTCCAATCCGGCCCGGCTTAACTCCAGGGCTGCGGTAATCCCAGCAATGCCGCCGCCCAGGACTACCACCGGATTGACTTTATCGTCTCTCATGAGAGTTTCCCCACTATCTTAGGCACCCGCGGCCTTCAAAATCTGGTCCATCAGGTCGCCCCGGCCCTGGGCTTTCACATAGACGCCGTCGGCGAGCTTTTGCTCTCTAATCTCTTTGAGCAGACGGCCGGTCAGAGCAGCGCCCTTCCGCAAGACTTCTTCGGGATCAGTCCCGGTCAGTTCCTGGACTACAGCGGGGGGCAGGGAATAGACCTTCCGGTGCTGGCCCAAGGAAGCCTCCTCCACTTCCGAGGCCCCGGGGACCTTGAGGCAGGCCATAAACTTTACAGTCTGGGAACCCACTGATTGCCTGAACTGGCGGAACTTCTCCAGGGTGAACATGGGCGCCGTGATAAAAAATTCGACTCCCGCCTCCAGCTTTTTCTTAACCTTGAGGAGCTGGGGAGCTACCGGGTCGGCCTCCGGGATGAGGACCGCGCCCAGATAGAATTGGGGGTTTCCCGTCAGGGAAAGACCGGCGCTATCATGACCTGTCATCAACCCCCGGGCGATTTGCAGGAGCTGTACCGAGTCGGCGTCATAGACCGGCTTGGCGTCGGGATGATCACCCAGGGTGACGAAATCGCCGCTCAACGCCAAGATATTTTCTATGCCCAGGGCGCCGGCGCCCAGCAAATCGCTCTCCAGGGCCAGGCGGTTGCGATCCCGGCAGGTCATGAGGAGCAAGGGTTCACCTCCGGCCTCTTTGACCAGCCTGGCCGCTGCCAGGGACGAGAGTTTCATCTTGGCATCTTCATTGTCCGGAATCCCAAAGGCAGTCACCTTCCCGTTGAGCGATTTCACCGGAGCCAGCATCCCCTCCAGGTCAATGCCCTTAGGAGGTTTAATTTCCATGACGATGGGGAACAGGCCGCCTTCCAAAGCTTCCTTGAGCTTACTCATGGACGACATATCTCCTCTTATAAGCCGGGTGGATCACTTTGCCGGGGGTGACGCTCCTCCCGTAGGGATGCAGCGGCAGGATGGGCTCGATCTGCCCCAGTCGCCCTTCCCGTTCCAGTTTGGCATAAATCTCACACCAGGCGCAGGCATTCTCCGGATTAACTTCACATTTCCCCTGGATGTTGCCGCCACAGGGACCGTTGAGCAACGCCTTGGGACACATGGTTTGCGGGCAAATACCCCCGGTCACTCCCAGGTAACACTGGTGGCAGGCCCGGCAGCGCTCGGTGTAATACCCCGCCTCCTCGTTCACCCCGATGAAGGTGGTGTTGAGGGCCGGAAAGACCGGTTTCATCTCGGGCAGCTCCGCCAGAAACTGCACTCCGGCGCCGCAAGCCGTCGAGATGACCGCATCATAGTCAGCGACGGTGTCGCTCAGGGGTTGGATGAATTCCCGGTCGCACTGGCGCTCCACCGTGATTTCCCCGATCTTCGGCTGCCTGCCTTCCTGTCCAAAAGCGAGCTTCAGTTGCGAGGCCAGGAGCCCCACCTCTTTTTCTCCGCCCACCAGGCAAACCGCCACACAGGTGCCGCACCCGGCAATGAGGATTTTCTCAAAGGGCGCCACCGCTGCCTTGATTTCCGCAAAAGGCTTCCGTTCTGCGATAATCATCTCTGCACCGCCAGTTCTAGTTGTTCTTCCGGGACCACCGCCTCCCGCCCCCATCTTGGGTTAAGAGGATTGGGCCCCAGAGCTTTAGCTTTTTCGGTCATCTCATTCACCGCCGCCACCCATTTGGGGGCCTCCGAGGCCGGGATCTCATACATGGCCAGGCGCTCAGCCCCCAGACCGCATTCCTCCAGCAATTGCCGCGTGTATTCCACCCGTTCCCGCGCCCTTAGATTTCCTTCCAGGAAATAGCAGGTTCCGGCCTCTCAGCCGCCCACGAAGATGGCATCAGCCCCGGCCTCAAAGGCTTTCAGGATGTGGATGATGTCAATCCGGCCAGTGCACAGGTACTTAACGACACGCACGTTGGCCGGGTACTGCATCCGGGCCGACCCCGCCATATCCGCAGCCGTGTAGGCGCAGTAGGTGCAAACAAAGGCCAGTATTTCAGGATCAAATTCCATCTCTTAGGCTCCACTCCTTTCGCTTAAGCTGACCGTGGGCAAGGACGAGCCGATGGCGCTAATCTTGGCAATAAATTGCTCGTCCAGGTTGTGCTTCACCTCGATGGCCTTCCGGGGGCAGGCGCTGGCGCAGTTGCCGCAGCCCTGGCAGGACGCCGGGTCGATGACCACCACGCCTTCGCTTTCGTCCATCCTGGGAACCCCGTAGGGGCAGGTGCGCACGCAGGTCAGGCAGGCGGCGCACAGTAAGGGGTCCACCTGGGCCACTGACCCCGCCACATACATCTCCTCCTTGGCCAGAACTCCCAGGGCCCGAGCCGCCGCCCCTTTGGCCTGGGCGATACTTTCCTCCAGGAACTTGGGACCATGCGCCAGGCCGCCCAGGAAGACGCCGCTGGAGGCAAAATCCAGGGGGCGCAGTTTCATGTGGGCCTCCATGAAGAAGCCGTCGGCGTCAAAGGCCAGCTTGAAGACCCGGGCGATTTCCCGGCTTACCGGATGGGGCCTGATGGCCGCCGAGAGGACCAGGTAATCAGCGGTCAACGCCAGGTTCGCCTGCAACGACTGGTCGAATACCGATATTTCGAGGCCCTGGCCGCTGGCCTTTACCTCCGGTTTCCGCTCTGGATCGAAGCGCACGAACTGCACTCCCAGCTCCCGGGCCTTTTTGTAGTAAAGCTCCTTGAGGCCATAGGTCCGGATATCCCGGTAGAGGATGAAGACCTGGGCGGCTGGATTGAGTTCTTTGATGGTAATGGCGTTTTTGATGGCCTCACCGCAGCAGGTCCGGCTGCAATACTGATGTTCCGGCTCCCGGGAGCCGACGCATTGGATCATCACTATCTTGGGCGCGCCGCCTAAGGCCTTGGGGGGTTCTGCCAGCAGGTTCTCCATTTCCGATTGGGTAAGGACTCGAGGGTCCTGGCCATAAAGGTATTCTTCCGGTTTATATTCCTCACCTCCGGTGGCAATCACCACCGCGCCGTATTCCACCTCCCGGCGGCCATCGCCCGATTCCAGCGTGCTCCGGAATTTGCCGATATGGCCGGATACGTCCAGGACCCGGGTGTTGGGCAACCATTCAATGAGGGGGTGGTTTTCCACCCGGGCCACCAGTTCTTGCAGATAAGGCTGGACTTCATGGCCTTCCAGGGTGCGGCGCATCCCTCGGGCCAGGCTGCTGCTTAGCCGGTCCTGCACTTCCGTCAGGTAGACCTGGTAGCCGCTGTCGGCAATGGTCAGGGCGGCCGTCAGGCCGGCCAGGCCGCCGCCAACCACCAGGGCCTTCTGGATCACCGGGAAGAGCAGGTCACTCAGGGGCTCCAGGAGGGCGGCACTGGCTACCGACATGCGCATCAGTTCCTTGGCCTTCTCGGTGGCCAGCTCCGGCGTCCCCTGGTGCACCCAGGAGTCCTGATCCCGGATGTTGGTCATTTCGAACAGGTACTTGTTCAACCCGGACTTCCGCAGGTTCTCCTGGAATAAGGGTTCATGGGTCCGGGGACTGCAGGAGGCCACCACCACCCGGTTCAGGTTTTCGGTTTCGATCACCTCCCGCATCTTGTCCAGAGTATCGGTGGAGCAGGTGAAAGTATTGTGGTCGGCGTAGACCACGTTCGGCAGGGTGCGGGCGTAATCCGTCACCGCCGCCACGTCCACCACCGCGGCGATGTTGATGCCGCAATGGCAAATAAAGACGCCGATCCGGGGGGCCTCCCCCCTGATGTCCTTTTCCGGGGGATATTCTTCCTTGGTGAGCAGGGTGCCCCGGACCTCGGCCAGCAGGGAGGCTGCCGCCCCGGCCGCGCCGGAAGCCTGGCCCACGGTCTCCGGGATGTCCTTGGGAGACTGGAAGACGCCGCAGGTGTAGATCCCTGGCCGGGAGGTGGACAGTGATTCCAGGGGCGGACTCACGGCGAAGCCGTAGCGGTCCGTGTCGATGCCGCACCTCTCCGCCATTTCCCGGGCAGCCGGATGGGGGTTCAGGCCCACGGAGAGCACCACCATGTCAAAGACTTCGCTTTGCACCTGGCCCGAGTCATCCACAAAACTGAGTTCCAGATTTTTAGTGCGGGGATCCTGGGCCACCCGGGAGACCATACTACGGACATAGCGCACCCCGTGTTGTTTCTCGGCCCGCTCGGCGTAGCGGTCGAAGCCCTTCCCCTGGGCCCGTAAGTCTATGTAAAAAATGGTCGGTTCTACGTTGTGGTCGTGCTCCCGGGCGATGATGGCCTGTTTGGTGGCGTACATGCAGCACACATAGGAACAGTATTCCCGGCCGCAGGAGGCGTCCCGGGAGCCCACGCACTGGATCCAAGCCACCTTCCGGGGCGCGGCGCCGTCACTGGGACGCAGGACATGCCCATCATAAGGCCCGGTGGCGGAAAGGACGCGCTCGAATTGTATTGACGTCACCACATTGGGATAGCGGCCAAAGCCGTACTCAGGTTTCTCTCTGGCATCGAACGGCCGGAAGCCCGGGGACAGGATTATGGCTCCCACGTCGATTTGCCGGGTCCCGGGTTGCATGTGGTGGTCGATGGCCCCGGCCTGGCAAGCCACTACGCATTGCATGCATTCGGAGCACCCCCCGCAGTTGATGCAGCGGACTGCTTCGGCCACGGCTTCCGCTTCGCTGTAGCCCAGGTTGATTTCCTTAAAGCTTTTGATCCATTCTGCCACCGGCTGGGTCTCCATCAAGGCCCGCTGCTTCTTCTCAATGTCGGGCGGGATGGGCGCCCAATTGCCCTCTGCCTTGGGAAGGGGGCGCAGCGGCAGATCGCGGTCGGCCAGCAAATCCTTCCCTTGGAGGTAGCGGTCAATGGACTCCGCCGCCTCGCGGCCCGCGGCCACCGCGGCGATGGCGATATAGGGGCCGGTCTCCACATCACCACCGGCAAAAACGCCTTCCCGGCTGGTGGTCTTGGTGACCGGGTCCGTCTGGATGAGGCCCCGGGGAGTGAGCTCGATTTTATCGGCTTCGGTGAGGAACTTCAGGTCGGTCTTCTGGCCGATGGCCATAATGATCACGTCGGCCGTCTCGGGCCTGGTCTGATCTTCAAAGTAAGTGGGGGCAAAGCGGCCCTGCTCGTCGAAGACCCGCTCCACCGCTTTCAGTTCGATGCCGGTGACCTTACCGCCCTTCTCCAGGACCTGCTTGACGCCCCAGCGGGTGACGATCTCCACGCCTTCGTGCCTGGCCTCTTCCACTTCCCAAGGGGAGGCGGGCATCTCTTCGGGCGACTCCAGACAGATCAGGGTGACTTTACCCTTCTGGCGCACCGCAGTGCGGGCCACGTCCATGGCGACGTTGCCGCCGCCAATGACCAGCACCTTCTTGCCAGACAGGTCCAGCTTTTTGCCCATGGCCGAGTCTTTGAGGTACTCGACCCCCCAGAGGACCCCTTGGGCCTCATGGCCGGGAACCGGAATGCGCAGCGAATCCTGGGCTCCGACCCCGATAAACACGGCGTTGAAGCCATCCCGGGTCAGCAGGTCGTTGATGGTGCGGCCTTTGCCGATGGGGGAGTTATAGCGAATCTCCACCCCCAGGTGCTGGATGTAGTCCACCTCTCGTTGCAGGACTTCCCTGGGCAGCCGGTATTCCGGGATGCCATAGCGCAGCCAGCCGCCAGCCTCAGGCGCAGCCTCGAAAATCACCGCCTGGATGCCCTTCATGGCCAGGTGGTAGGCGCAACTCAATCCCGAGGGACCGGCCCCGATAATGGCCACCTTTTCGCTTCTCTGGGGGATTTCGGGCTCCGGCAGTTCTGACCAGTGCACCGAGTCGGCCACAAAACGTTTCAGGTTGCAGATGGCCACGGGCTCATCCACTTCCTGGCGGCGGCAGTCCGTTTCGCAGGGATGCGGGCAGATGCGGCCGATGGTCCCCGGCAGGGGCAGCCGGTCCATAATAAGCGCCAAAGCCTCGGGGAATTTGTGTTCCTTAATCAACTGCACATAGCCCTGAGCGGTGAGGTTGGCCGGGCAGGCCCGCACGCAAGGAGCCCGGTCCAGCTTATTGATGGCAAAGGTGGCCGGAATCGCCTGGGGGAAGTGCCGGAAGGCGGCTGGGCGCATCCCCAATTGCTCATCGAACCTCGAAGGCATGGACACCGGGCAGGCTTCCGCACAGGCCCCGCAGGCGTTGCACTTGGCCCTGTCGATGTAACGGGGCTCCTGCCGGAGGGTGATGGTGAAACGGCCCGCCTCACCCTCCACCCCGGCGATCTCCGACTGCGTGATGATCTCGATGTCCGGATGCCGGGCCACCTCGATGAGCTTGGGGGAGATCAAGCAGGTGGAGCAATCGTTGGTGGGAAAGGTCTTGTCCAACTGGGCCATGACCCCGCCGATGGAGATATCCTTCTCCACCAGATAGACCTTGAAACCCGCATTGGCTGCATCCAAGGCGGCCTGCATGCCGGCGATGCCGCCCCCTACCACGCTAATGGCGCCGATTTTCGTCTTGTCAGTAGTCATAAGTTTTTTTCGTCTTGATTGGCGTTGTGGTTCGTTAGGGGAAGATCCAGCCTTCCCATCACATCAGTCCTTTATCCCGCAGCAAGGGGCGCGGGTCCACCAGATGGCGGACCAGCCAGCCCTCCACCTCCGGGTGCCCCAGGGCCAGGCCCATCAGCTCGGTGAAATAGAACACCGGTAAGTAGTAATCCTTGCTTAACTTTTTCGAGATGCGCCCTTGGGCTAAGTCCAGGTTGGCCTGGCACATCTGGCAAGAGACCACGAAACACTCCGCCCCGGCCGCCAGGGCCCGGTCATAGAGGCGGCTCACCAGGGTATCGATAAGATCCGGTCGGGACATCGCCAGGCCGGCGCCGCAGCAGTCGGTCTTGTAGGACCAGTCCAGGGGCTCGGCCTGGAGCACTTTAAGCAACCGCTCCATTTCTTTAGGGTTTTCCCAATCCGCTTTATCGGTGATGGCCGGTGGCCGGGATGTCATGCAGCCGTAATAGCCCACCGCCTTCAACCCGGTGAGGGGCCGCACTACCTTCTGCTTCAGGATGGCCAGAAATGACTCCTGGGCGAGAAAGTCCAGCAGGTCCCAGATCTTGACGCCATCTCCCAGGACCTCGTCCCGGCGCTGCCGCTCCTTTTCAGCAGTCTTGAGCCGGTTGAAACACAAGGCACACGGCACCACCACGTCTCGTTCGGCCTTCTGGGCCAGGGCCAGGTTGCGGGCCGGAAGCTCGAAAGAGAGTTGATGATTGAGGCTGTGAGCGGCGGTGGCGCCGCAGCAGTTCCAATCCTCCAGCTCCGCCAACTCCACGTCCAGCAAGGAAGTGACCGCGGCGATGGAGGCGGCGTAATCCGATGCAGTGCCTTCCAGGGAACAGCCGGGGTAATAGGATACTTTCATGAGTGCCTTAAGCCCCCGTGCTCTTAAAGATTTTTTTGATCTCATCCCGCCCCTTGAGGGTCGGGGGGCCGGATAGACGTAGCCGGCCGCGTTTGAAGAGGCCCCAACCAAGCTTCATATTTTCCCAAAGCTCTCCGATTTGGGGCCGCCGCCGAAGTTTAAACAGGGTAAAGCGGCGCATCAGCGCCACTTCCCCTAGGCGGCCGCCAGCCCGGAGGCTGTCCAGGAAGAAGCGATGGAAGGCCGCCACCTCCGGTTGATCGATGGCTTTGCCCTGCCGGAGCGCCTCTTGCTTGAGCTGGTCCATGACCCCGGCGATGTCAATGCCGTTGGGACAGCGGGTGCTGCAAGTGACGCAGGCGGCGCAGACCCAAATGGTCCGGCAGCCCAGGAGCGCTTCCGTCTGACCCAGGAGGGCCAGGCGTATGACCCGGTCCGGGAGCAGATCCATGGCAAAGGTCAGAGGACAGCCCGCGGAGCACTTCTTACACTGATAACAGGAAGACAGCGGCGTGGCCGCTTCCCCGGCCAGGAGCTCCTGTAAGGAAGAAGAAGGAACCAGCGGTTGGTTCAGGTTGATTTCCATCAAGATTAGCTCCTGTTTAAGAGATCTCGATTGGTCTGTTTCCCATTATAAAAAATAAAGGCAGGCCTTAACCTGCCTGTGCCAGGTCAAGCCCTGGTGCTGTAAGAGCTGGGGCCCAGGGCCCGCACCGACTCGATCATGTCCCGCATCACGTCCGCGAATTTCTGGGCCTCCGCGGAGGAAACCCACTCCAGGCGGAAGCGCTCCGGCTCCAGACCAAAGTCCTCCAACATTAAATCTAAAGCTCCCGCCCTGTCTTGCGCTTTTTTATTACCTTCCAGGTAATGACATTCACCCAGGTGTCAGCCGCATATCAGGACGCCGTCGGCTCCTTTGGTTAAGGCGTCGATCACCAGATTGGGATGGATCATCCCGGAGCACATCACCCGGATGATGACCGCGTTCGGCGGATACTGAATCCTGGAGACCCCGGCGAGATCTGCCCCGGCATAGGAACACCAGTTGCAACAGAAGGAGATCACCAGTGGTTCATATTGGTCGCTCATTTTAGCACCCCTTTTTTACACTTAGATTAATCCGAGCGCCGCCTCTACTTGGGCACCCAACTGTGCCGGCGTAAACCCAGCAATATAGATGCCCTGCTTGGGACAGGTGGCCATACATGAGCCGCAACCTTTGCAAAGGATCTCGTTAACCTCTACCGTCTTCTTCGACCCTCCCTCTGTCTTGTATTCCAGCAGCGTTATCGCCTTATACGGACAGACGTCGACACAGAAGGCGCAGCCGTCGCAGTTCTCATCAATGGGGTGGGAGACGGTGGATTCCAGTTCCAGGAAATCCCTGGACAGTATGGTGGACGCCCTGGAGGCAGACGCCAATGCTTGGGCAATGGCCTCATCTAAGGGTTTGGGGAAATGGCAGAGCCCTGCCAGAAAGATGCCATCGGTGGCGCAGTCCACCGGCCTGATCTTGGCGTGCGCCTCAGTGAAAAAGCCCTCGGCACTGAGCGGAACCTTGTAAAGTTCAGAAATGTGCTTATTGTCATTAGGCACAATGGCGGTAGCCAAAACCAGGAGGTCGGTGGTTAGCTCTATCGGCCTCTTCAGGGCGCGATCCGTGACCTTGATGATTATTTTGCCGTCGGCGTCTTCCACCAGGGGTGGATCCTCCAGGTCATAACGGAAGAAAAGCACTCCTTTTTCCCGGGCCCTTTCATACAGGGTTTCCCTTTCCCCATAGGTCCGCAGATCCCGGTAGAGGATGTAGACATCCTTCTCCGGATTCATCTCTTTAAGCCTCAGGGCATTCTCCACGGAATGGGAACAGCAAACCTTGCTGCAATATGGCCTGTCCGGGATGCGTGAGCCCACACACTGGATGAAGGCTACCGCTCCGGCGTTCTTGATCCGCTCGCTTTCCTGGGCTAGTTCCCGATCCAGATCCAGGGAAAGGAGGACATTCGGATTTTGCTTATACAGAAATTGGCCTTCTGGCTCATAAGGTCCAGCTCCGGTGGCAAAAATGACGATGCCGTGATGGATCTCCTCACCGTCAGAGGAGAGCTGCGAGACAAAGTTACCAACGACCCCGTGGACCTCGGTAACATTGGACCCTAAATGGGTGGTTATCTTGTCATGCCTCTCTACCTTTTCGATCAAACCCTCGACATAAGGACGAACTTTTTCTCCCTTCCAGGTGCTATGAAGGTTGAGGGCCTGACCCCCCAGGAAGGCCTGCTGCTCCACCAGGTGCACATCATAACCTTGATCGGCCAGGGCCAAGCTGGCTTCCATGCCCGCCACGCCACCGCCTATTACCAAGGCCTTGTGGGTCACGTCCACCGTGATGTATTCCAGGGGCTCCAGCAACCGGGCCTTAGCCACCGCCATGTTGACCAGACGCTTGCATTTTTCCGTGGCCGCCTCACGCTCCGTTTGATGGCACCAGGTGCACTGATTGCGGATATTGGCCATCTCAAAGAGATATTTGTTCAAGGCCGCATTTCTCAGCATATCCTGGAAGATGGGTTGGTGGGTGGAAGGGCTGCAGGCCGCCACCACCACCCGGTTCAGCTTTTGTTCCTGGATGACGTCTGCCATCTGCTTCTGCGCGTCTTGAGAGCAACTGAAGAGATTGGCTTGCACGTATTCCACATTGGCAATGTTCTTGGCATATTCCACGATGGCAGGAACGTCGGCAATGCCGCCGATATTAATGCCGCAGTTGCAAACGAACACGCCAATTCGGGCCGGCTCCCCGGTCACTTCCGTCTCTGGCGGGAATTCCTTTTTCTTTTGCAAGGTGCCCCGGGCCGCAGCCAAAGCCCTGGTTGAAGCCGCCGCGGCCGCGCTGGCCTCCACAACCGACTGAGGGATATCCTTGGGACCGGTAAACACTCCACAGGTATAAACCCCAGGCCTGGAAGTGGCCACCGGGTCAAAGCAGCTTGCACTCACAAAGTTATGGGGGCTCAGCTCTACCCCCAACTTCTTAGCCATTTTCACGGTGTCCGGGGAGATCACCATGCCGACGGAAAGAACCACCAGATCAAAGGATTCCGTGTTTAAAGAGCCGTCTTCAGACCAGTACTTTACCGTCAAATCATCGGTACCGGGCACCGGCTCGATACTATGTACCCGGGAGCGGATAAACCGCACCCCAACCTCATCCTGGGCCCGCCAATAATACTTCTCAAACTCTTTACCGTGAGTTCGCATATCCATAAAGAAGATGGCGGCATCCAGAGGTTCCTTGCTGTGTTCTTTGGCGATAATCGCCTGTTTGACGGCATACATGCAGCACACCGCCGAACAATAGCCTTTTTCACATTGATTCAGGTCGCGAGAGCCGACGCATTGCAACCAGGCGATCTTTTTGGGCTCTTTATGGTCCGAGAGCCGGATCAAATGCCCGGCATAAGGCCCTCCGGCCGAGAGGATCCGTTCAAACTCCAGGGAGGTCACCACATTGGGATGGGAGGCATAACGAAATTTTTCATAATCGCCAGGATTAAAGGCGCGGAAGCCAGGCGCCAGCACCACGGAACCCACATTAAGGTCCATTATCTGGGGCTGCTGGCTGTGATCAATGGCGCCGGGCAGGCAGGCAGCCACACACTGCATACATTCGGAACAGATGCCGCAGTTGATGCAACGGTCCGCTTCCTCCAGGGCCTGTTCCTCGGTATAACCCTGGGCAATCTCGGCAAAGCAGATGGAAGAGACCTCCGGGGGGATGGTGACCATCGTTTCTCGGGGGAGCCCCCACCTGTCTTTAGGAATATCCCGCCAGCGGACTTCGGCATCAACGCCTTTGATGCGGCCGGCAACCAAATCCTCATCCCGGAGATAACGATCGATGGACTCCGCCGCCTCAATGCCGCCGCCCACCGCCTCCACGGCAATCCAGGGACCGGTTTGGGCATCCCCGGCGGCGAAGACCCCCAGCCGAGAGGTCATATAAGTCACCGGGTCCACCTCGATGGTTCCCTGACGGCTGAATTTGATCCCAGCATCCTTGAGGGGATCCAGTTCGGATGCCTGGCCAATAGCCGGGACCACCATGTCAAATGGCATCTCGAACTCTGATCCCGGGATGGGTATGGGCCGGCGTCGCCCGGAGGCATCCGGCGGCCCTAACTCCATTTTCTGAACGACCATTCCGGTGACCCGTCCATTCTCGGACAAGACCTTTAAGGGCGCCACCAGATAATAGATGTTCACGCCTTCGCACAACCCCTGGTCGATCTCCCAGGCATGGGCGGGCATCTCCTCCCGGGACCGGCGATAGACAATGGTGACGTTGGCGCCGTATCGCCGGGCGGTGCAAGCGGCATCCAGGGCCACGTTACCGCCGCCGATGACCGCCACCTCTTTGCCCACCGTCAGGGGCAGTCCCAGACTATGCCGGCGCAGGAACTCCACCCCCTGCATGACCCCCTCGGTTTCCTCCCCCGGAATCCCCAGGGGAAGTCCTCTATGGCAACCTATGCCCAGGAAAACCGCCTTGTATCCCTGGTCAAACAGATCCTCCAGGGTGAAGTCCCGCCCCAGGGCCATATTGGTCTTCAGCTCCACCCCCAGGCTCAGGATGTTGTCAATCTCTTTTTCCAAGACCTCCCGGGGTAAGCGATATGCCGGAATCCCTACCAACAGCATGCCCCCGGGCTTGGGCAGGGCCTCGAAGACGGTGGTCTGATAGCCCCGCAGGGTCAGATGATAGGCGCAGGTCAACCCCGCCGGACCACCCCCGATGATGGCCACCTTTTCTTTCCGGGGCTCGGCTTTGGGGAGGGAGATTTGGCTGACATCCACTTTGTCAGCCGCGAACCGCTTCAGGCACATAATAGCTATCGGCTCATCCATCTCCTGACGCCGGCATTTTTCCTCGCAGGGATGAGGGCAGATGCGCCCCAGGGTTCCGGGAAAAGGCACGCGCTCCATAATGAGCTTCAGGGCCTCGGCAAATTTCCCCACCTTGATCAGCTGCACATAACCCTGAACATTAATCTCGGAGGGACAGGTGCGGGTGCACGGGGCCCGGGACGCCTTCATGATGGAAAAGGCCGAGGGAATGGCTTGGGGATAGAGACGGTAGGCGGCCCGACCTTCGGCCAGCCCCATATTGAATTCATCTTTAATGACTACCGGACAAGCTTTGGCGCAGTCCCCGCAGCCGGTACACTTGGACAGATCGACATACCGGGGCTGCTTCTCCAAGGTGACCGTAAAATTTCCCGGCTCCCCGGTAATCTCCTGCACCTCTGCCAGAGGATGCACCTCAATGTTAATATGCCGGCCGACCTCGACCAGCTTGGGAGAGATAATTCACATGGCGCAGTCATTGGTGGGGAAGGTCTTGTCGAGCTGCGCCATGACCCCGCCGATTGCTGGCCCCTTTTCCACTAAGTGGACGTAATAGCCTGAATTGGCTATGTCTAAGGCGGCCTGCATCCCGGCGATTCCTCCGCCGACGACCATTACAGATCCAAGCAATTTGTCATTCATAAAGGCCTCTAAGGTTGCTAATTTGGCGACCCTCTCAGAAGTTGTTAGGCGGCCAATCCCAGTTTCTGGAGCATCGGTTGCGCCGGACCCACCAGGTGGCGGCTGAACCATCCCTCATACTCTTGCCCCAAGGCCAGGGCCAGGATTTCTGAAAAATGGAACACGGGCAGCTTCTCCTCCAGCGTGCAACGATTCTCCAGATTGAGCTGACAGGTGGCGCAGGCCGTAATGATGCAATCCGCGCCTACGGCCTGGGCGCCTTCAATGATCGAATTGACCATGGGAGTAGCGATATCCGGCCTGCTTGCGGCCAGGAAAGAGCCACAGCAGCGATTGGTGTAAGTCCTGGTCAGGGGCTCGGCCCCCAAGGCGCTCAGGACTCGTTCCATTTCGCCCGCAACGAATTTTACCTGCCTATGGTACTTTGGTGGGCGAAAGAGAGTGCACCCGTAATTAGGCACAAATTTCAAGCCATTGAGGTTCCTTTTGGCGGTATCTTTCAGACGCTGGACATCCCTCACCAGGAGTTCCAGAGGTCCACACCCATTCCGGTGCACCACCGGCGCCGGGGGCTCCGGCTTAGCCAGGACCACCCCTTCCTCCAGGGCCATGTGGCGCAGGGTATCCATCACCGCTGCCATGTCAATGGCCATGGGACACTCGCTGGAGCAGGTATTGCAGCCCACGCACATCCAGATCGTGGCACTGCTCAGGGCCTCCTGGCGCAAACCGTACTGCAATAGCATTAAAACCCCGAAAGGAGGATAATCCATCGCCCGGATGAACGGGCAACCACTGGCGCACGTGCCGCAGCGAAAACATTGATTCAGGTCCGTGCCGCTCTGTCGAATAACCTCAGAAGCCAGGGAGCGGTCCCACTTGATAGAAGAAATTTTCTTGCTGCCCATGGGTACTGTCGGAATGTCGGGTTGGGCCATGGTCCTTTCTCCGTTTATCTATCCGGACTAAATTACCCCAAAAACTTATTGCTCCTTGGCCAATCCCAGTTTCTGGAGCATCGGTTGCGGATCTACAAGGTGGTGTTGGAACCACCCCTCGTACTCTTGCCCCAGGGCCAGGGCCAGGATTTCTGAAAAATGGAAAACGGGCAGCTTCTTCTCCAGCGTACAACGATCCTCCAGATTGAGCTGACAGGTGGCGCAGGCCGTGATGATGCAATCCGCGCCTACGGCCTGGGCGCCTTCAATGATCGTATTGACCATGGGAGTAGCGATATCCGGCCTGCTTGCGGCCAGGAAAGAGCCACAGCAGCGATTGGTGTAAGTCCTTGTCAGGGGCTGGGCCCCCAAGGCGCTCAGGATTCGTTCCATTTCGCCCTCAATGAATCTTACCCGCCTATGGTACTGTGGTGGCCGAAAGGAGGTACACCCGTAATTAGGCACAAACTTCAAGCCATTGAGTTTTCTCTTGGCAATATCTTTCAGACCGCCGTTCCTCACCAGGACTTCCAGTGGCCCACACCCATGCCGGTGCACCGCCGGCGCCTGGGGCTCCGGCTGAGCCAGGATCACCCCTTCCTCCAGGGCCATGTGGCGCAGGGTATGCATAACCGCCGCCATGTCAATGGTCATGGGACACTGGCTGGAGCAGGTATTGCAGCCCACGCACATCCAGATCGTGGCACTGCTCAGGGCCTCCTGGCGCATATTGTACTTCAATAGCGATAAGACCCCGAAGGGAGGATAATCCATCGCCTGGATGAACGGGCACCCACTGGCGCACGTGCCGCAGCGAAAACATTTATTCAAGTCCGTGCCGCTCCGGTCAATAACCTCAGAAGCCAGGGAGCGGTCCCGCTTGATAGAATACACCTCTGTGCTGCTGCTCGTCGGTTTTGCTAGCATGTCGGGGCTCCTAGCATGTCGGGGCTTGTTGTCTTTAATTTATTCCATATCAGATTCCAGAATGGAAATCCAGCAAATTGTGATTATTTTCTCAAAAAGATTTTTCAGGGAAATTTGGCTTGGTAATTTGTTTGGGATTAGGCCCTCCAAGGTGGACAAATCCCGGAAGCAAGGGCCGCCCCGCCTTTGAGAAAGGCAGGGTCACTCAGTCTAACCTTCCTGGCTCAGCTTTCTTTCGTGAGCCTTGTGGATCTTCTCCAACAGCTCGTCCAGGGCCACAGGCTTCATCACGTAAGCGAAGGCCCCCAGCTTCAGGCCCTGGATCCCCGATTGCACCGTGGCATGGCCGGTGAGCATGATCACCGGCATCAGGGGCTTCTTTTTTTTCATTTCCACCAGGGCTTCGATGCCATCCATACCCGGCATCTTGACGTCCAGGATGACCGCGTCAAAGTCCTGCTCATTAAGCAATTCCAGGGCTTTGGGGCCGCTGTCGACGCCGCTGGCCTCGATATTTCGGACCTGCAGGCGTTTGACAATGGTCTCCACAAAATCGAGTTCATCATCCACGATCAAAACCTTGAGCTTTTCCATAACGCCCCCCTTTCGGCTTATCTGACCGGAAAATATATGGTGAAG
>Ga0208037_1000929_pt1 | contig 15545 bp, 12 predicted proteins | sample June2015DPH_13_1_3_FD_184710 | JGI IMG/M metagenome (GOLD analysis project Ga0208037, IMG submission 184710) | Peatland microbial communities from SPRUCE experiment site at the Marcell Experimental Forest, Minnesota, USA - June2015DPH_13_100... | ecosystem: Environmental > Terrestrial > Soil >...
CAGAGTACCAGGTTGTGGAGGAGACGGGGCCCGAGCACCAAAAAACCTTCACCGTGGAAGTGCTGGCGAGTGAGAACGTGGTGGCGCGTGGGCGAGGGACGAGCAAGAAGGCTGCCGAACAGGAAGCGGCACGAATCGCACTCGAACGCCTGGGCGAGAAGTCTGTAGGAAATGGCTGAACCTTATAAGAAATCTTCGACGCGGGACACCTTTGAATCTCTGGTGGTTACGGTCATCCTGGCCGTCTTCGGAACCACCTTCGTCATTCAAGCTTTCAAGATCCCCACCGGCTCGATGGAGAACACCCTGTTGATCGGCGACCACCTGCTGGTTAACAAGTTTGCCTTCGCTTACCAATCCGGTGTGCTGGCTCGCTTTCTGCCCTATCGGGACGTTCACCGCGACGACATCCTTGTGTTTAAGTTCCCGGGATCATCGGAGGAGCAATCTGAGCCCGGCGAACACTTCGTGAAGCGTGTCATCGGTTTGCCGGGTGACCGGGTCCGAATCTTCCATCGGCAGGTCTATGTGAACGGGCAACCCCTCGCCGAGCCTTTCGTTTACCACGCCTTTCCGGATGTGCTCTGGTCGGGAGATGATTTCCCACCTCCTGACTCGGAGTATCTCCATGGAGCGGCGGCGCTCTGGAGCGCCGAAATGGCCAGTTATGTCAAGGGGGGAGAGCTCGTGGTTCCTGCGGGGAAGTACTTCGTCATGGGAGATAATCGCGAGCAGAGTTGGGACAGCCGGTTTTGGGGGTTCGTCCCCCGCGAGTTGATCTCGGGCCGCCCCCTGTTGATTTACTGGTCGTACGAGACTCCTCGTGACGAGTACATGCGCACTGCATGGAGCGACAGGCTCTCTCAGACCTTTAGTTTGCTGATTCACTTCCCCACCAAGACGCGCTGGCGGCGCACCTTGATGATTGCACGCTGATGAGCCCACGGGTCCACCGACGCGGTCGCATCGTCTTGCTGGCCCTTCTCCTGAGCGGGGTCGCAGCGTGGCTCATTCCCTCTTATTTCAGCGCAGAACGCTACCGCCGCCGTCTGGAGGCGGCGCTGGAGCGTGCCCTGCACCGTCAGGTCACTTTCGGTGAGGTGTCTGTGCGCGTGCTGCCGCGACCGGGCTTCGTCATTGAAAACGCCGCTATTCAGGAGGACCCCGCTTTCGGGTCCGAGCCCTTCACCCGCGTTGATCGTATCGAGTGCGACATCCGCTGGCAAACTTTGCTGGGCTCGCGACTGGATTTCTCTCATTTTCGGCTTCAACATCCGAATATTAACCTGGTCCGAGAGGTGGGAGGAGGCTGGAACTTTGAACGACTTCTCCTCCTAAGCCCAGCACCTTCCGGCGCGCCGGGGGCGCTGTCATCTTCCCCACAAGTAACCACCGGTCCACTGGATTTGGAAGTGGAAGACGGTCGCGTCAATTTCAAGTTGGGAGAAAACAAGAAGCCCTTCGCAATTACCGATTTGCGCGCGCAACTGAGTTTTGATCCGGCCAATCATTATTTGCGATTCCGGCTGGTGGGCTACCCTATCCGCACTGACCGTTCTTTGCCCACACCCGGGGCCGTGGAAGTGACTGGAGAGTGGACTCCCGGGAAAGATCTGCGTGGACCACTGAATGCTGTGGTTCGCATGCGTGAGGCACTGGTGTATGACTGGGCGCCCCTGGTGACTGGCCGCAATACGGGATTGTACGGCCTCATGGATGCCGAGCTGCGCGTCACAGGGTCGATTCGAACCCTGAATCTCGAAGGCAGTGGCCGGCTCAGTGAGCTGCATCGGTGGGAACAGATTCCACCTTCTGATCCCATGCCGTGGACAATAACCTTCCGGGGGCAACTTGATCGGGATCGGGGCCGCCTTCTGCTGGAAACTACGGAAGCGTCGTTCGCAGATTCTCATGTTCACATTTCCGGAACCATCGATCACCTCTCGAGCTCCCCAGAGTTGGATTTGGTCCTTGCACTCGAGCGTTCCCGCTTGGAGGACTTGGCGGCTCTGGCCGGGAGGCTTTGGACACTCAAAGGAGGCTTTGGAATCAGAGGACGCGTCGACGGAATGCTGGCGATCCAAGGACCGTGGGCAGAGCGACGCTACGGAGGGTTTGTGGGGGCGCGCGATGTCGTGCTCAGCACCCGCTCGGCAAGTTTCCCGGTTTCCGAAGTCGCGGTACGAATTGATAACCGCGGGGCACGGCTCGCCCCTGTACGTATTACTCTTGCACCACGTGTGGCCCTTGAAGCCGAAGGTTCACTCGAGCGAGGCACCAAGCCTCTCCGTTACGAATTGACTCTTTCCAGCAAAGCGGTGCCGCTCCGGGATGTCCTGAACTTCGGCCGCGCGCTCGGTATGCGGGCCCTCCAGGGATGGGACGCCGTGGGTTCAGGTACCGCATCGTTCCGTCTAATGGGTTCACTCCGCTTGCCCTATCGGCCCGTCCTGAAAGGCCGAGCCGAGCTGCGAGCTGCCCGCTTGGTGATTCCTGGTTTCACTGAGCCAATTAATGTCCCTCGGGCGAGCGTCCAGGTTAATGGCGATGAAATCGTGGTTAACCGCCTGCTGGCTGTCCTTGGGACCAGTGTCTTTTCCGGGCGGCTCGAACACCAAGGCGACTGGCATAGCCCCTGGACTTTCGACCTGCATGGCGACAATCTTGACCTGGGGCAGGGGGCCTTGTGGTTTGTGGCGCTCGGACGCCGCAAACCCATACCGCTGTTCCAGCGATTACCTGGTCTCGGTTCATTTGCCGCTGAGCGTGAGGCAGCCGCCAAATTATTTGCTTCCTTGAACGCCCGCGGGCGATTCTCGGCTTCCAAGGTCACCTACCGGGGAATCACGCTGGACAACCTCCAGACCAATGTGGAGGTCGTTGGCCGGGTGGTTCGACTCCCCAACGCGGCTTTCCGAGTTGGGGGTGGGCAGGGCCGTTTAATCGGGCGGATGGACCTAACGGGTAGCCCAGCTCACCTCGCCGCGGATGTTTTGTTGTCCGGCGTTGGAGTTCAAACCATTGTGACTCATCTGCCTCCCGTGCTTCGCGGAGCGCATGGGTCAATGTCCATAAGCGGGCACTTCGAGACGACGGGGTTGAGTCAGGAAGAAGTGAGCAAGAACCTGGAGGGACGTGTGACGGTCGTCGCCAGTGATCTCTCCTTGATTGGTTTTGACCCTGTCGGAGCATTTGTACGCCTTGCCGGCGAGGGGACTCTGGAGCCGCTTCGAGGTCCGGTTGGGCTTCGTTCGGTAACGCTGAATCTTCAGGTTCACGACCGCCGCGTAGTCTTGAAGAAGACCACATTGGAATTCTCGGGCGCCAGATTAAGCCTGTCCGGCGCCCAGGCCTTCGATGGGCCGGCGAATTTGCACGTCGCCGCCGACCTGCAACGTCTTCGACGCCGATGGCTAACCCGGGACGATGAGGTTGATACCGAGGCATCACCTCGCGAACTTGATTTTTTTGGGTCGCTGGACAAGCTGGCGCCGATCTCTCATACTGAGGTCTCACGGGCCAGGGAATGACGTTCAAAGGTATGAATGAACCAAAGTCGCCCCAATCGCAACTGGGAAGAGGGCCGCGCTTTGAGCCGGCGGTGTTGGATGTGCTGCTGGTGGCCTGCGCAGGCTTGACGCTATGGTTCATCCTCCCGCTGCTGACCATGGCTTGGGTTTCAGATACTTCGCAGCCGCAGAGCCCTTTGGCAGCCGCTCAGTCCCTGGAGTCCAAGATCCGTGTTCTCTCTGAGCGGGAAATTGCAGGGCCAAACTCCTTCCAGCCGATTGTGGTGACTGAAAACGAAGTCAATGCCTATCTCAAGTATCACGGGCCGGCGTTCCTGCCTGCCGGCGTTCGTGACCCCGCCGTCCGCATCACCCCGGATCGAGTTTTTGGGTCTGCGAATGTCGATTTCGGTGAGTTCAGCCGCACTGCCAGCAATCCCGCGGACTGGGGGCCCAAGGTTCTTGCCGCCATGTTCAAAGGCCCGCAGAGGGTTGCGGTTTCCAGCCGGATGGTGACGCAAAATGGCCAAGCCAATGTAAAGATCGAATCCGTGGTCGTGGGAACTACCACGGTTCCTGATTGGCTGGTAGACCTTTTGCTGGAAAACTACCTCCAGCCCCGCTACACATTTGACCTGAGCAAACCCATTGCTCTTCCCGACCACGTGATCCGGGTCGAATTGGACAACGGCGAGGCTACCTTCGTTCGTGGCCCGGACAAGAAAACCAAGCTAGTGACAAGTGACGAGTGACAAGTGGCGAGCCGAAGAAAGGTTTTGGGTGTCAGGGGGACGCCAGCGGGAGGGTTACGAGAAGGGACTCCTGGCCCTCTTCCGCTGACTTGTCGGCGCCTTTTCGACGCTCGTCACTCGTCACTTGTCACTCGTCACTGAGGTTACAGTGCCTCGTCGCTACAAATCGTATGCGGCTGAAACGGGGATCGTGTACCGGTATTTCTTTGAGTCGCGACGAAGCATCGTCCGCCCCGCCGGACTTGGGCCGGGCAGCGACTACATCTTTGTGACGGCAGCGGATCAAGGGCCGCCCTTAGCCTTGCGCGTTTTCGTTTCACAGAGGGCGATCGCTGCCTGGCGCGCTGCCCACAGCCGGGAACTCGACTCCAGTGAGCAATACGCCGCGGCGAAGATGAGGCTTTTCCGCGCCTTTGATGAGCTAGAGAACCTTCGGGAAGAGAGCCTCAATCTTGTGGTTGACGAAACAAACGTGGAGGAACTGCTCGAGGCTCTGGATTGGGCGTAGTGTGTTCTTGTGGGGTGCTGGGTCATCCATCCTAATGTCGTTCTCAGGGAAGTAGTCAGTTGTCACGCCGTGGTGGGTCAGTTGGAAGAACAGGGCTGTGGGCTCGGGCAATTCTGAGTTCTGAATTCTGAATTGCTCTCTCGCTTCCCCTTATTGCCTACTGCTTTCTGCCTACTACCTTCTGACTTCTGCTCGTCCCGCCACGGCGGGTCACTGCCCTGTGAGGTCGGAAAATGAAAACGTTTGGAAAGGTCGCATTGATCGTTTTCGTGCTCTATGTGGCGCTGCTGGGAGGGTGGCGCATACATCGTCTTGTGATGTGTGCGACCTCTTGGCAGTTGGGCTAGAGGCCACTGGCACCCCGGGAACGGCAGTGCGGAGCGCCATGGTCGCATACATGCCAAACGGCGGCACGTATGCGCCACACACCGTACGATCCCGGCTCGAGGCCGAAGTGGGTCCAGCCAGAGTGCTCGTCCAGATTGACATTCACCGGCTCAATCAGGAATCGTGGCGTGGACATCGGCATCGGGTGGGGGGAGTCATGTCCTCTGACCTCCGACGCCATCCAGTACTTCGCGAACCTTGCGTGCCAGCGCATCCGGTGTGAAAGGCTTCTGGAGGAAAACCGTGCCTGGCTCCAGCAGACCGTGGTGGACGACGGCATGATCTGCATACCCGGACATGTAGAGAACTTTCGTTTCCGGATGAAGTGGTGCCAGATGTTCGGCCAACTCCCTGCCGCTCACCTGGGGCATCACCACATCGGTCAGCAACAAATGAATGTGTTTTTTATGCCGCCCGCCAATCTCCAGCGCGTCATATGCTCCCTTGGCCTCCAACACATCGTAGCCTCTGGATTCAAGGACTCCCCTGACCAAGGAACATACTGCTTCCTCGTCTTCAACCAGGAGGATGGTTTCGCAGCCTAGGGATAGCTTATCAACAGGCGCATTGGTTGGAGCAATCACCTCAACCGCTTGATCGATTCGAGGCAGATAGACCTTAAATGTCGTACCCTTGCCCGGCTCGCTGTAAACCCAGATGTGGCCCTCGCTCTGTCTGACGATCCCGTAGGTCATAGCCAGCCCCAGTCCCGTTCCCTTACCCTGTCCTTTGGTGGTAAAGAAAGGCTCGAAGATGTGGGCTTGCGTCTCCGCATCCATCCCGATTCCGGTATCGCTCATGGCGATCATCACATAGTGGCCCGGCAAGACGCTCTCGTGGCTGCTCACATAGCTCGAATCCAGCTCGACGTTGGCCGCTTCGAGCGTCAACTGGCCACCCTGGGGCATTGCATCCCGCGCGTTCACAGCCAGGTTCATAATCACCTGCTCGATTTGTCCCGGGTCGGCTTTCACGCGACCCAGTCCGGAGGGCAGGTGCGTGACTAGCTCGATGTCTTCCCCAATCATTCGCCGCAGCATCTCATCCACGTTCGTCAGCAGGCGGTTCAGATCCAGGAGTTGCGGTTGCAGCATTTGCTTGCGGCTGAAAGCGAGCAATTGGCGAGTGAGCGAGGCAGCCCGGTCCGCCGCCTTCTTGATCTCCTCCACGGGGGGGCGCATCCCGTCGCCGGCGGAGAGTTTCTCCAACAGAAGATCGCTGTATCCAATAATGACCGTCAACAGATTGTTGAAGTCGTGAGCTACCCCACCCGCAAGGCGTCCCACCGCTTCCATCTTCTGCGCCTGGCGAAGCTGCTCCTCGAGTCGCCGGCGCTCCGTGACGTCTTCAACGATGCCGTCGTAATACAACACTCTTCCAGCATCTGTACGGAACGTTCTGGCAGACTCCCGAACAAATACCACCGACCCATCTCGTCTTTTCCAAGCCGCCTCAAGACCCCCGACTTCGCCTTCCCGCTCGATTTGCTCACGAAATGCGCTTCGGGGGTAGCCAGCCTCAAAGCTATCACCCTCAAGATTTCGAGATGCCAATTCCTGCCACGAGTCGTACCCCAACATTCGGAGCAGCGCGGAATTCGCCATCAGCACGCGCCCGTCCGGCGTGGTCCGATAAACTCCGACGGGGACGTTTTCGATAAACCTTCTGAAATGTTCTTCGCTTTCGCGAAGCGCCTCCTCTGCCCGCTTGCGCTCGGTGATATCGACGGAAAATCCGATGATGCCGACGACGTTACCCCCTTCATCCAAATAGGGGATTTTATCGGTCTGAAGCCATCGCGTTTCTCGAGCTGTCTTAATAGTTTCGATGATATTCCTCTTGGGGCGCCCGGACTCGATCACCTCCCGATCATCCAACCAGTAGCCCTCTGCGGTCTCCGGCCAAAGCTCAGAACAAATCCTATTTTCCATCTCCTTCTTGGGCATGCCCATCGCTTCGCTAAATGGTCTATTGACGCGAACGAGCCGATTCGTTTTGTCTTTGTAGAAAACCAGTGCGGGCACAGAATCGATGATGGTCTGCAGTTCTTTCCGTCCTTCTTGCAACAATTCCTCTACCCGCCTGTGCTCCGTGATATCCCGCAGCACGATGACGCTACCCTTCAATGCCCCGCTGCTGTCACGGAGAGGGCTGGTGGTGAGGTCGAAGATCTTCCCAAGCCAAGGTTCCTCCAGATCACCCCTGGCCTCCGTCCCAGTCTTCAAAAAGCGAAGGGCCGGGCAGTCTTCCCGTGGTTTGTCCAACCTGTGCAGGACTTCATAGCAATGCTTGCCGATGATTTGAGACAATTCCAGGCCCACAAGCTCAACCAAAGCACGATTGGCACGCTGAATGCTGCACTCCTCGTTCACCAACATGACGGGGTCAGGAACGGAGTCAAACGTCAGCTCCCAGTCCCTTTTAGCGTAGGCAATTTGCTCCTGAAGCCGGGCGGCTTCCTCCCGATGAGTTTTGTCTATTAGGGCGCGGCTCAAGGCAACCGGCAGTTGCTCCAGGCGATCTTTCAGCAGGTAGTCGGTGGCGCCTCGCTTGACATACTCGATGGCAGCTTCGTCACCCAGGACAGCGGTCAGTGCCAGAAAAGGGATATCCTTCCCTGACCTCTTGAGGATTTCCAGAGCGTCAATGCCCGTCCAGGCCTGCAAGTTGTGATTGCAGAGGATGGCATCGTAATCGGAATGAGCCAGCCGCTCCTCGAAGTCAGTGGCAGACCCAATTGTTTCGAACGCCAAACGGTAGCCGGCCCGCTCCAACACACTCACTGCAAGCTCGGCGGCCGCTGCATCGTCGTCGACAATTAACACGCGAAGGGGTCGTCCGGGGGGAAGTGGGTTACTTGCTTTAGCTTCGCTCATCGTCTCCGTCCTTCATCTCGCCTGGAAAACCGCAGGCGGCGGGGGTTGATTTTCTACCAGCCAGTAAAGCTCCGGTCTTGGTATCGGTCACATCGAAGTTGAGCCGGCCAGCTCGCGGGCGCTCACCAGCGGACGATGGGGGCGCCAGCAAATCGTCCACTTTCATCACTTGGGCCAAATCGTGCACGGCCTCAGACTCGACCCGCGCCCGCTCAGGCAGTCGCATCTGGCTTCTCCTCTCCCCCCAACTGATAGCCAATGCTCCGAACCGTGTGAATGAGTTTGTTTTCAGAATCCTGGTCGATCTTGTTCCGCAAGTAGCTGATGTAAACGTCCACAACATTCGTCGTTATGGTGTCGGAGGAAAAATTCCAGACACGTTCGATAATCATGGCGCGCGTCACACACCGTCCCGCATTACGCATGAGATATTCGAGCAAGGCAAATTCGTGTGGAGTTAAGTCGATACGGCGGCCCGCCCGCCTGACCACCCTTTCCGCCCGATCCAGTTCCAAGTCCTCTACTCGCAGGACGTTATCAAGCCGATTAGGACTTCGTCTCAGTAAGGCTCGCACTCGAGCTGACAGCTCGCTAAACGAGAACGGCTTCGCCAGGTAATCGTCCGCCCCGAGGTCCAGCCCTTTCACCCGGTCCTCCACTTCAGCACGACCGGAAAGAATCAGGACGGGAAGGGAGGGCTTTTGGGTGCGTATATGTATCAGGACTCCCCAGCCGTCAATCTTGGGAAGCACCAAATCCAGGATGACTAAGTCAAAGTTGGCCTCACCAACTAACGACTCAGCCTCCTCCCCATCGCACGCCAAATCCACCGCATATTGTTCCGCTTCCAGACCTTTCTTTACAAAGCTGGCGACGGATTTGTCATCCTCTACCACTAGAATGCGCATTGGCTCTCCCCTCGGGGCTGACCGCTTTTCCACAACTCTTCACTCCTCTCGCACGCCGGTTCTCGTTAGTCCCATCCTGCTACTCAATTCAGCCGGGGTAGGACGCGAACTCTGGCGTGCTGTCTCCATGGACGCGAGCACGACCTGCAGTCCAAGGTAGAGGTCAATATCAGCGACTGAAATCGTCGCTTCCCCTCTAGGATGTAAATAGCGTTTTCAACTCGGCGACATTTTCTGCGTCCATTCGACCGCTCGGCGTAAAGACGACCTCACCCTTCGCTGATCTCTGAATTTTCAGCATCTACGCCTCTCTTGAAACGAGAACCCCACCATTGCAATGCCGGAGGCAATCGTAAGCTACTTAATATACATGCATTAAGAGATAGAGAAATGGCAAATTTTCGCCAATTGGAGAAATGCTGTACAAAATGCTTTCAGGGGGATCTTTGAGATTAGCTATCAACCGGAATTCCCGTTTTCAGTTTTCGACCGACCGTTGACATACACCCGACCGCCTCTGATTGCAATCGTCCGGTCGGGTTTTGCCCGTTGAGCGCCTCCGCGAGCACGGAAGCCACCTGTTCTACCTCTCCTGAGGCTTCCGCAGCTCAAAACTGCCGCCTTTCCAATCGATGATTCCGACACCCTACCCTTTCATGCCTCCCTCGCCGCCAAAATCGGCATCGAGCAGTCGCTCGCCTGCCGCGTTGGCAAGGGCAGCGCCGCGATCCTGGCCAGCATGGCCCCAAACAGCCGTCGCGTGTCGCCGCGGCGACACTCTCCGCCAAAAGCAGCCAATAATACCGGGCATCCCGCAAGGCGGGACCAGCCGCCCGCGGGTGGCGCAGTTAACCGGCCAATGATCTGAATCACACGCTTAAGAGTCGTAGCTGAGAAGCGTTATTCTCTTCCAGTTGGAATTTTGTCTTCAGGAGGAGGGGCTCCGCTTCCGGCTCAGATCTTGGCAGGTCAACGCCGAGGCGCAGAGCCCCGATGAGGGACGGTTCCGCCAATCTACTCCAGCGGCCGAGCATGTCCTGGCAGGAAATCCGGGGGTACACACCGAACTCCTGGGGAAGGTAGCCGAGCCGGCGGCGGATTTCGTCCTTTTAGCTGAGGCCGTCGATATCACCCAGCCGCACGCTGCCCGTGTCAGGTTCCCGGAGCGTCGCCACGATGCGCATCGGAGTCGTCTTGCCGGCGCCGTTCGGACCCAGCAAGCCATACATGCCGCAGGATATGGTCAGTGAAACGTTGTCGAGAGCTTTGACGCCGTTCGGGTAGGTCTTGGATAAGTTTTCAATGCCTAGGGCGGCTCAACCGTGCCCCGAAAGGGCACCAAGTGAATAGCTGGGACTGGCCAACTGTGCCGCCCTAAAGGGCGCCTCTACGAAAAGCCTCTACGCGAAGGCAGCGGAAAGCGCAATTGTTTCTCTATGACGTGGCCGGTAGCTATCTTGGGGGCGGGGACCACGCCTTCGGAGCTGATGACTCTAACCGGCATGGCAAGAAGGTTAAGAAACAAATCGTCATCAGACTGTTGTGGAACGAGCAGGGGGAGGCGGTTTCGAGGGGAGTGTTCCGGGGCAACAGGCAAGACACCCAGAGGTTTGCCGCGCAGGTGAAAAAGGCGAGCCAGCGCCTCGGTTGTGATTTGACGTAGCTTTGACCGCTTGGACTTTCACCTTTCTTCACGCTCTCGCCTTGTAGTATAGTTCCGGCCCGGAATGCGTGCGGCGGCAATCTGCATCGCTGCCCTATGTGATGCGCTTGGGTGTTCTCGCCTTCGCCAGTGATTGCTCTAAGCCCTCGTGGGGCAACCCTGTGCGGAAAGCGGCAGCACAAAGGCCATCATTATCAAGGAGGTATTATGGAGAGACCAAAGATTTCCCGTAGAGATTTTAATAAGACCGCGGCGATGGCAGCAGCCAGCCTGGCGCTGTCGGCGGGGCCCGCAGTACGCAATGTTCTGGGAGCCAACGACCGTGTGGGCATTGGCCTGATCGGCGCCGGCGGCATGGGCCAGGCGGACTTGCGCGATTTCCTGCGAACGGGCCAGGTTGACTGCGTGGCGATTGCCGATCCTTATGAACCTCACCTCGACGACGCCGCTGTGATGACGCTGGGCAAGGCGAAAACCTACAAGGATTTTCGCCGCGTGCTCGAGCACAAAGACATCGACGCGGTCATCATTGCCACGCCCGACCATTGGCACGCCATTCCCATGATCGCCGCCTGCGAAGCGGGGAAAGATGTGTACCAGGAAAAGCCCCTCTCGCACACGTTGTTCGAAGGCCGCAAGATGGTGGAGGCCGCTGCGAAGTACAAGCGAGTTGTGCAGGTTGGGACGCAGCAGCGCTCCGGCGAGCACTTTCAGAAGGCAGTGGAACTCGTGCGCAGCGGCACCATTGGAAAAGTGACGCTCGCCGAGACTTGGATTCACGGCAACCAGTACCCGGAAGGAATAGAAAATCCACCGGACAGCGATCCTCCACCCTGGTTCGACTGGGATTGGTGGCTGGGCCCGGCGCCCAAGCGTCCCTACAATCGTAATCGCGGGATTTACAACTTCCGCTGGTTCTGGGATTACTCGGGCGGAATCCTGACGGATTGGGGCACTCACCTTATGGACGTCGTTCACTGGGCGATGGGAGTCGATGCTCCGAAGACCATCGTGGCGACGGGAGGAAAATACGTTCTCGAGGATGATCGCGAGACACCGGATACGTTGGAAGTCCTGTACGAGTACCCAGCCTCGGCGGTGAGCGGGAAGGAATTCCTCGCCAGGTTTTCCAATCGCGTCGCCAACGAACACGGCCCCGACAGCCACTCCTACGGCATTCAGTTTTACGGGACGGATGGCACACTGTTTATTGACCGAAGCGGCTACACACTATGGCCGGAGGCCTCGCGCCTTGGTCCGGAACGATTCACGTCTGGAAACGTCATCAAGGGTGGAGGCTCGGCCCAGCACTATCCTCACGTGCTGAATTTCCTGGATTGCCTAAAGTCCCGCCAGAAGCCCAATTCGGATGTGGAAACCATGCACCGCTCGACGAGCGCGGGCTTGCTGGGCGTCATCGCCTTCAAGCTGCGCCGCAAACTCGCCTGGGATGCACAACAGGAACAGTTTCCAAGCGATGCCGAAGCAAACCAGTTGTTGACCAAGGAATATCGCAAGCCTTGGATAGTTGCATGATATGTGGAAATCATGATGAGAATTGTTTTTCTTTTGGCTTGAATGTGGTGTCGTACACAGCCTAAGTCTTTATGTCTGGGGCGTTGGGATTGAGCAACGAACAAAATAGGGCGAGAAAAAAAAAGAAAAAAAAGACTTGACAACGTTCGCGAGGGCATGGTAATTTGCTTCACGAAATCGAAAGCCGTGCTAAAACCACGTTGGGTTATGGGAGGCGGTTTCCTACCCGGCCCAAAGAAGGAGAACCGAAAATGTTGAGCAAGCATCGCATCGCGCGTTTACCCCTGTGCCTGGTCCTTTTGGGACTGGTCGCTGCACTACCGGCATTTGCCGGTTCGGCGGTCGTCGGATCGGTGGCTGGCAGCATGAACGCAACCGTGGGCGGCCAGACGCTTCTTCCCAACACGACGCTGTTTAGCGGTGACAGCCTCGAGGTAAAGGATGGTGTGGCCGTGGTAGCGCTGGGGAGCGCAAGCCGCCTAGTATTTGGCCGTGATACCGTGGCTTCCTTCCTCCGAGATTCCAACGAGGTAACAGTTCTTCTAGGCCAAGGTAACGTTGCCGTGTTTCATGATGTAGATGGAATACCCGTTCGCATGAAGATCGGCGACGTATCGGTGGTTCCAGTTTCTGGCTTCAAGACGCTCGGTGAAGTGGCTATGCTGAATGGGGCGGTAGTGGTGACAGCGAAGGAGGGCATGCTTCGCGTCGAGGGCAACGGCCCAGCGATTAACGTAGCCAAAGGGAAGACCATTACGGTGGTCCCAGAGGCGAACGCTCCTCAGGGTGGGGGAAAACCCGGAGGAGCCGGGCGCTGCTGTGGGTCGAATGTGTGGGCTATAGTGGCCACCGGTGTGGCTGGAGGTGCTCTGATCGCGGCGGCGGTGGCAGCGTCCCGCGCTGGCACCGCAGAGAGCAACGCTGCAGCGGCAGCCGCGGCCGCGGCCGCGGCCGCCGCGGCCGCCAGTGCCGCAGAGTCGGCTGCGGCTGCCGAAGCCAACGCTCTTGGTTGCGCGCTGGATAAACTTGCGGCAGAAATAAGCCCTTCCGCGCCGCCGCCGTATCCCTGCATTACCTAGGCTTGTAAGTTCACAATCTTTAAAGGGCGGGGTTGATCTAGAGGGTCAACCCGGCCCTTTGTTTTTTCTGGGGGTTTGTCCCACTCAGGATGAAGCCGTAAGTCCCAACCATAAGCTTGATATCGGCGATTTCGTGTGTAGGTGTATGAGCCAAATTGGTATGCGGAGTATTGTTTGGAAACGCCTCGAGGGTGTGGAGCGAGGCCTCCCTAGAAAATCCTCCGATTGATTCCTTAACCCCGAATTCGGAAGTTTAGGCGCACTGCCATGTGACTCCTGACTTCTGAATCCTGACTCCTGAATCCTGAATCCTGCTTTTCGGTCTCACAATCCGTTTGACGACTCGACGGTTTTGCCTGTATCTTTCCCAGGTGATGGCAGGCTACCACCCTCCGACAGGCCCAACCCACTGTCCGGGCGCAAATCTCCGCTGGCTCTGCATGGCACTTCTGCTGTGCTTGATGGCGCTGCCCCTTCAGGGTGTCGCTGCGGACCTTTATGGGCCGCAAGGTGTGAAGCCCCAAGCGGTTCGGCAGGGGAAGCTGGGAAGTTGTTATTTTCACGCGGTGATCGCGGCCTTGGCAGAGTTCCAGGCGCAGGGACTTCAGAGAATGATTCAAGCCCATAGTGACGGGACTTACACGGTTCGTTTTGCGGACGGCGTCAAGGAGAATGCTTATGCGGAGGACGTTCAATACACGCGGGAGAGTGGTTATGATCTCTCGGAGGGCCTGTGGGTGGCGGTTTTGTTTCGCGCCTATGCGCAACGTGTATTGCGCCAGTCGCTGGTTTCAGGGATCGAGAAGAGCGAGCTGTTTCCGTTTGTAAAATCGTATGTGAAAGACTTCGTGGCCACGAATGACCCGCTGCTGTTGGCCTACGACCGGGCCATCAGGTCGCAGGTGGACCAGTATGGCAACATTGACCGGAGCAGGCTGGAGGGGCAATTGCGGGAGGAGATGAGGCCCCTAAGCGTCCCGGATGCCATGAAGGACGCGGTGATTAAGCTGCTCGCGTCGGGAGGGTTCCTGGACTCGCTGGCCGAGGTGATCAAGCAAAATGGAGAGATCTTTGGGGCCTACCGGGCGGTGGGGCAGGGGGGGATTGCGGAGCGGGTCATGCAGGCCATGACGGGGAGTGTGCGTTTTGTGAAGAATGAGTCCGCAGAGCAAGCGGGAGGGGCCCTGGAGCAAGCCTTGCAAGCAGGGCTTCCGGTGGTAGCGTGCTCGGGCGGAAGCCAATACGCCCAGGAGCTTGCGGAGGGAAGAGCCCTGCCTGCCGACACGAAAAGCTGGTACGTCAATACCCACTGTTATACGGCGCTGGCCCACGACGGGAACGGTCGAACGGTCACGCTGCGCAATCCTTGGGCGAGGTTTCCCGAGCCGGATGGCGTTTTCACCCTCCCCGTCAAAACCTTTGTGGCCGCATTTCGGGGGATTATTACGACGGAGTAGAGAGAGAAGAGTTACCTCTTGCGGATGGCTTCGAGTTGCGCCTCAGGAACAGAAACCCGCTCAATGTGTTGCTGGTCGTCAACCCAAAGATCAATGTGTGTGACGTCGGTGGTTATTACGAGATGTCGGAGATTGGCCGTGACTCCACCGATCGCAGTTGTGGCATTTCCCATATCTTCCACGGTTAGGAGGCTTGGCAAGGCTTCCTGCGGAACAAAGACGCGAAAGGTCTGTTTGCCTCCTCCCATCGTCTCGTAGCGAGCAATTATCAACTGGTAATGGTGGACTACATTGTCATCCAGAACCACGACATCGGGAGGAAGTTCAAAGTCCCTGTTATCTTCATCGCCGCTGATCGTCTTGTAGCGAACCCTGGCAAGTTTACCGCTGAAGTCCACCTCCAGCCGCGAGGATTGTGGCCCCTTTTGATTCCACGTGTAAGTAACAGGACGGAGTTGAGGGTCCAGGACCAGGTCAGGGAAGCTCTGCACACCCACCGTCTTCCCATTCTGTTCAATGTGGAGACGGATCTCCCCTTGAGCTTCAACCTTGCCCAGGGATGAGTGAATCTTGAACCTTTCGGTGCCCACGGGGCGTCCGGCCAGGGAGATTACGAAAACGCCTTCGTCATCCACATTCACCAGGCGTGGGTTTCCCGGCGTCTCCTGACCCAAGGTCGCCACGCGGCAGGCGAGGATACACGCCAAGAGCGGCGGGAGCAGGATCAGCGAAGGATACAGGGCAAGTTCTTTTCGGCTCAGAAGACCCTCAGGCGTAAGATTTGTTCGGCTACTTCCCGTGGTCCCCGGCCTTCCGTGGAGACCCTGAATTCTGCCAGACGATAGTAGGGAAGCCGAAGATCGAGCAAAT
>Ga0208037_1000948_pt1 | contig 15321 bp, 9 predicted proteins | sample June2015DPH_13_1_3_FD_184710 | JGI IMG/M metagenome (GOLD analysis project Ga0208037, IMG submission 184710) | Peatland microbial communities from SPRUCE experiment site at the Marcell Experimental Forest, Minnesota, USA - June2015DPH_13_100... | ecosystem: Environmental > Terrestrial > Soil >...
GTCAAAGTCGCGGAAAAAGCGGCTCTGCCGCCTGCTGTGCGGAAAGCCTCTGGCTTTCCGGCGCAGACAGCCTCCCTTCTTCCCCTCGGCTCGGCTGGAAGGCTGAGCCTTCCAGCCGAGCCGAGGGAGTTAGTCAGGGCGGAGGCCCTCGGAAAGGCGAAGCCTTTCCGCACAGCAGGCGGCAGAGCCGCTTTGGGATGTTACCTTTCGGGGACTTTGACGCGACCCTGCATCTTCGGCGTTCTGCGAGACGCGCTGAGTGCACGGCCAGCACGACGAAACTCACGACCGTGGCCAGCCTTGATTGTCGGTGTTTTCCTTTTGGCCAGCTCATGCCTCTTTGCAGGTGGCGGGCGTCCCGGAGAGGGAAGCGGAGGCTTGCAGCAGGCTGGAAGTGCAGGCGCCGGTAATTCCCCAAACCAGGAACAGGCTGCGCCCGCCACTGCCGAGGACTTCCTGAAAAAGGGCAATGAATATGCCCGGCTCAATAAGTGGAAAGAAGCTGAGGAGGCGTACCGCAAAGCTATCAGCTTAAGACCCGATTACCCCCAGGCGCACTACAACCTGGGCAATGCCTACTTGGCTCAACAGCGCACCGCCGACGCCATCCGGGAATACCAGGAGACGCTACGGCTGAGGCCGGGCTTCCCGGGCGTTCATATGAATCTCGGCGCCGTGGAGGAATCGCAGGGACACATTCCGGAGGCCGTGGCAGAGTACCGTTCCGAACTCCGCCTGCACCCCTCGAACCCAGATGCCCACGTCAACCTGGCGAACGCGCTGGCGGCCGGCCGGCAGTTCAACGAAGCCGTGGCCGAGTTCCGTAAGGCGCTGGAGCTCCAGCCTCAGGACAGCGAGAGCCACATGGCGTTTGCGAGCTCGCTGCTCCAGTCGGGAGACGTGACGGGCGCCAGCGCTGAGTATCAGAAAGTCCTCGAGCTGACTCCCGATAACGCCGACGCCCACGCAGGGCTTGCCATGGCGCTGACACAGGCCGGTAGATTCGACCAGGGCGTGGCCGAATTCCGGGCCGCAGTCCGCCTGCGCCCCAACGACCCTGACCTCCACATGACCCTCGCGAACGCCCTGCGGGCCACCGAGGAGCTGATTCACGCCATCGGGGAATATCGCCAAGCGGTTCAATTGCGTCCCGACCAGGTCGAGTACCGGTTTGCGTTGGCGCTGGCGTTGCGGGAGGCCGGCGACTACGGCGGGGCCATCACCGAGTTCCGACGGGTGATTCGCCAGCAACCGGGAAACGCGAATGCCCACACGGAATTGGCCGCCTCATACCTTTCCGTCGCCGATCATCCCGCCGCTGAGGCCGAATACCGCGAGGCCCTCCGCCTGAAGCCCCAGGACCCCGCGCTCCATGAAAACCTCGGCCTGGTGCTGCGGAAAACCGGAGACCTGCCCGATGCCATCCGAGAGCTTCAGCGCGCTGTGGAGCTGGCCAAGGACAACGCCGATTACCACCGCAACCTTGGGGAGGCCTATCAGTCGGCGGGAGACGTCCCCGGGTTTGTCCAGGAATATCGCGAGGAGGTTCGCCTGCGGCCCGATGATTCCGATGCTCATCTGCATTTGGCCAACGCTTATCAGGCAGCAGGCGACTGGGAGAACTCTCTCAGTGAATACCGCGTGGCTCTGGAGATGCGGCCGAACAGTCCCGAATTGCACTACACCTACGCCCTGGCACTGAAGGCTGCCGGGCGAATGCAAGATGCGATGCGACAATTGAACCGCGCCGTCGAGTTGCGGGCCGACTATCCCGAGGCCCTGGTTGCGCTGGGCGATATGCTCGCGGCCGAGAAGAACTACGAGATGGCAATCCCCACTTACCGCGACGCCCTCCGCCTCAGGCCCGACGATCCCACGCTGCACTCCCGGCTGGCTGGCGCCCTGCGCGAAAACGGGGACATGGGAGGCGCGGCGACGGAGAGCCAGGAGGCGGCGCGGCTCGATCCCAGCTTCGCCGGCTATCAGCGTGATTTGGGCAACGCCCTTTACAACAAAGGAGACTACCAGGGCGCGGTGAAGGCTTACACGACTAGCCTAGCACGCCACAACGATGCTCAGACCCAGGAGAACCTGGGGCTGGCCCTCGAGCAACTGGCGGACTGGCGGAGCGCCTCGGAGGCCTTCCGGGAAGCGCTCAAGGTGCGGCCCGACTGGTCAGAGGCACACCTGAACCTTTCCACCGCTCTCAGCCAAATGAACGACACGGCAGGCGCCGCGGCGGAAGCGCAAGCGGCCCTGCAACTCACCCCCAATCTCCCGGAGGCCCACTTCGCCCTCGGTAGCGCTTGGATGCGAACGGCTAAAGTGGATGACGCGGTCAAGGAATTTCAGGAAGCCCTGCGCGCCAAGCCCGATTACGCGGAGGCGCGCCTGGCGCTCGCCGACGCGCTGCGGCAATCAGGCCACCTCGAGGATGCCATCGGCAATTACCGCGATTACCTGCGGCTGCGCCCCCAGGACGCTGTCACGCGCGTCAACCTCGCTAACAGCTTGCTAAAAACACGGAACTTTGACGCTGCCATCCAAGAGTACGAGCAAGCCATCCAACGCCAGCCCAATGAGCCCATCACCCATTACAACCTCGCCGTGGCCCTCGAAGCCAGCGGCCAGAAGGCTCGCGCCCGGCAGGAGTATGAAGCCTACTTGCAACTCTCCCCTGCGGCGCCTGATGCAGGCGAGGTCCGGAAACACCTGCGCGACTTGCCGCCTCCGAACAAGTAAGCAGTAGGCAGTAGGCAGTAAGCAGTAGGGAATTCATAATTCGTATTCAGAGTTCATAATTGCCCCGGCCCCAGTACCTGACACCTGCCACTTGACACCTGACCCCCGCACCCAGTCCTTCTTCCCCACCTACCATCTACGACCTACCGCCTACCTGACACCTAACGCCCGAAACCCCGACCCAGTCCTTCTTCCCCACCTACCACCTACTACATACTATCTACCAGACACTAACTACCTTTCTTTTCAACAACATCCCAGCTTTAGGCAGCTAAATATATGTGTTTTCAATAACATTCCCGCTTATTTCCCCCATTTTCCAGAGCGATCCTTTGTTTTCATAGAGATTCCCGCTTCGTCCGTTCACTTTTTGAAATTACTACGGTCCCTTCTTTCGCTGCCGAAGGTGACATCTTGTCCTGAGCGAGGATAGCCGAAGACCGCTAGCCGTGATGTCAGAAACGGAGCGCATCGCAAAGTGGGTCTGCCCTCTCCCAAGGGGAGAGGGTGGACCGCGACGGCGCTTTCACCAGCCGTCGCGGGCCGGGTGAGGGGTTAGTTGCGGGGCGAGGACAGATCAGACAGCCTCGTCCCAAGCTGCTCAATGGAAACGAGTAACGCGTCGAGTTTCTGGAGAGCGGCGGTTCGGGCGAAGACACTCGCCAGCTCGGACTCCCCTCAAATGCAGTAGGCAATAGGCAGACGGCAGTCGGCGGTGGCGAGAAGGGAGAGGGCAACTCATAATTCACAATTGAATTGCTCTTGCGTACGTTGGGGTGATTTGCGTAATGACACAGTTCCTCCTGGGGCGGGGCATGGGGTCAACGAGGAAAGGACTACCTCGGGGGCAGGACTTCTCACGCTAGTAGGCTACCACAGTGGCGGGGCGTTGTCAAGAGACATTGTGTCCATCCGTCAACTGACGGACCTAGCCCAGGACTTCTTCAATTGAATCATGGGCTCATTTTCCTGGGGCGTGGGCGTGGGCGCAGCGCTTCGTTTGCCCGATTCAAATCGAAAAGCTCCGAGTCGAAGTGTCCTCCGATCCATTCGAGCAGCCGCTCATCTTCTTCGCATTGCGGATCTCGAATGGCTTCCAGGAATTTCGCGTACCCGCAATGGCCTCCACAATCTTCCGGCGGAGAGTTTCGCGCCCCAGCTACGCACACGGGGTATTGAATGCTCGGGTCGGGCATCAGGATGGATTCCAGCAGGAGATCGTGGTGCCAGTTGTCGCCGAAATCGTAATGATAGTCAAAGCGAGTGCCGACCTGTGATACGACCTTGCTCAATCGCACCCGGCGTTCATCGATCACCTTCCGTTCATAAAGGGCATCATCCGGGTCGGGAACGCTGTAGACCCTTCGCTTGATCGTGAATTGGTGAAGGTGGTAGTCCTGCCAGCCCATGACTGCCTGGATTGCCCGATGCAGTTGCGCCAGGGTGCAGTCGCTCAGAACCTGTACCCTCCGCAAAATGGAAGGCTGGACGTTCTCGAGTGTGATTCTGATCTGGTACACCGCTTTGAGCTTAACAGCCACCATAGCTTCTCCCCATCCCCCATGCTGTGCGGTTGATCGCTTAGGTAGTCCGAGCACTCCTCACTTCCCAGAGGAACGGCCTAAACTGTGCAAGCCGGGCAAAATCGCGTTCATTGGCGGTTATAACGGTGATTCCCTGGCGTGCGGCACTCATCGCGATCAGCGCGTCGTTGCTCAGGCGTGCTTGGCCAATTCGCTCGTAGCCATACGCCGCGGCCAGTCTGGCTAGCACTTTGCCGGCTTGTGTCCAGTCATTAAGATTGGGGACCAGGATGCGTCGAGCGCTGTCGAAGTCACGTTCTAAACGCTCCACAACACGGCGGTCGTGCACGCTCACCCCGGCGTATAGCTCCTCCAGAACCACCGCGCTCAGCCATACGGGGGCCTCCGGGGCCAATCGCCTCAGGGTGAGGATGGGTTCGTCGCCCGCTCTCAGCGCTTTAATGTAGATCGATGAATCGAGAAGGACCGGCTGCATCTACTCCGCCAACTTGCCGTAGACGTCCCTGATTTCTATGCCGCTCTTGACGAGGCGTTCGTTAGCCTCACGAGTCAACCGGTCGCGTTCGTGTTCGGCGATCACCAAATCAAGCGCCCGGTCCACGGCCTCCGTCTCAGTACCCGTCTTCAAGAACCTCTGAGCGCGCTTGATCTTGGCGGCGTCCAGCCGGAAATGCTTGTGTGCGATTCGATTTCTGGCGGTGCTCATCCGGGGTTCCTCCAAGATGCAGTATAGCACGGCATGAACATGACGTGGCAGATTATGAACATCGTAGCAGAAGTCGCCCGGCAAAACCTTTCACCGCCAAGACACCAAGAAATCATAGGGCAATTCACTGAATCCCTTCAAAGCCTTTCACCACCAAGAGACCAGGAGATCATGGGGCATTCGTCAGTTTCATTGGGAATGGCGTCTCTTGCTGCCTTGCTGTCTTGGTGGTTCATGGTATTCTTCGGGATGGGCTCTTTTGGTGCCTTGGTGGTTCACGGTATTCTTCGGGATGGGCTCTCTTGGTGCCTTGGCTTTCGCACGCACCAACCCGGGCCACCTGTGGCACTACGGCCTGTCCTTCGCGATGTTTAATCTGGTTGCCGCGCTTGTATTTGTTTTAGTATGGAGGCTGAACCAGCGGTCCGCGCGCAGGCTCCAGCGCCAGATCGACGAACTGAATGCCCTGGAGGGGCAGCGCTAACCGAGCGCACGGAGGAAGACGACGATGCGAGAAGCTCTTAGCTTCATTTTTGCGATGATTGTGTCGGCCGCGAGCGTCTGGGCGCAGGCCCCGCCGAATTCCCCTGTGCCGCCGGATTCCGAAATTCGGAAGATCCTCGTCGAGCGTATCGATACCTATCACCAGGGAGTTGGAATCGTAGTGGGCGTTGTCGAGCCGCAGGGACGCCGCGTGGTGGCTTACGGCAGCCTCGATAAGGGCGATCCGCGGCCGCTCAACGGCGACACGATTTTCGAAATCGGCTCGACCACGAAGGTGTTCACATCGCTGGTGCTGGCCGATATGGTTCAGCGTGGCGAGGTCGCCCTCGCCGACCCCGTGGCGAAGTATCTCCCCGCCGAGGCCAAGGTGCCGGAGCGCGGCGGGCGCGCCATCACGTTGGTGGACCTTTCCACCCACACTTCCGGCCTGCCGCGGATGCCCTCAAACTTTCGGCCCAAGGATCCCGCCAATCCTTATGCGGATTATACGGTGGACCAACTCTATCAATTCCTTTCGAGCTATCAACTGACGCGCGACATCGGCTCGCAGTTTGAGTATTCCAATCTGGGAGGAGGGTTGCTGGGGCAAGCATTGGCCCACCGTGGCGGCGTGGACTACGAGGCGCTGGTGCGCTCGCGCATCACCGGGCCGCTCGGCATGAACAGCACCGGCATCACGCTTTCGCCGGAAATGAAGGCGCGGCTCGCCCTCGGGCACAATGATAAGTTGGTGACCGTTCCCAATTGGGACCTGCCGGCGTTGGCGGGCGCCGGCGCACTGCGCTCGAGCGTCAACGATATGTTGACCTTCCTCGCCGCCAACCTTGGCTACGTGAAATCGCCGCTTGCTCCTGCCATGGCCGCGATGCTATCGGTTCGCCGGCCGACCGGCGCTCCCGGAGGGGGCGAAATCGGCCTCGGTTGGCTTATTACCAAGCCCTCGGAGGATGAGATCGTCTGGCACAACGGTGGCACCGGCGGGTACCGATCTTTCATCGGCTATGACGCGAAATCCCGTGTAGGGGTCGTCGTGCTATCGAACACGTTCACGGGTTCCGGCGTGGACGACATCGGAATGCATTTACTGGACTCGCATGTGCCCTTGCTGCCGGCGCCCAAGGAGCACAAAGAGATCACCGTTGATCCGAAGATCTTCGAGGGATACGTGGGCCAATACCAACTGGCGCCGAACTTCATCCTCACCGTCACTCGCGAAGGCGACCAGCTCTTTACCCAGGCCACCGGCCAGTCCAAGGTCCAGGTTTTTCCGGAAAGCCAGCGCGATTTCTTCCTCAAGGTCGTCGATGCGCAGATTACCTTCGAGACCGATGCCAACGGGCGCGCCACCAGCCTGACGCTCCACCAGAACGGCGCCAACATGCCGGCCAAACGGATCGAGGGAGAGGTTGCGCCCGCCGCGCCGAAGGAGCATAAAGAGATAACCGTTGATCCGAAGCTTTTCGACGGATACGTGGGCCAATACCAACTGGCGCCGAACTTCATCCTGACGATTACCCGCGAAGGCGACCAACTTTACGCCCAAGCCACTGACCAGCCGAAAGTCCCGATATTCCCGGAGAGTGAGCGGGACTTCTTCTACAAGATCGTCGATGCGCAGATTACCTTCGAGTCCGATGCCAGCGGCCGCGCCACCAGCCTGACGCTGCACCAAAACGGCGCCAACATGCCGGCAAAAAGGATTCCGTGAGGTGTTAAGGGCGCGCTGCCAGATGGCCGGGCGATGAAGTCAGGCGGCCCCTCCCCATTCTGCCCTGCAAGCCTGCTCCATGCCGACGATCCCGCCTAAGTTACCCCGCCGGGCCTCGGGCGCCAGTCCGGAAAGGCCTGGTGCCGGACGCCAGTATCCTGATGCGTGCCGTGCTGGGTCGGCGGGTTCGCGAGCTAAAGGCAGGATCGCCTCTGCTCACCGGCAAACCCTTTCACCACCAAGACACCAAGAGTTCATAGTGAACCAGGTCGGGGCGTGACCGAGGAAATCACAATCCGGCAGACAGCAGGGGAAGCAACAGGCGTGGTCTCGAACGCTCGGGTCGCCGCTGCGACCATCACAGGGGGCGTCCCGCAATGGCGGGACGGAACGGGCCGGGGGTGGAGGGGGTCAATGCCCTGAAACCACAAACAACGCAACGCTGTCCCCAGGTTTCTCGAAAGGGTGCTGGACGTCGCGTGGTCGTTGCCCAATACTTTCAGCGGCGCGGTGTGAACTGCAAAGACGGGCGCAGGCCCACCACCCCCTCACCCGGCCCGCCCCGGCTGAAGAGAACGCCGGTGGCGGTCCACCCTCTCCCCCAAGGGGGCTGAACACGTCCCACATCTTTTGCTGGACACGGGGGGTGCGTGCATTCAGCCCCAACGGGGCGGCCTAGCAAAGCCCAGGCCAGCGGCCTGGGTTAGGAAGGTCACCCCATTTCCAGTTCTCCAGCCCTGAAGGGGCGTGATAAAGGCCACCGACCCAGCCTCGGCGACCGTCCGCGTGCATTCCCGAACGCTATTTCGCCCTTTCAGGGCTTGCGGCAAGGCGCTTAGAGGTTCTCGAACCCAGGCCGTTGGCCTGGGCTGAGGTAGTTCGCCCCTTTGGGGCTCGATTTGGCATCAGCAGCATCAGCACCCCGGTATCCAGCAAAAAATGTGGGACACGTTCAGCCCAAGGGGGAGAGCGCCGCGCAAGGTTAGAAAATCTCAGCAAAAATGTAGAAACTCCAGAGGCCGGGGCAAGCCCCGGCCCTACTCATTGGGTACTGGTGTCATTTGCGAGACATGGGCGTTCCAAGCCGCAGCCATTCCCGTAGGGGCACGCCATGGCGTGCCCCTACTCCGCAAGCCATTGGAAATGCGCTCTCGACGGACTGGATTCCCGCTTTCGCGGGAATGACCGGCGTTTCGGAAGGGATCCCATCCCAAATCACACCAACACCACTCATTGCGGACGATTGGAATCGTGGTCGCGACCTGCTATAGTGCGAGACTCAGGCTATCGTTTCGGAGGGTACGAATGAGCAAAGCCATTCCCAACAAGATGAAAGCCCTGGTGAAGAGCCGGCCGGAGCCGGGGCTGTGGCTGGAGGATGTGCCGACGCCGGAGATCGGCATCAATGATGTGCTGATCCGGGTGCACCGGGCGTCCATCTGCGGCACCGACCTGCACATCCTGAAATGGGACGCGTGGGCCAGCAAAACCATCCCGGTACCGATGGTGGTGGGGCACGAGTTTGTGGGCGAAGTGGCGATGGTGGGGTCAAACGTTGTCGATTTCTTCCCCGGTCAGCTCGTCGGCGCCGAGGGACACGTGGTCTGCGGGCGTTGCCGCAATTGCCTGGCGGGCAGGCGCCACCTGTGCGCGCACAGCAAAGGGCTGGGCGTGCACCGACCGGGCTGTTTTGCGGAGTACATCTCGGTGCCGATGAGCAACGTCTGGGTGCACCACCCTGATATTGACCTCGACGTAGCCTGCATCTTCGATCCTTTTGGCAATGCCGTACATACTGCGCTGGCCTTTCCCGTCTTAGGCGAGGATGTGCTGATCACGGGCGCGGGACCGATCGGTCTGATGGCGGCAGCGGTGGTGCGGCACGCCGGGGCGCGCTTTGTGGTGGAAACGGATGTCAACCCGTGGCGGCTGGAACTGGCGCGCCAAATGGGAGTGACGATGGCGGTGAACCCGCGCCAAACCGAGCTGAAAGAGGTGCAGAACAAACTGGGCATGAAGGAGGGATTCGATGTGGGGCTGGAGATGTCGGGCAACGGATCGGCCTTCCGAGACATGCTGGCGAACATGGCGCATGGGGGCCGCATCGCGTTGCTGGGCATTCCTGCCGAAGAGATCGTCATCGACTGGAATACGGTCATCTTCAACATGATCACGCTGAAGGGCATTTACGGCCGCGAGATGTACGAGACGTGGTACAAGATGACGGTGATGCTCGAGTCCGGTCTCGATATCAAGCCGGTCATTACCCACCGTTTCCCTTACACGCAATTTCAGCAGGCCTTCGACGTCATGCTCTCCGGCCAGGCCGCCAAGGTGATCCTGGACTGGACAGACTAGGAAGAGCAGGATTCAGGATCCAGGAGTCAGGATTCAGGAGAACAAAGTGCAGGTGTTGGGGGCTGGGGACTGAAGGGCAGCGACCCGCCGCGGCGGGAAGAGCAGGAGTCAGGAAGATTAACGCACCACCTGGGAATCCGGTGCTTGCTTCGAAGTCTGCCCGACCTCTTTGGGCTTTTTTATCTTCTGGGTGGCCTCCACATTGAAGAGCTTGAATTCCGAGTAGTGATGCTCGTTGCGGAAGTGTTTGCCGTTCCAATCCACGGCGACGGTGACTTGCTGCGGAAGCCAGAATCCCTCGGCCATGCCTTTAAAGTGGACTTCGCCGAAAGCGATTTCGGTCGTTTCTCTTTCCAAATTGATTTCCGGCAATGGCCTCAGCAAGTCGGTGCGGAGGCGGGTGATTTGGTAGTTCTGCGAATCGATCCAGGCCAAACCCTGGGAAAAAGTCGTCATGCTGATTTGGCCGGATTTAAAGGCCCCGTTCAATCGCGCCTTCCCCGGTTGCTGGGCGAAGGCAATCACATAGGTATCCCGGCCGTTGACTTTCTGCCGTCCCAGGTAACGAAAGGCGGTTTGGGACTGGTATTTGGGATGGAAAAGGAGTGAAGCCGAGGCGAATCCCGAGGTGAGCATGAACCCATCCTGCAGGCCCTGCGGCAAAGCTTGGGTTCCCAACAAATCAGCACGGTACTCATCAAAGCCCGGCCCCCAATCCCCGGCTGGGGTGAAGCACAGATAGCGAAACTTCTGATCGAGTGTGGCGCCCCGCTTCTGCTTACGGCGCAACTTTTCTTGATGAATCTGCTCCAGCGAACTCGTGCTGGGGAAATTCGTCAAAAACTCTGCGACGGTCTTGCCCACCGCGCTGAGGATGGAATCCAATTGTCCCTGGTCGGTGGCGGGCTCGAGCCCGGGGAGGTCGGGAGGGGGCCGGTGGAGATAGTCGAGCGCTTGATCGCCCTTCGGTTTCGCCTTGCTGTAGGCTGCTTCGACCTTCTTGCGATTCTCAATCTGGGCCCAGAGTTGGCGGACCTGAATTGGCATCTTCTTCACGTCGCGCCTATCAAGGTAACGGGTCATCTCTGTGCTCGCTGCTTGGAATTGATCTCCGCCAAGCAAAGCTTCGACGCGCAAAAGCCGCGCCTCAGGTCCCGCCCCAGCAGCTAGTGCCTTGGCCAGGTATTGGTCGGCAGGCCCCCAATTTTGAATCAGCAACTGCGAGCGGCCCAATTCCTGAAGGGCGAGGGGGTCTCGAGGCGCGTATTTGAGCGCCTCAACGAAATAGTCTGCCGCGTTTCTGGGCTGGTGCCGCCAGCTCTCCATCACTCCCAAAGCCAGCAGGGGTTCCGGGCGTCCCAGGCTTCGGTCCGCCAGCATCTTGTTGAAGACCTCGGCGAGGTTGTGGTAGGCCCCATCCCAATCTCCCGAGTCGAGCTCGGCAAGCGCCAACATAGTGCGGCAAGGCATGCAGGAGGCATCGCGACGGGCCACCTTGGTGAAGGACGGCAAGGCTCGGTCTGAACGGCTGCGGTCCAGGAACTCCTCCACCCCGCGCGCATAATCCTTTTCCGCGGCAGCCGAGAGCCCGTCGGAAGCTCCGAGTTTCTTCAGCCTCGGCGCCAGCCCGGAGATCAGATCGGCCTGCGAGAGCAGTTCGGAGTCCTCCTCCGGCTCCCGCAGCGTAACGGGAATAACCCAGGTCTTGTCGGAAGTGCCATAATCAATGAGCGAGTGAGCCTTGAGGAATCCTTTCTTGGCCACCTTCAGCTCGACACCGAATTCTTTGACAAGCTCGGGGTTTAACCAGTACTCGGTCTGGAACACTCCTTGAAAGTCTGTCACCAGAGTTCGGAATTCACCCGAGGCGCCAATAGGCGCCACATCGACCTTCGCGCCAGCAACCGGATCGCCCCGGAGCGTCGTCACCTTGCCCGCCACCACCCAATGTCTTTGCAGGATGTTATAAGGGTTGATGTTCCCTAACATGTTAGAAGGCAAGGCCCCCCCCATCGCGTCGGTCGACCCCATCGTCTGGGCGATCGAGGACACTGGCAACATGCACACCGCTGCAAATAGCACGGTGAGGCGCAGGTGGGCGTACATTATGACGACCTCATCAAATCGGATACCTCGATTCCGAATCCTACACCCACTGCGCTCTTTGCTTCAAGCTCACTATCGAGCTGGTAGTGTCCCAAATGTGTGTTGCCAGCTTCTATTTTCCAGTTTCCAGTCTCCGAACCGTAGTTAACGCACCACCTGGGAATCTGGTGCTTGCCTCGAAGTCCCCCCGACCTCTTTGGGCTTTCTCATCCTCTCGGTGGCCTCCACATTGAAGAGCTTGTAATCCGAGTAGCGATGCTCGTTGCGGAAGTGCTTACCGTTCCAATCTACATTGACGGTGACTTGCTGGGGAAGCCAAAATCCCGTGGGTATGCCTTTAAAGCGTACTGCGGCGAAAGCGATCTCGGTTGTTTCTGTTTCCAAATTGACCTCCGGCAAGGGCTTCAGCAGATCGGTGCGGAGGCGGGTGATTTGGTAGCTCTGAGAGTCGATCCAGGCCAAGCCCTGGGAGAAAGTGGTGATGGTGGTTTTGCCGGATTTAAAGAGCCCGTAGGACCGTGCCGTCACTGGTTTCTGGGCGAAAGCAACCACATAGGCATCCCTGCCGTTGACTTTCTGCCGTCCGAGGTAACGAAAGACCGCTTGCGACTGGTACATCGGATGGAAAACGAGTGAAGCCGAGGCGAATCCCGAAGTGAGCATGAACCCATCCTGCAGGCCCTGCCGCCAAGCTGGGCCTGCCGACAAATCAACACGGTACTCATCAAAGCCCAGCCCCCAAGCCTCGGCTGGGGTCAAGCACAGATAGCGAAACTTCTGATCGAGCGTGGCGTTCGCCTTCTGCTTGCGGCCCATCTTCTCCTGGCGAATCTGCTCCACTGAACTGGTGTTGGGGAAATTGCTGAAAAACTCCGCCACGGTTTTGCCCACCGCGCTCAGGATGGAATCCAATTGTCCCTGGTCGGTGGCGGGCTCGAGCCCGGTGAGGTCGGGAGGGGGCCGGTGGAGATAGTCGAGCGCTTGATCGCCCTTCGGTTTCGCCTTGCTGTAGGCTGCTTCGACCTTCTTGCGATTCTCAATCTGGGCCCAGAGTTGGCGGACCTGAATTGGCATCTTCTTCACGTCGCGCCTATCAAGGTAACGGGTCATCTCTGTGCTCGCTGCTTGGAATTGATCTCCGCCAAGCAAAGCTTCGACGCGCAAAAGCCGCGCCTCAGGTCCCGCGCCAGCAGCTATAGCCTTGGCCAGGTATTGGTCGGCAGGCCCCCAATTCTGAATCAGCAATTGCGAGCGGCCTAGTTCCTGAAGGGCGAGGGGGTCTTGAGGGGCGTATTTGAGCGCCTCCATGAAATAGCCTGCCGCGCTCTTGGGCTGGTGCTGCCAAGTCTCCATCACTCCCAAAGCCACAGAAGGCTCCGGACGTCCCAGGCTTCGGTCCGCCAGCATCTTGTTGAAGACTTCAGCGAGGTCGCGGTAGGCGCCATCCCAATCTCCCGAATCGAGCTCGGCCAGCGCCAACATCGTGCGGCAAGAGAGGCAGGAGGTGTCCCGTCGGGTCGCCCTGGCGAAGAACGTCAGGGCTCGGTCTGAGCGACTCCGGTCCAGGAGCTCCTCCACCCCGCGTGCATAGTCCTTTTCCCCGGCAGGTGAGAGCCCGTCGGAGGCTGCGAGCTTCTTCAGCCTTGGTGCCAGCCCGGCGATCAGAGCGGCCTGAGAGAGAAGTTCGGGGTCCTCCTCCGGCTCCCGCAGCGTAACGGGAATAACCCAGGCCTTGTCGGGACTGCCAAAATCAATCAGCGAATGAGCCCTGAGGAACCCTTTCTTGGTCACCGTCAGCTCGACCGAGAACTCTGTGACCAGCTTGGCGTTTAACCAATATTCGGTTCGGAACTCTCCTTGGAAGTTGGTCACCAAAGTTCGGAATTCACCCGGGATGCTGGTAGGCGCCACGTTGACTTTCGCGCCCGCAACAGCATCGCCCCGAATCGTCTTTACCTTGCCCGCAACGATCCAGTGTCTCCGAAGGAGATTCTCGGGGCTGATGTTGCCAAACTTAGGCATAGGCGCAAGCGTCGAATCCTGGGCGAGCGCAGACACTGGCAACAAAAACATCGCCGCAAATAGGATAGGCATACGCAAACAGGTACTCATTACGATGACCTCATCACATCGGATATCTCAAATTCGACTCCACCTCTGCCACGAATCCTACACCTCCTGCCCGATCGCTTCAAGCTCACTATCGAGCTGGTAGTGTCCTAAATGTGTGTGCCAGCTTCTATTTTCCAGTTTCCAGTCTCCGAATCGTACTTATTTGCACCTATTTTTCGCTTTGATTGGGTTTTTTGGCATTGAAAAACCAGTTCGTTTTGGGCTTAAACCAGTTCGTTTTGGCATCCTTGAAAAGCTAAGTCGTTGATTTTAAACAACCTCTTCGGTTCGTTCCCACGATTTAGTATCTTTTTTCGGTTTCCTGCGCATTTTCTCTGGCGCCCTGCCCCTGTCTGAACCCCTTCCCCTACTCCCCGGCCTGTTTCCCCACTGGACCACTCGCATAGGCTACCATAATTCAGGCCGGGTGTCAAGAGCAAAGTGGAGGACTTTCCCCATTTTTTTGTTCGTGGGATGCGATTCACCTTATTCGACGCGGTATCGTGAGTGCGGCACTTCTTTTAAGATGTTGAGCGCCCACCTGGCCCGCAGGGCGTCTTTAGTGAAAATAAAGGCTTTTCCGCTAGCCTCGTCAACTTGGGAAGTCGCGCGCGGCGGCTCCAAAAGCGGCTAGACCGTCCTTATGGAGTCGAAATTGAAGTGTTCGTAACCCATCACTTTTTGAGATTTGTATCCGCCTTGTTTGCAGTAGTTACACCGAATTCATGCCAAATTTTGAGGAAACTCCTGGCAATGTGTTCACATGCGTAGCCCAGGACTTCTTCAATTGACTCATTGAATCATTGGATCATTGAAGAGCGGCTGAAGGGGAAGGGCAATTATGAATTGTGGATGCCGGATTGTGAGGTGCCGTCTGCGGGGGCAATAGTGAACCGAGACGGCGAGCGCTGGCAGGCGTGAAGAGCCGCGGACCTCACACACCAGAGGTCCGCGCTACGCTTGCTACCTCGCTCGCTCGGTATCGGGATGCGCCACGCGCGAACTTTGTGGTATGCTTTGCTCAAATGGATGGAAAGAACAAGCTCTATTTCGGCGATAACCTGGACATTCTGCGGCGCGAGGTGCCGGACGCCAGCGTTGACCTCATCTACCTCGACCCGCCCTTCAACTCCAACGTGACCTACAACGTGCTTTTCAAAAAGGACGCAGCGCAGGGCCCGCTCTCCGGCCCTGCGGCTTTTCCGGTATTTCCCGCCGCGCAGATCACGGCCTTTGAGGACACGTGAGAGCCGGGCGCGAATTCGTGGTAACATCTCGTTAAGCAGATTCGAGGCAAGAAGTGGCACGATACACCCTATATCTCGGCGACTGCCTTTCGTGGATGGAGAAGAGGGAAAAGGACTCCATTCATGCTATCGTTACCGACCCGCCCTACGGACTGAGGGAATACACGTCTGTGGAAAAGGAAAAGCTTCGCAACGGGCACGGCGGCGTCTGGCGGATTCCTCCGTCATTTGACGGCTGCAAGAGGCGCCCTTTGCCGCGTTTTACGGTCCTGACCGAGAGTGACCGTGAAAAGC
>Ga0208037_1000959_pt1 | contig 15194 bp, 10 predicted proteins | sample June2015DPH_13_1_3_FD_184710 | JGI IMG/M metagenome (GOLD analysis project Ga0208037, IMG submission 184710) | Peatland microbial communities from SPRUCE experiment site at the Marcell Experimental Forest, Minnesota, USA - June2015DPH_13_100... | ecosystem: Environmental > Terrestrial > Soil >...
CCACAAGGTCCAGAAAACCATCCACGTCCGCATCGAAGAGCACGGCCTGAGTCTCCAACTCGCCGGGAATCGAATGCAGCCCTGCCTTTTCCGTCTCATCCTGGAAAATTCCATCGCCTAGATTGCGATAGAGCCGGACTCCGTCCAGCCCGGCCACGAAAAGGCTGGGCTTGCCGCTGTTGTTGTAGTCGGCAAAGGTGGCGGAGACCGCGGCGCCAGGCCCGGCCACGCCCGCCTTGTCCGTCACGTCGGTGAAAGTCCCGTCCCCGTTGTTGCGCAGGAGATGGTTGGCGCCTGCGGGGTTGACGACGTAGATGTCGGTGTGGCCGTCGCTGTTGTAGTCGCCGAAAGCGATGGAAGGCCCAAAGAGCGGAACCAGATTGCGCCGCGCGTAATCCAGCGAATAATCCGCCGCTTTGATTGGCCTTTGGGAGTCCGCCGAAGGACTCTGCTGGGCCGGCAACGTCAGGCCCAGGCGCCCCGAGATCTCGGCAAATGTCACTTTTTCGAGGCCCGTTCTCTGCACGAGTTCTGAAGGGGGCACGGCGGGGATAAGGATGGCGCCGTATTTTCCTCCTTCGAGGGCCGGGTTCTGGAGTGAAATCCCGGGGACCTTGTCTCTCATCTTTTCGTGAATCTTCAAGGCCTTCTGCGCGTCCTCGTCACGCTTGAGGCGCACGTAGGTGGTGAAAGTGTGGAAAAGCGAGGCCACGTAAAAGTTCTGCCCCTTGCCGAAACCCATGTTGACCACGTGCTGATGCGCCGCCAGCGCGTCCTCCAGTTGCTTCTTGGCGAAGTAAACGGTTCCGAGGTTGAACCATGCCGCAGGGTCCTCCGCATCGGCCGCAACCACCCGCTTCAGCGCTGCCTCGGCGTCGGGATAGCGAAGCTCGCGCTTGTAGAGGATGCCCAGGTTGTAATCGGCTGCGACCAGCTTGGGGTCCATCTGCTTTGCGGTGGTGAGTTCCCCCAGAGCCTCGTCCAGCTTGTTGGCCTGCATGAGGGCGAGTCCAAGATCAAAGTGGTCGGTTGCCAGTGCCTTCCCCGAAGCCACTACCTTCTGGAACTCCCCAACCGCCTCAATGTATTTGCCCTGCTCGTAGTATGCCTTGCCAATGTTCCGCTGGGATTGGATGGGCGCCGTTCCCGCCAGGGAAGTCTTTCCGGCGGCCTTCGGCGCAGCGGACTTCCCCGTTTGCGGACCTTCCAAGCTCGGTCGGGCAGAGATGAGGTAGGAAGCGAGAATCAAGGTGATCGTCATGCAAAGGCGCAGGACACTAGAAAGGTTTCGGTTCATGAGTCTCCTCGGACTATTCCCGGTGAATGGGATGAACGGCGTCGAAGTGATATGCAGCATAGTTGCAAACGATTATTATACAACGCGCGCCTTGCGCACGAGGCTCCTCTTGCGCGGACGGTAGGTGGTAAATGGTAGGTGGTAGGTGGGGGCTGGGGGCTAGGTCAGCGTCCTGCGCGCCCCGCCTGCCGTCCGTCACCATCTTGCGGGGCGGTCCACGACCAAATCCGGGTGCTCGCGCCTGAAAGTTTCAGCGATGTGGCATGACCAGCAAACGGGCGAGTGAGTTTGGAATACCTCTGGCAATCTCTCAGCCGCAATCTTGTCCCAGCAAACGGTTTTCTTCTCTGGGTCCAGCAGGGCCGGCACGTGTCCAACCCATTCCTCAGTTACATTCACGGGTTTAGCGCAAATGGCGCAGGTCTTGCCCGCATACCAGTCAGCAACGATGCGGCGAACCAAGCAACCTTCCGGAGCCGCTTCGATCTGTTTCAAGCACTCCTGCCCGCATCCCTGCCGTTCCGGCCAGCGGGAACACTCGCTCAGGCGAAGCTGCGGTGTACCAAAGGCCGCATCCCTCGCCAGGAGTATGGCGTCCAAATCAACCGCGGCAGGCTTCTGAGTTTCAGGGCAAGTGATCAGCCTCTGTCCTCGCAGTTTAAAGTAGGAACGCAGGCCTCGAAACAGCAAATACCCGACACCAAGCGCAGGAAGCGCGAATATGACCCAAAGAAGTCCAAGATTCACCGGTGCCTCCTCTTTTCCCCTAACTGACCATTTGCAAAGCACGTTTCTCTCCAAAACATCGGGTGATGGCGAGCACTTGGGTGCCCGATTTCGCTTGGTACGGGAGCGTGTCGCGTAAGCCTGCTTTGCACGTCTGCGACTTTTGCCGCGTATTCTTGAACGGAGTAAGGGGCCAAACTACGTTGACAAAGCCAGCTTCAGTGGAAATTTTCCTTTCTCCGAGCAGAATATGACGTTTTGAGCACATACGTTCACAGTTCAACAACGCTACTCAACCCTTTGAGAAAATTCGGCATCCCAATTATGCACGAATAACGGACCGCCAATTGCTCGGGCTATAGATGGGCGTGCTGCGAATCACCATGTGCGCAACCACCTTTCCGCACGGAAGTTGCCCGCGAGACGTGGGGACGCCGGGCGAATGTGAGCCAAGTGGGGGGCCGGCCCGAGGAGTGCGACCTTGCGCCGCTCTTCCGAGAAAGCCCTAAGGACATGTAACCAGCCACAAGATCCGCTACTCAGGAGGATGACCAAATGAGATACCTGATGGTTGCTACCCTAATGTTGAGCCTGCCGGTCGAATTTCTTCAGGCTAAGCCAAGCAAGGTAGCTGACCGGCTCGAGAACGCTGCCGTGGTGATGTACGAAATCATGAACACGCCTGAAAACTCCATCCCCAGAGACCTGCTCGACAGGGCGGTCTGCGTGGGCATAGTCCCCTCGCAGAAGAAACTGGCTTTCTTTTTCGGGGCGAGCTACGGGCGCGGTGTGCTGGTGTGCAGGCGAGGCGGAAACGGCCCCTGGGGTGCACCTTCGATGATTGCCGTGCGCAGTGGTAGCTATGGGTTTCAGTTGGGAGGCTCGGAGACCGACCTGGTTTTTGTGGTGATGAACCCCGGCGGGATTCGCAAGCTGCTCAAGAGTAGGGCGGAACTTGGTGCGGATGCCTCAGCCGCGGCCGGGCCGGTCGGACGGACAGCTTCTGCCTCCACGGATGTGATGATGACCGCTGAAATTCTGACTTATTCCCGGTCCCGGGGCTTGTTTGCCGGCGTCTCTCTCAAAGGAACTGCCATTACCCAGGATGGGCAGGCCAACGCGCGTTTGTATGGCCACATCGTGGACCCCAAGGAGCTTCTCATCGATGGCAAAGGCGATGTTCCGCCCGAAGCGAAATCACTCATCGCCGGACTCGATAAGTACTCACCTCGGGGTGGGGAAGCGTTTGCCGCCACCCAAGCGCCGAAACAAGAGAGCGCCCCTGCTCCGAAACAAGAGAGCGCTCCCGCGCCGAAACAAGAGGGCCCTCCTGCACCGAAACAGGAGAGCGGTCCTGTGGAGTGAGGCTGTGTAGGCAACATCACGGAACTGCGCATGGTGCGCCCACTTTCGCTTTTCGGAATTGACGCCTGCCTCGTACCTTTCTTTCAACTTATTGAGCCGCCGGTCATTCCCGCGAAAGCGAGAATCTACTCGGCAAAGCTTCGGGAATGCGCCGTCGATGGACTGGGTTCCCGCTTTCGCGGGAATCCAATACCCGTTTCTTGGGTAGTGGGTCAATTTGATCCTGTAGCGGCGATCCCGTGTCTGCGGGATCGCCAAATGGCGGCGTAAAGCCGCCTCTACATCAAATTGACTCACTACCGTTTCTGGTATCGTTGGAGTGGCGCAAAAGTTGTGCTACGATGAGGGATTGCTTCGCGACCGGCAAGGCACGCCTAGTGCCGGTCCTAAAATCCCAAGGAGTTCCCGGTGAGAATCTACGACGGCCAAGACATTCGCAACGTTGCACTGGTGGGTCACGGTGATACCGGCAAGACCCAGCTTGTTTCCGCGCTGCTTTACGCGGCGGGCATGGTGAACCGCCTCGGAAAGGTGGACGACGGAACCTCCACCACGGACTACGACGAGGAGGAGATCCAGCGCAAGTTTTCCATCACCGCCGGGCTCGCCTATGCGGAATGGGGCAGGAGCAAGATCAACTTTATTGACACCCCCGGATACAACATCTTCATGCACGAAACGGAGGGGGCGCTTCTGGCGGCCGATGCCGCTTTGTTGCTTATTCATGGCGTGGCGGGAATCGAAGTGCAAACGGAGAAATCCTGGGGTTTCTGCGAGAAATACAGCTTGCCGCGCGCCCTGGTCATCAATCAGTTGGACCGCGATCGCGCCAGCTTTGAGCGGACCCTCGAAGCCTTACACGGGGCTTTCGGGCGGAGCGCAGTTCCCGTCCAGTTCCCCATCGGGGAAGAGAAGAATTTTCACGGCGTCATCGACTTGGTTCGATTGAAGGCCTATCTCTACGACTCCAACGGGTCCGGGAAGGCGAAGGAAGTCGAGATTCCTGCTGACCTGAAGGATGCAGCGAGCAAGGCTCACGAGGCCTTGGTGGAAATGGTGGCCGAGGGTAACGACAAGTTGATGGAAGAGTTCTTTGAAAAGGGCACCCTCCCGGAGGAGCACTTGGTCCCTGGTCTGAGGGCCGCGGTCTGCGAAAAACGCCTCTACCCCGTGGTCGTTGCGGCCGGGCTGCCCAACATTGGCAGCGAGAATTTGCTGAACATCATAGTGGATTACCTTCCTTCGCCCCTGGGGCGCAAAGAGGTGGAAGGCCTGGAACACGAGGGCGGCGAGCCTGTAAAGCGCAAGATTGCCGACGACCAGCCGGTTTCTGCCTTCGTTTTCAAGACCGTGGCAGACCCCTTTGCCGGCCGCGTGAGCTACTTCAAGGTGATGTCGGGAGTTCTGAAGAACGAGGCCAACCTTACCAACTTCGACCGAGGAACCACCGAGCGCCTCTCGCACATCGGGGTAGTTCAGGGCAAGACGCAGACGCCCGTAGCCGAGCTCCATGCGGGGGACATCGGGGAAGTGGCCAAGCTGAAGGATACCGTGACGGGCGACACGCTGGGTGACAAAGGCGCGCCGATTGTTTTCCCCAAGCTGAAGATGGCGGAACCTGCCATTTCGTTCGCCATCGAACCCAAGTCGCGCGGCGACGAGGACAAACTCTCCACCGCCATCCATCGCATGCTCGAAGAGGATTTGCTCTTGCGCTTCTCACGCGACCCGCAGACCAAGGAATTCCTGCTTTCAGGCGCCGGCCAGCAGCATGTGGAAGTAGCCGTCTCTAAGCTCAAGCGGAGGTTCAACATCGATGTCACGCTCAAGGCGCCCAAGATCCCTTACCGCGAAACCATTCGCGCCCGGGCCGAAGCGCAGGGCAAGCACAAGAAGCAGACCGGAGGCCACGGCCAGTACGGTGACTGCTGGATCAAGGTGGAACCGCTGGTACGCGGCAGCGGCTTCGAGTTTGTGAACGATATCTTCGGCGGCGCCATCCCCAGGAACTATATCCCCGCCGTCGAAAAGGGTATCGTCGAGGCAGCCTCGAAAGGGTATCTGGCCGGCTATCCCGTGGTGGACTTCAGAGTGATCCTCTTCGATGGCTCCTATCACGAGGTGGACTCCTCTGAAATCGCCTTTAAGCTCGCCGGCTCCAAGGGGTTCAAGAAGTGCATGGAACAGGCCAAGCCCTGCTTGCTCGAGCCGATTATGAATGTGGAAATCACTGTTCCAGAGAATAACGCTGGCGATATCATGGGCAACCTTAATGGGCGCCGCGGGCGCGTGCAGGGTATGGATCCCAAGGGCGGGTCCACTGCCATCAAGGCTCAGGTGCCGCTCGCCGAGATGCTCACTTACGCCTCCGACCTCACCTCCATGACCCAAGGGCGTGGGACCTACTCGATGGAGTACTCGCACTACGAAATCGTCCCGCAGCCGATCTCCGATAAGATCGTCGCCGCCCACAAGCCCTCCGCGGAGGAAGAGGAAGAGTAACCACCGCGCGGTCGTTGGCCCGAACCAAGGACTAGGTTTTCATTGGCGATTGGCGATTGCTGATTGTCGATTGAAAAAAGTGCAGTGGCAACTTCCTGCCATGAAAACGGCTCCCCTCCTCGGCGGCGGAGGGGGTGGTGGGGAGGGAATCAAGCGCGCCGGTCAACCACCCCCTGGCCCCCTCCGTACGAAGGAGGGGAATCACTGAGACCATTTTCATCTTCAAGTGGCGGGCCGAAGGCCCATGATGTCTCCGCCGTCAATCGGCAATCGAAAATCGGCAATTCCAGATTGACGAGCCCTCGGCGACTGAGCCGCCTTCTCGCTGGGCTCATATAGCCCAATGTTAAGAGTGGTCTCGGGGAAACGCCGGAGCGGGGCGGAGAAGGATCAGGATGGAGAGGGTGGCGATTAATGGAATGGTGGCGGCAGCGAAGAAAGCCGGATAATACGAGAATCGGTCCACGAGCTTTCCGACTGCCAGGGTGAAGAATGTGCCCGCGAGGCCGGCGCCAAGGCCGCTCAATCCCGTAACAGAAGCCACCACGTCTTGCGGGAACAAGTCGCAGGGAAAAGTGAGACCCATGGTGGACCAACTGGCGTAGCCCCAGACCGCGAAGGCGATTAGAGCCAAGGCCCCATAGGCGTTGTGCGTGGTGGCGGCCGGAATTCCGGCAATAATCGGCAGACAACTGACCACGCACACCCACTTCCGAGCTTGCAGGGTCGGCATCCCACGCTTAATCAGGAACCCGGAGGCGAACCCGCCCGTGAAGTTGCCAATGTCTGCGGCGACAAACGGGATCCAGGCGAAAGCGGCTATCTGTTTCAGGCTGAAGCCGCGCGCGTCACTCAGGTATTGAGGAAGCCAAAACACGTAGAACCACCAGATGGGGTCAGTGAGCGAGCGCCCCAGGACGATGCCCCAGGTGTTTCTGTCCCTAAGAAGGCTGAACCACCGGCCCGCACCTGATCGGGCAGACACCTTGGCGGTGTCACGACCCGATTCAATCAGAGCCTTCTCCTCTTTTGTAAGGTTGGGATGCTGGCTCAAGGGATAATAGACGCGTAACCACAAGGCCAGCCAGAAAAAACCCAGGATGCCGGATACAGCGAACGCGTATCGCCAACCTAGTGCAATAGCCACCCATGGCACCATGACGGCGGCCAAGGCGCCGCCAACACTCGAGCCACTATCAAAGATGGCTACCGCAACCCCCCGTTCCTTCGCGGGGAACCATTCGGCAACAGTCTTATTGGCCCCCGGCCAGTTACATCCTTCTCCTATTCCGAGGAGGAATCGAAACACAGCGAACTGAGACAGCGAATTTGCAAACCCCGTCAGAAGGCTGACAATCGACCACCAGACGACCGCAAGGGCTAATCCGAGGCGTGTTCCTATAATGTCGAGCAGTACGCCACCGACCAGCCACATCCCCGCGTAGGATATTTGAAAAGCGGAAAAAATCCACGACAGCTCGGTATGGCTGAGATGAAAATGTTGGGTAATGACCGGAGCCAGAACCGAAAACGTCTGACGATTAATGTAGTTGATGACCGTCGAAAGGAACAGGGTCCAGGCAATCCACCATCGAAGGCGCTTGTTGGACTTCACAGTTTGTGGTTTCCTACCAGAAGTCTGTCTCCGCAATCCAGAGTGATTCTAACATGAAGCTGAAGAACCCCTTCGTCATTGCCGATTGCTGATTGCCGATTGACGATTGAAAAAGTGGTGTGGCAACTCCTTCCAATGTGCATCAGCAATCGGCAATCGGCAATCGAAAATCGGCAATGAAAGCGGGCGCTGGTAGCCGCCCAGAGCCCTCTCGATTTTCGCGGCTACGGCCAGAGCGACGTCCTCGCGCCATGGACGCGCCACAATCTGCACGCCAATCGGCAAGCCTGCCCGGGAACTCCCTGCCCGAACAACGGCTGCGGGCCAGCCTGTCAGGTTATACGTCATGGTGTAACTGAAAGCCTCGAGGCGGTCGTAGGTCGAGCCGTGGACCATGCCGGGGAATGAGCAGACCGGGCACACTATAACGTCGAATTCCTCCATGAAGGAAAGAAGGGAGCGGCGAAACGCGTCCCATTGGCCTATCAAGGCACCGAACGCAGCCACCGACTTAGCACTCGAGCGCTGCAGGTCCAGGGCGCGCTGCATGAGGGGATGGACCTTTTTCGTTCCGGCCATCTCGAGCAGTTCTTCGAGCCCCGCACCCCCGTCGGCGGTGAACAGGCCGAGATAGATTTCGTAGGTTTGCTCGAGGCCGCGCGGGCGAGCTTCTTCGACGGCGGTCACGCTTGCTTCGAGCGCTCTTGCTGCGTTCTTTACGGTTTCGATGGTTTCTCTTGTGGCGGTTTCGATTCCGTTGTCGGTGTGAAACGCGACGCGCAGGGCCTTGAGATCAACCTTGGTCGCGTCGCCCAAGGGCATCGGGACGATGGCTGGGTCGCGCCAGTCAACCCCGGCGATGATGGGCAGCAGCGTGTTGAGGTCCGCTACGGATCGCGCCAGAGGGCCGATCTGCCAGAGCGCATCAAGCGTTCCACCGGGGCCAGGGAAGTGACCGGTGCGCGGAACGCGGCCGGAAGTCGGCTTGATGGCCGCAATGCCCGTGCAATGGGCGGGGAAGCGCACGCTCCCACCTGCATCGCTGCCCAAGCCGAGCGGCGATCCTCCTGCCGCGATGATGGCGGATTCACCGCCGCTGCTGCCCCCGGGCGACAGCGACAGGTCATAAGGGTTATTCGTTCGGCCATAAACGAGGTTGTCGCTTTCCCATGCCCAGCCGAATTCGGGGCAGTTCGTCTTGCCAAGGAGGACGCCCCCGGCAGCGCGCAGGCGCTTCACCACGGTGGCGTCCTCTTTGGGCACGTAGGAGGCGCGGCCCAGGGTCCCTCCCGTGCTGATCACTCCCTCAGTTTCGATGGCGTCCTTCAAAGTAAACGGAACGCCGTGCAGCGGCCCTCTGATTTCCCCCTTGGCGACAGCCTTGTCCGCCTCGCGGGCCTGTCCCAGCGCAGTTTCAGCGGGAAGTTGTACGACGGCGTTCAGCTTGGGGTTGACCTCCTCGATTCGCTTGATACACGCTCTCACCAACTCTTCCGACGAAATTTGCTTGTCGCGGATGGCTTTGGCTTGCTCCGTCGCTGAAGCAAAGATCAGTTCCATAGTGATTCCCCTCGAGTCGTTTTGAAAAGGTTCTGCCCTCGCTTGCAGCAAGCGCCTTACATCGAGTCACCTCGAATTTCATTGTAGGTTCTGACGCAGGGGTCGGAGTGGCACCGCGTCGGCAAGAGTGTAACCGGTTATGCAGGTCGACGTCAGATGTATCTTATCTGATTCTCGATTTCATCCGCTGTAAGAGAGTTGAGAAGAATCAGAAGCCGTCGGGCCATTTCCTTGGGATGCCGGCGAACGGCGATGATGATCCCCGAGTGAGTCCTCTTATCCTCAAAGTACCTCCGCGCCAGAGCCTCGAAGTCCACCCGGTTGTGCGTCAAAATGGTTTTCCCTTGATCGGTGGCGAAAGCCAACTGTTCCGCATCAGTGTTTCCGACGTGTCCAGCTTCCTGCGTGGTCATCACGCGAAAGCCGCGCGCGCGGACCAGATGCGACAGGACCACATCAACGTCTTCGTCCAAGTAAAGGTCAATGAAGAGCTGCTTCAACGATTCGCCACCAGCGGGTCAATCCGGTCGTCGGGAACGCGGTTACGCTCGATGTGGGCGTTGATCTCATCCTGGTGGTCACTGTAGTAACTCAAGGCATCAAAGACCTGCGCCAGATTCAGATGAGGCAAGCAATTGGGAATCTCTTCGGCGGCCACGCCCAGCCGCCAGGTCTCGACGATCGCCCGGACTGGTGTACGAGTCCCGCGGATGATTGGCTCGCCACCGAGGATCTGGTCATCATTCACGATGTATGCATGCCCTGTTGCGGTCGTCATTTTACGCCTCCACAAAGTATAACCTAATTGGCGGTGAAGCAAACCTGGTTTCTTGATGTCCAGGGGTGTTCGTCTGTGCGAGAGCGGCGCTGCCTTGCCGTCGGTTTGACTGTCTGAGACCGCATTGGTTGGCCTGATACCGCATCATAATCGTGTACAATGTTCCCGTATGAAAAACGTAACACTAAGTGCGGATGCAGACCTCATCGAGCAGGCCCGGCTTGTTGCCCGCACCCAGCACAAAACCCTCAATGCCGCTTTCCGGGAATGGCTGCAACAGTACACAGCGCAGTCGGGGAGCGCACAAGAAGTGGACTCCTTGATGAAGCGCCTCAGCCACGTCCGGGCCGGTCGTCACTTCACCCGGGCCGAGATGAATGAACGGTAGTTTCTTCCTCGAAACAAGAAACCTCATCGTGAGAGTCATGACAAAAGGATGGCATGCGCCCCCCGCTGGCGGGTGAAGGACAGAAGAAGCCGCGCGGTATAATTTAGCGTAATGAAGGGGACTTCTTGGCAAGACCCATTACTGGGCTGCTCGAACGCCAAAGCGTGGTGTTTGACGCCAAAGGGTGGTGTTTGACGCCAAAGTTTGGGCGCAGGAGGATGGGGGAAACCGATGAGCACGGTTCAACTCGAGCTTGGACAGGAGCTTCTCGAGCTGCTGCGGTCGCTGGATCGTCCGGTACAGCAATCCGCACGTGAGCTTATTATTCTGGAGCTTTACCGCCAGGGCCGGATCGCGGCCGGGAAAGCCGCCGAGCTTCTCGGCATGGACCGGGCACACTTCCTTCAGGCTGCTTCGCAAGTCGGGGTCCCCTACTTCGAGATGACAGCCCGGGAATGGAATGAGGAAATCTCCGAGAGCAGGAAAATCTGATTGGCTGTCGTCTCAGATTCCGGTCCGCTTATTGCCCTGGAGCGAATTCAGCAATTGCAGCTCCTGCCTGCGCTGTTCACCCGTATCCTCATTCCACCAGCCGTTGAGAAGGAAGTTGCATCACTGCGGAAGCTCCCTGATTGGGTGCTGGTTCAACCCTGAGACGATCCCCAGAACTCGGTCGGTTAGGGCTTTCGTTAGGCGCAGGAGAGCGGGACGCCATCGGCCTCAGCCTTGAAATCGTAGCAACCCGCCTTCTGGTTGATGACAAGGGCGCGCGCAGACTTGCGAGAAGTCTCCAGGTGCCGATCATCGGCACCCTGGGCCTTTTGCTGGCGGCCAAGAGGCGGGGACTCCTGCCAGCCGTCCGACCTTGCCTGGACGCGCTCCAAGACGCGTCCTTCTATTTCACTCCAGACCTTTACGCGCGCACCCGCTGGCCATGAGGAAATTGCAGGCCGCTGATGGACGCGGATGAACGCTGTTCGAAGCAGGTCTCTTATCTGCGTTGATCTGCGTTCATCTCCGGCTGAAGTTGATTGTTTCACAGCTTCTGGTGGATTACATCACCAGGATTAATCGGCTTGATGACTGCGCTACAATCGTGCACACTGTTTCCGTATGAAAAACGTCACACTGAGTGCGGACGCAGAGCTCATCGAGCAGGCCCGGCTTGTTGCCCGCACCCAGCACAAAACCCTCAATGCGGCTTTTCGGGAATGGCTACAACAGTACGCGGTGCAGTCGGGGGGCGCACAAGAAATGGACTCCTTGATGAATCGCCTGAGTCACGTCCGCGCCGGTCGTCACGTCACGCGGGACGAGATGAATGAACGTTATAAGATCTAGCCGTGATTGCAAGCTTCCTCACTTTGGTAATGGCCCTTAATGCTGGCACAGGCAGTCCCCAAGTCAGCACTCAGGGCTGGGTTCTGTACCAAAACGCTGCGACCGGCATTTCTTTCCGATATCCCCGGTCACTTCGAATCCATGAGCGTCGTCTCCAGGAATTTGGTTTGCCGGATGCTGAGCTGATAGTCGACTTGCTCGGCGACACTGAAATGAACCCGGGAACAACAGTGTTGCGCTTCATAGTGAATCGTAGCGTTGCCACTCCACAGACCGTCGAAGAGAGATCCCGGATTATTCGCAAGGGATGCCAATCCACCACGACGATGCTTCTGGATGGGCACCAGGCTCTAGTATGCGTATACACGGGGCGCGCAGCCGTCCATTGGAGCGTTGTGGTCCTATATCCCCGCGAATGCACCATTCTGTCTCTGCTTGCCGGTGCCGATTCATACGAGGCGAGCCCTCCTCCTCGCGACGGCGCCTTTCCCCTCCTATCGATAATCAAGACGCTTCATTTTGAGCCGCCAAAGAAGTGACGCCTCCGACGTACGGACGCGAAAGAATTTGATTGATTTCGATCACGCTTGTCATATAATCAATCAGAATTGAGCATGACGTGCGAGCAAGACAAACTGCAGAGATGCTTCGCGGAGTTTACCCTGATCCCGCCGCGGCGGGAGAACGGGCTCAGCATGGCTAGAAGCATGGTCACGGTGACAAATTGAAATCCCGTAAGCCAAGAGAACTCGCCCCGAAACGCATCGAGCGGCTCCGACAAATCCTGAGGATGGACCATGTGGTAAGTGTCGAGGAGCTGTCCCGCCAGCTCAAGGTCTCTTCTGCCACAGTTCGCCGTGACCTGGCCCAACTGGAGAGCCTGGGTGAGGTCCGGCGGGTTCACGGCGGGGCCGTGGGGGTGGAAAGCCGGCTGGAAGAGCCGCTCTTCGACGACAAGACTTCAATTGCAGCCAGAGAAAAGCAACGCATCGCTCAAGCGGCTCTCAAGTTCATCAAGCCGAACGATACGATATTTCTCGACGGTGGCAGTACGGTGTTGGAATTGGCGCGGCTGGTGCGAGACCGCTCGAACCTCACCGTGGTTACCAATTCCCTGCGCGCGGCCATTGAACTGGCAGCCCAAGGACCCAGGGTGATATTGATCGGTGGCGACTTCCGCCGGCTCAGCCAAACCCTGGTCGGTCCTCTCACTCGTCTTATCCTGGGTGAAGTGCACGTGGATAAGGCCTTCATGGGCACAATGGGGCTGAGTCTCGAGGAAGGGCTTACCACCACCGATCCGAGCGAAGCCTATACCAAGGAACTCGTCATGGCCCATGCCCGGCAGGTCTTTCTCTTGGCTGATCATAGCAAGGTAGGCAAGGTCTCCTTCGCTCGCGCGGGGCAACTGGGAAAAGTTCAAGTGCTGATAACGGACAAACAAATCGACCGTAAGTTTGCCAGCCAACTTCGCAAAAACGGCGTTGAGGTGGTGCGGACGTAAGGGCAGTCGAGAGTCGAGAGTCAAGAGTCAAGAGTAGAAAGCAGAAGCCGAGTTGCTTTTCAACTTTCGACTTCGCAAAAGGACGTAGCAGAAGCCACGAGTCAAGAGTCGAAAGTCGAACGCACAAACGTAATTGCCCTTGGGCATTTCACTCTGGACTCTCGACTCTTGACTCTCGACTGCCCTTAGGGAGTGCAAAAATGAGTGTAGGTTACCTGAGCGATTTAAGACCTGATTTCAGGCCATTCGAAATGGATTGCGGCAAGATCCACGCTTACCGGTTCAGAGGAAATCTGCGAACCGAACTCGACGCGGGCCGAATTGATGCGAGGACAGCCAGCGATCTCCTCGAAGACATGCTGATGGTCCGCGAGATGGAAGAAATGATTGTGAAGCTGCGGTCCGGCGCGTACGAACCCATCAAGGATTTCAATTACCGGGGGCCGACGCATGTTTCGATCGGCCAGGAAGGCGCTTCCGTGGGAGCGTGCAGCGCCTTGAACCTGAAGGATTACATCACCAGCACGCACCGTGGCCACGGCGACAGCCTGGCGCGGGGCTGTCAGGCCATCCGGACCATGAATGACGAGCGGCTTCGGAAGCGTGTCCCTGACTCGAAAGCGGCCTCGCACGCAGAACTCCTTGAGGATGCTCTTGAGGAGCACGTCTATCGCACCCTGGCAGAGCTCTTCGGGAAGGAAGAGGGGTACTGCAAAGGGCGCGGCGGCAGCATGCACATCGCCGACTTCACCGTCGGCCACCTGGGAGCGAACGCCATCGTGGGCGGCAGCGTACCGATTGCGACCGGGGCGGCGGTGGGAAGCCGGTACTTGCGCAACGGCGCCGTGGTCTGCTGTTTTGCGGGCGATGGGGCCTTCGCGAACGGCGTGGTGCTCGAGTCGCTGAATTTCGCCGCACAAGTTCAGTTCACCAACGAACTCGCCGGGGATTACCGCTTCGGCGTGCCCATCGTCTTTTTCGTTCTCAACAACCACTATGGGATGACGGGCCGCGCCGACAACGAAGTGATGGGCATTGCACACCTGGCCCGGCGCGCGGCGGGCTTTTCCGACTGCAACATGCACGCCGAGGTCGTGAACGGCATGGACGTGCTTGCCGTTCGCGACGCCATGCTGCGTGCCGCCGAAATGTGTCGTAGCGGGAAAGGCCCGGTCTTCCTGGATGTGAATACCTACCGCTATTACGGCCACTCGCTGAGCGACCCACGCAACGAGTACCGGACGCGCGAAGAAGAAGCGGCCTGGAAAGCGGTTGATCCCATCACGACCTTGGCAGGGCAACTCCAGGAGTGTGGCGTCCTGGACGAAGCGGGCGTGGCCGCCATCGAGGCAAGGGTTCGCGAGCGCAATGCGCGCGCCGCCAAACGCGCCGCAGCGTCCGCTGACCCCGATCCCAAGGATGTCATCAAGTACATGTACACGGACACCTGCGTGGAGGTGGTTCCACCCGAATATCGAAAAGTGAAGATCATCGAAGCGCCCGCCCCGATTAAAAGGGCCAAGGGCGAGATTACTTATCGCGATGCCATCAAGGAAGCCTTGATCGAGGAGATGAAACGAGATTCCCGCGTCATCTTCTATGGCGAAGACGTGGCTGAATACGGAGGAGCGTTTAAGCTCAGCAAGGGCCTGCTCGAGGCTTTTGGCCGCGAGCGGGTCTTCAACACTCCCATCTCCGAAGCGGCAATTTGCGGGACGGCGGTGGGCGCCGCCATGATCGGCCTGCGGCCGGTTGCCGAGCTCATGTATATGGACTTCCTGCTGATGGCCGGCGATCAGGTTTGCAACCAGGCTGCCAAGTGGCATTACATGTCGGGCGCGCAGGTTGAAGTCCCACTGGTCATTCGCGCTTCAATTGGAGGCGGCAAAGGGTACGGCGGCCAGCACTCGCAAACCCTGGAATCGAGCGTGGCGAATATTCCGGGCTTGTATGTGGTGTATCCGGCCACGCCTTATGATGCCAAGGGCATGATGAAATCGGCCATTCGCGACAATAACCCGGTATTGTTCCTTGAATCTCAACTCCTCTATGGCGTTAAAGGCGTGGTGCCGGAAGAAGAGTATCTGGTTCCACTGGGCGTCGCGGACGTGAAGCGCG
>Ga0208037_1000973_pt1 | contig 15091 bp, 10 predicted proteins | sample June2015DPH_13_1_3_FD_184710 | JGI IMG/M metagenome (GOLD analysis project Ga0208037, IMG submission 184710) | Peatland microbial communities from SPRUCE experiment site at the Marcell Experimental Forest, Minnesota, USA - June2015DPH_13_100... | ecosystem: Environmental > Terrestrial > Soil >...
GCCCGGGGGTGAACATCAACCGCGGAATCTGAAGGCCGGGGATCGCTTCCAGCTTGGTGATGAAGCCCGGGCGCAGGCCGCTGGGTTGCAGGGAGCCGCGCACCGGGGCGTTGGCCGCGGCGGGTTCCTCCTTAAAGCGGAAAATGTCCTGAAGCAGCATGCGGTCGCCTTCCATGCCGGCCAACTCGCAGATGTGGGTGATCTTGCGCGAGCCGTCGCGCATGCGGGATTCGTGGACGATCATCTGGACGGCCGAGCCGATCTGCTCGCGGATGACGCGCACGGGGAATTCGATGCCGGCCATGAGGGCCATGGTTTCGATGCGGGAGATGGCGTCGCGCGGGGCGTTGGCGTGGAGCGTGGTCAGCGAGCCGTCGTGGCCGGTGTTCATCGCCTGGAGCATGTCGAGGGCTTCGGCGCCGCGGCACTCGCCGACGATGATGCGCTCCGGGCGCATGCGCAGGGCGTTGCGCACCAGGTCGCGGATGGTGACTTCGCCCTGGCCGTGGGCGTCGGGCGGCTGAGCCTCCAGCGTGATCACGTGATCCTGGAACAGTTTGAGCTCGGCGGCGTCTTCGATGGTGACGATCCGCTCATCGTCGGGGATGCAGGCCGAGAGGACGTTGAGCAGGGTGGTTTTGCCCGAGCCGCTGCCGCCGGTGACGATGATGTTCAGCCGGGCGATGACGCAGACTTTGAGGAACTCGGCGATCAGCGGCGTCAGCGTGCCAAGGTTGATCAGGTCCGGGAAGGTCAGGAGGGTTTTGCTGAATTTGCGGATGGTGAGGCAGGACCCGGCGACGGCGACGGGCGGGATGACCGCATTCACGCGCGAGCCATCGGGCAGGCGGGCATCCACCAGCGGGTTGGTTTCGTCCAATCGCCGGCCCAGCGGAACGATGATCCGGTCGATGATCCGCCGAACGTGGGCATCATCGTCGAAGGTGATGTCCAGGCGGACGGGCTTGCCCTTGCGCTCGACGTACACGCGGTCCGCGCGGTTGACCATGATCTCGGTAACGCTGGGGTCATCCAACAGCGGCTGGATCGGACCCAGGCCGAACAGTTCGTCGATCACCTGCTGGAAAAGCTGCTCCTGTGTGGTCTGCGGCACACTGATCCCCAGTGCCGCCAAGTCCTGGGGCAGATGCTTCAGAACGGACTGGCGCCCGGCGGCATCGGACAGGGCGGCCTTGCTGGTATCGATGTGCGGCAAGAGCCGCTCTACCAGCATCCGCTTGACCCTGCGAAGCTCGTTATGCTCCGCGGTTCCGGCAATAGGCGCGGCCCCAGCGTCCGATGCGTGCTGCATTGAATTCTTATCGACAATCCGCAGCACGGGTTAAGTCAAAGTTGACCGATGTCAGGCTTTTCGGATGCCATAGCGCCGGCGCGTCGGCATTTCAGGATCGCAACGTGCACGAGCGGGTGCAGGAGGTGCGTCGGGAGTACCTGGGATACGAACACAATTTGGCGCTGCCGCAGGACCTGGGCAAAAGCGCGGACGCCATCCTGAAGTATCTGCCTCCAGAATCCGCCCGTGCTTTCGAGCTGTACCGGCGGCATTTCGAGTGACGGGGATGGGCCGGCAGCATCGGGGGCGACCGAAATGCAACCACGGAGCCATGGAGGCACGGAGGTAAATCGTGTCAGTCGATCATTGCCGCGTCGTGGGGCGCTCGCTGAATAAAGGTCGTGTCTCCTTCAGTTGGCTAGGGCGAACAACTGATGCTGCGTGAACTTGTGGGGACTGTAGCGATGGCTATAGAGCGGAAAAAACCCTTGTGCGACCGTCATCGCTTCCCGCACGACCGCACGCGGAGACCTGGTGATGAGGCTCATATTGCATCTTCTACAGATGCGAAGACAATCGCGCTACGTAACAGGCGCCGAACTTGTCATGTTTTCTATAGAGAGCAGTCGTGTCCCCTCCAGTTCGGAGAATACGTGTCCGCTGCGCCGACTACACTCCTACCCTGACGGGATGGGCGCTTCAGGGGGGCCTTTTTGGAGGGGGATTCGTCGCAGAGGCCGGGTATTCCAGTATGGATACACGCCGGAGGGAAGAGTGGGCCGGAATGTTATGCTGGTGCCCGGTAGTATGCGGAATCCGTTTGATTAATGGCCAGGACATCCTTCGACCGGCTGCACTTCTGAAGCGCTTTCAACACGCCCGGGCAACGGGGGTTTAGATCGTGCCAAAGGATAATGCCGCCGGGCTTGAGTAACTTGAAAGCGATCTCGGAGTCGCTGAGCACCGCGTCGAATTCATGGCTGCCATCGACGAAGACGAAGTCGGTGATTCCGTACCAGCGGCTGAAGTCGAAGGACGTGGAATAGCCGCCAAATTGCTGGATTTTCGCCGCTTCGGGCAGGCCGCGGAATACGGAGCCTTTGACCGGATCGTTGGGAAATTCCGAATCGAGCGTGTAGATCATGGCGTTGGGCGGCGTGTTGGCGGCGACGATGGTGGCGGATCGTCCGTCGCCGGTGCCGATCTCCACGCAGACGGTCGGCTGAAAGCAGCGCGCCACGGAGGCCAGCACAATGGAATCAAGAATCGAACCCGCCCGAAGGTCTTTGCTCCAGTTGCGCAAATTGAGGATCAGGTCCGTCTGATGCGGGAGGATTTGGTCCAACGCGATACACCGGAGATCGAATCGCCAATAATAGAATCGGGTCTTGATACGCTGAAGGACGGATGCCATAAAGCTCCCGAGCGTCTGAGCCGAAACGTTCGATTCGATCGATGGCCCTCGACCTCCGCGGACCAATTCTTGTCACTTGTAGCATCTGATGAGAGTCATCGCAACCATTGATAAAGGCAATCCTTGTGAGCGTTGCGTCGGCTGGGCTATGACGCTGACGGTTCCGGAATTCGGCGATTTCATTGGTCCGGCAGCCAGTCGGGCAGTTGGCTGATCGGCGTTGCCGGCAGGTTGATCAGAAGGCCAGAAGGGGAAGGCCAGCAGGGGGACAGCGCACCTTATGACCGGCGTTGGGCACGTCATGAAACGGATAAGGTGCGCGAGCGGTGGTTGGGCGCGTTGCCGATGCGTCACAGGAAAACCGAGGGGTTGACGGCAAAGTGGGCGGCGGCGGCGCGAATGTGCGCCTTGCTCATCTCGCGCTGACCTTTGAGGATCATGGTGGCGGCGGGGCGGCGGCCCAGCACTTCGCCAAGGTCCGCAGGCGTCATGCCGTGCTGGTCCATGAGGTGGTGCAGCACGTCGAGGGGCGAGGCTGCGGCCAGCGCCGGCAAGATATGCGACCGCTCGTAGTCATCGACAAAGCGCCCCAGCGCCGCCAGGTAATCAGCTTCGCCAGCGGTTGGTTGTTGATCGCCTTTTGCTGATAACTTGGCGACGATGACCAACGCCCGGCGATGGTCGGCCTTGGAACGAATTGGGCGCAGCGGAAAAGAGCGAACCAGTTCCAGGTAATCCTCTTCGGCGGTGGGGGACCTTGAGGCGATTGTTTTCATAGCCTTTGCCTCCATTGGTCTTTGTCGTATTCCGCAGTGTGATCCGATATTTGCCGCGACAGCGGGCAGGCGCCCAATTGGCGGGTTCGGCGAGAGTTACAACAAGTAGCAGCGACAGGACTCGAACCTGTGACCCGGGGCTTATGAATCCCCTGCTCTGCCAACTGAGCTACGCTGCCATCATAAACGAATGGCCGTCACAGCCATCAGCCTGCGGCAATTTTATGGCGCGCAATGGTTTGGTCAATCCTTCGACGGCCCAGGGGCTGCGGATTGCGACTCCTTGAATCGAAAATAGTCCAGGGGCATCTGGCGCGTCGAGCCATCCGTTGTCTGGATCGGCGAAATGGCCGTCGCCCGCGGCGTGACGTGGAGAATCGAAATCGTCTCAAACGGAGCCGTGGGAGCGGTAAAACGCCGCGATTGAGGATTAAACATCGGCCGGGACTGGCCGCAGATCCAGTTGAATTCAGCGGGTAGGGATTGAAAACGAAGAGAATCGCAATAAACGGCCGCGTTGAGGGCGTTCTGTTCGCTCATTTTGTGCGGGGTTGCGTCCAAGGCGATTTGGGTCCAGCGCTGCCAGCTTTTCCAGAGGGGAGATTGGCGGGGCGCGGCGAATACGCCGGAGTTGATCATCGGTTTGGCGATCAGGTGTTGCATGATTTCATCGCCGAAGGAGGCGGCGTAGAACCGTCGCATCTGCGGATCGGTGGATGGATGGGCGTAGGCCGGATGCGTTTCGATGACGGCGGCGATGTCGGCCGAGGACGCGGCGGCGACAAGAGCGTCGATGGCGCGCCAATCCTGCAGCCAGGCGTCGGAATCGATCCAAATCAGGATTTCGGCATCGGGGAAATACTTGGGCAACATCGGCCGGGCGGTCATGGCCTGGTACCAATGCGGCGCCGGCGGGCGATCGGCGAAATCAAAATCCCACTGTGGCGACACGCATCCGACGCCGAGGAACTTCAACTCCTCCGCCTGATCCGCATCCAATCCCACATTTAAAACCCAAAGATCAATGCTGCTATTGGGGCGATGTTCCAGAATCGAATATGCCCATCCCCGCAACAGCGGGAAATATTCGGCATCAGCGGCGGAGATGAGCGCGGTTCGCATAGAGAGAGGAAGGCTCAATGGACAATCGTGTGCATCGGCCTTTCATCTGTGGCCAATTGTATTCGCCTCAGTATTGTCTGCGGTCGGCGGCATCGGAAATTTCGCTGCTGGCGATGCTTTCGTAGCCGACGTGGGCGACAAATTCGGGATAGCCGGGGGCGCCCATCTCGGGGATGTCCAGGCCGGCGACTTCGACGCCGGGGGGGACGCGGTTGGAGCCGAGGAACCTTCCGATGATCCAGAAAACCAGGCCGGCGGCGAGCAGGTTCCAGGCGATGCAGACGGCGGCGGCGATCAATTGCGCCAGTAATTGCTTGGGGGAATGGTGGCCATAGAACAGCCCGGTGATGTTGCCGGGGATGTTGTTGTAGCCGTCGCCATAGGTGCCGTTGGCGAAGAGGCCGACGGACAGGATGCCCCAGAGTCCGCCGACGCCGTGGACGCTGATGGCGCCGACGGGGTCGTCGATGCCCTTGCGTTCAAACATCAGGACGGCCCAGACGACCAGGAGGCCGGCGACGATGCCGATGAGGAAGGCGGCCGGCGGGCTGATGAAGGCGCAGGGGGCGGTGATGGCGACCAGTCCGCCGAGCATTCCGTTGCACATCATGGAGGGGTCGGGCTTGCCGTACACTTTCCACAGGTAGAAGCAGGAGGTGACGGCGGCGGAAGCGGAGGCGAGCATGGTGTTGACGGCGATCAAACCGATGCGGTCGGTGGTTCCCGAGAGCGAGGAGCCGGCGTTGAAGCCGAACCAGCCGAAGGCCAACACGAACGTTCCGAACATGACCATGGGCATGTGATGGCCGAAGATGGGGCGCGGGTTGCCTTGGGGGTCATACTTGCCGATGCGCGGGCCGATCATGGCGCAGAGGATAAAGCCCATGACGCCGCCCTGCAGGTGCACGACGGAGGAGCCGGCGTAATCGACGGCGCCGTGGCCCAGGCCGCAGTTGACGCCCAGGCTGGCCAGCCAGCCGCCGCCCCACATCCAGCAGCCGTAGACGCTGTAGAGGAATCCTCCGACGCAGAGGCTGAAGATGGTGAAGCTGCGGAAGCTCCAGCGTTCGGCCAGTGCGCCGGTGGGGATGGTGGCGGCGGTGTCCATGAAGACCATCATGTAGAGGAAGAGGACGATGGCGCCGGCGGAGATGGCCGGTCCGCTGAGGAAGAAGCCGCTGTAGCCGCACAGTCCCCAGTGTTTGCCGAAGAGGGTGATGTAGAGCATGTGGTTGAGGGACGAGCCGCCGCCCAGGCCCAGGGACTGCGGCCCGCCGATCAGCGGGATGGCGGAGCCGGCGGGGGCGCCGTTGACTCCGCCCATCATGAAGGCGTAGCCGCAAATGAAAAACCCGATCATCCCCAGGCTGTAGACCAGGAAATTCATGGACATGGTGTGGGCGGCGTTTTTGGCGCGGCACATGCCGGTCTCGAGCAGGGCGAATCCGGCCTGCATGAACATGACCAAGAATCCGGCCACCAAAGTCCAGACGAAATTGATGGCACGGGTGTGATCGGCGATGGCGGCGGCGGTGGGATTCGCCGGCTCCAGGGCGGGAATGGCTGCGGACTGGGCGTGGGCCGCCGGAGTCAGCGTTGCTAGGGCCGCGAAGATGAGCAGGAGTAATGCGACGCTAAAGGTTCTGCGGTTGGTAGAGTCGATCATAGGTGGTCAGAAGTTAATGCCTTGGAGGCCGCGGGACAAGAAATGAATATCGGAAACAAAGCCGCCCGGGAAAACAGGACGGCCACCCGCGGAGGTGGCCGTCCTGAAAACGGAGGGTTTTGATCCTTCTGTGCACTGTTCAAGTGACCGAGAGCGTTGTTGGTCGGCTCAGGATGATTTCCTTGCCGAGTTTCTTGCTTCGGCCAATGAAATAGATGGTGCCGTAGACGCCCCAGGCGGCGGCGATTCCCAAGGCCCAGAACGGCTCTTTGGGGCTCATGCCCGGCACGCTGAACGGCCCGATGATGTAGAACAACATGCAGCCCAGATTCGCGAGCAATCCGAACGCCGGAATGAACAGGTGCTTGATCGGATTGTGCAGATGGTGCTGGTGGAAGGCCACCATCGCGATGATGCAGGTCATCATGTAGAGCATGAACGTACCGAAGTTGCTGATGAGGGTGATGACCAGCGAGCTGCACGGGAATTTCAAAGCGGTGGAGTTGTGGAACAGCCCGAAGTAGTACCACGGGCTGTAGTGCCACACACCGGCGACGGCGGTATCCGCTTGGGCGGCGGGACCGCAGAAGTTGAAGAGCACGCCATAGATGCCGATCACCACCGAGATCGTCGCCAGCGTCCAGATGGAGCGGTGCGGCGTGGCGTTCTTGCCGTGCAGCATGCCAAAGTGCGCCGGGACTTCCTCGTCGCGGCCCATGGCGTAGGTCACGCGAGCGCCGGTGTTGATGCAGGAAAGGGTCGTCCCGATCAAGGCCACAAAGACGGTGAACGCCTCCAGGATCATGAACCACCAACCGCCTTGGGTGCTGCCGAAGACCCAGGCGCCGACGATCTGCATCATGTCGCCGATGGGGGCGGCCGAACCGGCGGCGGTGGTGGCGTTGTAGTTATTGTGCATGAAATAATCGGCGGCGAAGTATTCAAACAGGTAACAGAATCCGCCTTGAATCGCCAATGACAGCAATACAGCCCACGGGATGTGCTTCTTGGGGTTCTTGGCTTCCTCGCCCATCGACGTGACGGATTCGAATCCGACCAGGATCAGGATGGCGATGCACGCTTGCACGAAGGTGACGCTCAGGCCGTGCGGGTGGATGACCGATCCGGCGCTGATGTGTTGATTGAACGTGGGAACCAGACGCGGATTGGCGCTGGTGTCGTTGGGGTCAGGCGCCATGACTACGCCGCCGTCGTACGAAACCTTCCATGGATTGCTGGTGTCCAGCTTGGGCGTGCCGTCATCGTTGAAAACGGGGTTGCCTTTGGCGTCGACCGCTTGCTGGTAGGGATAGGCCTTGTTGTTGCCGTAGCTATCGGCGACCAGGCCCCAGGTGCTGACGGCTGAGCCTTCGTGGTGGTTGGTGCGATAGGCGATGGCCATCACGGAGAAAATGATCAGCGCCGTGATTTGAATGACGTTGATGGCGACGTTGACGCCGGTGGCGCCGACGACGCCGCGGTAGGCGATGTACGCCACGCCGTAGGCGAAGACCACGCAGAAGAGAACCATGAACAGCGGGCTGGGGATGCCGGCGTTGAAAATCTTGGGCCAAAATTGGCCGGCGAGATACCCCGCCACAATGGCCGTGACGGCCACCATGACGCCGGGATACACCCAATAGTAGAGGTGACTGGCCCAGCCGACCATGAACTTGTAAAGTCGCGCCCACTTGTAGGCCTGTTTCTTGGAAAGGAACGCCTGTTCGGCGAAGAAATAGGAACTGCCGGCGCCGGGATAGAGCTTGGACAGCTCGGCGTACGAGATGGCGGTCGCAAAGCAAAGCGCCAACGCCAGCAAGATGCCGAACCACATGGCGATGCCCGCGATGGGCTTGCCATAGGAAAGCTGCATGACGAAGGTCAGCCACAGGAACGCGCCCGGGGCGATCAGGGCCATGGCGTTGCTGGTCAGGCCCGTCAAACCGAGCGTGGCCTTGGGTGCGGTGGGGGTGGGACTGGGACTGGATTCGGTTGCCACAATCACTCTCCTTTCGCCCGGCTGTGCGTGCAGCCGGGCTGTGTAGCTTGGTCTTTGGCGCGGCGGCGCTGCGTCTCTCGCACAGGCGCCATCACAAATGCTGTGCCACGTTCGCCAGTTAGATTGGGGACAGGGCTTGTGGCCGCCGTAGCGGCGGTTTTGAGGCCCTGACGGCGCCGCATGGGTCCGGGCGGTCGCGTGGAGCGCCACGCCTAAAAAGTGGGCAGGATGGGAAATGGCGCCTGGGATGAGCCGCGAAGCTGAGCGCGCCGGCCAGAGTCGGAGAAGTCAGTTATCGGGCGGCGATGCGGGGGTCTTGTATTGGCGGCTGCGGCTCATAGAATCCGGCCGATCCAGCAGGCCGCCGCCTTTCTTCTATGGAGATCTCGTACGCCAGCTTGTCCACCGCCGGTCCGATACGGGAGCACAATGAAGACTGCGTCGTCTGCTGGCAGCCGCAGGGCGAATCGGAATGGCGCGAGCGGGGAGCCATCGCGATTCTGGCCGACGGCGTGGGGGGGCAGGACCGCGGCGAGATCGCCAGCAAACTCGCTTGCGACGAGGCGGTAAAATCCTTCCTGGAGGCCAAACCCCTGGCCGCGCCTAATCAGGTTCTGTTCCAGATGTTCTCGGCGGCGAACGTCGCCATTTATGACCAGAACCTCAAAGGTCACGGCGCCGCCCGCATGGCGACGACGTTGACGGTCTGCATGTTCCGCCACAACGAGGTGAACATCGGCCACGTGGGCGATTGCCGCGTGTACGCGGTGCAGCAGGGCCGCATCCGCCAGGTGACCAGCGATCATTCCTACGCGGGCGTGCAGCTCAAGCTGGGGCTGATCACCGTGGAGGAGGCCGCCAGCAGCCAGATGCGCTCGGTCCTGACCCGTACGGTCGGCCAGGAACCGACCATCCGCGTGGACTATCATACGATCACGGTCAGCCCCGGCGACGTGATCGTGCAGATGTGCGACGGCGTCTGGACGCAACTGACTGAAGGCGAGATTCTGGACGTCGTCAGCAAGCAAGCGCCGGAGCAGGCCTGCCCATCGCTCGTGCGGATGGCCGAGCGGCGCGGCGCGGATGACAACCTCTCGGTCCAGGTCATCCAAATTCAAGGCATCGAGCGCTTGAGCTACTATCGCGGACTGCCCACGTACCAAAAGGAGAGTCCAGCCGTCATGGGAACCGAGGTGGAAGTTGGCCAGGTGCTGGACGGGCGATTCAGGATCACCGACGTCATCAGCCGCTCGGGCATGGCGTCGATCTTCAAGGCGATCGACCTGACGGACAACAGCGTCGTGGCGCTGAAAGTGCCGTTCATGCAGTTCGAATCGGATCCCGGCTTCTACCAGCGCTTCCAGCGCGAGCAGGCCATCGGCCAGGCGCTGCGCCATCCGTACATCCTGCGCATGATGGAGGATGAAGCGGTCAAGAAGAGCCGGCCGTACATCGTGATGGAATTCCTGGAGGGGCAGACGCTGGCGCACTTGATGCACACGATCCGCCCGATGCCGCAGGCCGACGCCCTCAAGATCGCCAGCCGCGTCTGCGAGGCCCTGCATTACATGCACGAGCACGACGTGGTGCACCGCGACCTCAAGCCGGACAACGTCATGATCTGCAACGACGGCAGCATCCGGATCATGGATTTCGGCATCGCCAAGTTCGAGGGGAGGCGGCGGTTGACCTTCGGCGGATTCACGCCCGCCATGGGCACGCCGGATTACATGGCCCCCGAGCAGGTGCGAGGCCGCCGCGGCGACGCGCGCACCGACATCTACAGCCTGGGCGCCATCCTCTACGAAATGCTCACCGGCTCGGTCCCCTTCGAAGGAGCCAACCCCTTTATTATCATGAACAGCCGCGTCAGCGGCGACCCCGTGGCCCCGCGCAAGCGCAACGACAACATCTCACCGCAGGTGGAGGAGATCGTCCTGCACGCCATGGCCCGAAATCCCCAGGACCGCTACCCGTCGGCGTTGGCGATGAAGCAGGAGCTGGATAATCCCGAAGCGGTCGAAGTGACCGGCCGCGCCCAGCGCCTGGTCAAACCCAATCCCATATCCGGCAACCTGAAGCGCTACCGCCTGGTGGCGATCTGCGTGGCCATCCCGTTGATTATCCTGGCGGTCGCCTTGTTTTTCTCCCATTTCCGCATCGCGCGCAAGTGAGTTTGAGCGTTGTCTGGTCCCCTCGCCCCGCGTGCTGGCGGGGAGAGGGTTAGGGTGAGGGGCGAAGGGGACAGGCCCGGCGCGTATACGCTGATCTAAAAGCCGCTGAGCCGTACCGGGATCGTTGAAATTCCAACGTTCACGTCGTCGGGCATTTCCGCCGTCGGATACGGGCGAGCAGGGGAATCGCCGCGCCAAGGAGAATTGCCGCCGAACCCGGTTCGGGGACCGCGACCATATCTCCCATCATTACGACGTCTGTTTGGCTGCCGCTGACGAAGGTGTCGGCGTATTCGTTGAACGCGGCTTCCTTCTTCGTGAGCGTGACGCTGACGTTCGACATGTATATGTTCGCGGCATAGAACATGTTCCACTGGTCGGTGGCGTGAATATTGATGTTCTCGAACGTCAGGCCGTTAATGTTGGGCGGTGAAATGTTCAGCCCATAGATCATGGCGGCGTTGTTGGCGCCGGTGGCGGTGAGATTCTCGACGGTGATGTTGTCCCAGATTGGCGTAGTGGCGGTGTAGGTGGCGGCCGGGAAGGGGCTGGAAGCGCTGGGATTGCCGGGGAAATTGTCTCCGCCGCTGCTGTAAAAGCTGTTGATGATGATGGGGTATTCGACCTTCGTCATGGTCAGGCCGTTGAACGTCACGTTCTGCACCGTTCCGCCGTTGCCCTGGCCGGCCTTGAGGTGCAGGCCGTACGTCGTATTGTTGAACGTGCAATTGGTGACGGTCATTCCGTTGAGGCCGAGGTTGGTCTGTCCGCCGATGGAAATGCCGTGCCCGTGTGTCATGGTGCAATTGGCGACCGTGATGTCGCTGCAGGCGGTGTCTTGCGGCTTGGCGACTATGTCGTCGTCGCCCGCGGCGACATGGCAATTCTCGATCAGGAAATGACTGCCGGAAAAATCGATCCCGTCCGTGTTGGATTGATATTTCAGAGGATCCTGGATGGTGACCGTGTTGATGGTGACGTTGCTGTCCGCTTCGGTAACGAGGTGCTCGTGGGAGGAATTCTCGATGGTCACATTGGCCACTTCCAGATTGGTGATGTTCTTGAGCGACAACATATTGTTGGAAGAAGTGGAAGTGGCATGATCGTCGATAATTCCGCCGCCGCTGATTTCAACGTCGTGCGTTGTTCCGGTAGTGGAGATGAATGTGTTCTTGGGCGTGAGGTTCTGCAAGGTGGCGCCGGTGTCGACTTTGAGATTGACGTTATTCCCGAGCAACAATGCATTGCTCATATAAGCGCTGGATGCGGCGGGGATTTCCACGGTTCCGCCGCCATGGCTGGCCGCGTAGGCGATGAAGGCGTTGATGACGGATGAGTTGTCGGTGGTTCCGCCGGCTTTAGCGACAGCGCCGCCGTCGATGGCGGAATTGGAAACCGTGACGTTGTAGGTTGCCGAACCAATGGTCGGCAACGTGGGGTTCGCCAAGGCCTTCCCCGTCAAGGATGCGACAATAGGGAAACAACTGGCACCGATAAGCGCGCAACGCTTCCGAGACATGACCGCCCTCCTCGTGTTAAACCGGCATTTACCATTGACCTAGGCCGCACGACGGTCGTGTGGCGATGGCTCGCAGGATAGCGGCCTTGGGAATTTTGCACAATTTATTGTTCATTCGGCGCCAACGACGTCGCGACGATTTTGACGGCAAGTTGTCCATCTTGCCACGCCAGCAGCCCGGCCGCCGAGGTTGGTGACGATGAAGCCGACGCGGGCGACCACCGGTTCAAGGATATGTTGCAAGTATGATGCCTGTCTGGGAAATTCGGGACAAGAGCGGTTACAGCCCGTATTCCCCCCAGCGGCGGGTGACCAGGTCGATGGTTTTCTGATCCATCACCATTTTCTTGAGCCAGCGGCGCACTTTGCCTTCGGCGGGCCGCTTAGCGGTGGCGTTGGGGTCTAAACGACCGCAGTGCGACGCTCGCGCCGGCGGCCGATGGAACCACGGTTGGCCCCGTACAGGTTGGTTTCGTGCGAGAGCCGAACGATGTCGAAATACATCAGCAGCGTGGCGCGATCGATGGTCTGCTCGTATTGGCCGCTCTTATTCACAAGCCAGATACAGTCGCTGCCATCGCGCGGCGAATAATAGCCGATCCGGAATTCTCGCCCCATCTGCTTTCGCCAGTGGGGCGTCGAGTCGTCGTAGCGGCTGAGCCGTACGAGGGTCTTTGGCGGGATGATTCGAGGAATCTTCATACTCCAACTTTACATCATACGGCTTCTAATCCCTTGGATGCAAAGCGTTTTTGCTCGCTTTCGCTGCCTCACGACAAAAACGCAGCCAATCTGCGAGTGGAATTGGAGGTGGAACGATTCCGTTGTGCGGGATTGGAGTGCCATCGAGCCGGTATCGGCCGACATTTCTGTTTCTTCGATAACGGTCGATGTGGACGCCGCCGTGCGTAAACCTGTCAAGCTGGTAATTGTCCGTGGACATTAAATTCCGTATTCCCCCCAGCGGCGGGTGATCAGGTCGATGGTCGTTTGATCCATCTCCATCTTCCTGGGCCAGCGGCGGACCTTGCCTTCGGCGGGCCATTTGGCGGTGGCGTCGAAGCCGATCTTGCTGCCGGCGCCTAGCTCCGGACTGGCGTGATCCAAAATGTCCACCGGGCCGTGGACGATCTCGCTGTCGCGCTGCGGATCGCAGTGGGCGAACCAGTGGAACAGCACGTCCTGCTCGTCGTGCACGTCGACGTCCTCGTCCACCACGATGATGAACTTGGTGAACGACATCTGCCCGGCGCCCCAGATGGCGTGCATCACCCGGCGGGCCTGGTACGGGCATTCCTTGCGAATTTTCACGAACGCGCAGTTGTGGAATACGCCGCTGACCGGCAGGCTGTAATCGACGATGTCCGGGATGATGGTCTGCACCAGCGGCAGGAAGATGCGCTCCGTGGCTTTGCCCAGGAAATAGTCTTCCATCGGCGGCTTGCCGACGATCGTCGTGGGGTAGATCGGGTCCGCGCGGTGGGTGATGGCCGTGACGTGATACGCAGGGTAGAGATCGGCCAGGCTGTAGAAGCCGGTGTGGTCGCCGAAGGGGCCTTCCATCAATTTCTCGGCCGGGTCGACGTAACCCTCAACAATGATCTCGGCGTTGGCGGGGACTTCCAGGGGGATGGTTCGGCATTTGACCAGCTCGATACCGCGTCCGTTGAGGAAACCCGCAAATAGGATTTCCTCCATGCCCGGCGGCAGCGGGGCGGTGGCGACGTAGGGCAGGACGCTTTCGCCGCCCAGCACGACGGCCAGGGGCATCTTCTGGGCGCGGGCGGCGTACTTGCGGAAGTGCCGGGCGCCGTCGTGGTGCATGTGCCAGTGCATGGCGCACGTGCGCGCGGAGTATTGCTGGACGCGGTACATGCCGATGTTTCGGTCGCCGGTTTGGGGGTCCTGGGTGAAGATGCCGCCGAGGGTGATGTAGCGCCCCGTGCCGCGCGGGTTGGCGGCGGCGGCCGCGGCGGGATCGTAGACTTGCCCGCTGTCCAGGTCGCCGTCCAGCGGCCAGCACTGGATCAAGGGCAGGCGATTCAGGTCCGCCTGATCGCCCTCGAGCACCACCTGCTGGCAAATTCCATTGCGCACCGATCGCGGCGGAAAGCTGCCCAGCTTCAGCAGGTCCGGCAGCTTTTTCATTTTTTCCAGCAGGGTGGTGGGGATTTCCGGCTTGAGCAGTGCGGCGACGCGATCGGCCAATTCCGAAAGCGACGCCGTTCCCAGGGCCTCGTTGATGCGCCAATACGATCCGAAGGCGTTGATGGCGACGGGGATGTCGCTGCCCTGGACGTTTTCAAACAGCAGGGCCTTGCCGCCGAGGTTGGCCGCGGGTGATCGATCCACTTCGCGATGTCCGTGGGGCGCGGGAGTTTTGCAGACGCGGTCGCAGATGGCGGAGATTTCCAGCTTGGGATCGACGCGGGCTTTGACGCGAGCCAGTTCGCCTTCGCGCTGCAGAAGATTGAGAAACTCAGAGAAAGTCGCAGTGCCCATGGCGCGATGGTAAAGCGCCTCGCTCCGGCAGACAAATGCTGGAACGGGTCGCGCCGGGGTGATGGTTCGACGAAAGCGGCGCTGTAAGATAGCGGCCCATGAACGTTCAGATGGGCGACATCCTGATCCCGCAGCAGCGGATCGCCCAGCGCGTAGGGGAGTTGGCGGCGCAGATCACGGCGGACCACGCCTCAGTGGCGGTTGCTGATGGGGAGATCACCATCGTGCCGATTCTCACCGGCGCGATGATTTTCTGCGGCGACCTGATTCGCCGCATCCCCATCGCCATGAAGATCGGCCTGATGACGGTCAGCAGCTATCCCGGTCGAAGCGTGCGCACGCAAGGGGCCCAGATGTTGGCCAGCCAATTGGGCGACATCCGCGGGCGGCACGTGCTGGTGGTGGATGACATTCTGGACAGCGGCGGGACTTTGGGGATCGTGCTGCCGGCGCTGCGGCAGATGGGCGCGGCCAGCGTCAAGAGCTGTGTTCTGTTGCGCAAGGATCGGCCGCAGGCGCGCAGCGTGGCCGTCGATTACGTCGGATTTGAGATTCCCGATGTCTTCGTGGTCGGCTACGGCTTGGACTACAATGACTATTATCGTAATCTGCCGGACGTGGTGAC
>Ga0208037_1000985_pt1 | contig 14939 bp, 10 predicted proteins | sample June2015DPH_13_1_3_FD_184710 | JGI IMG/M metagenome (GOLD analysis project Ga0208037, IMG submission 184710) | Peatland microbial communities from SPRUCE experiment site at the Marcell Experimental Forest, Minnesota, USA - June2015DPH_13_100... | ecosystem: Environmental > Terrestrial > Soil >...
GCTGTCTACAAGCCCGAGGGCCAGTGTCCTGGCGGTACCATTCGAAGCTACCCGATCGACGAGACTCGGGTTGTAAGTGAAATCGAGTCCCAGGAGGTCCACCGGCAGTGTCTGGAGGTGGTCATAAATGGGCGCGGGATCTCCGAAGTAAAAGACCAGCGCCAGTTGCGCCGAAGCCTTGCTCATCGCCAGGGCTGTGATGCTCTGCTCGAGGCGCGGGAAATCATCGGGATATTTGAGCAGAGCAGGCTCCTCCACCTGGATCACTGTTGCCCCCGCCGCAGCCAGTGCGGCGACCTCGGCCGCCAGCGCGGCGGTGTATCCTTCGAGCATCTTATCGAACCCACCCGCGCCTCCGTTTTCCTCAACGGAGTGCCGGGCCAGGGTGTAAGGGCCCGTCATGACCGCTTTCACCGGGCGCGTCGACTTCCCCTGCGCATAGTTGAATTCTTCAAGCAGCAGAGGTTCGGTGCGTTGAAGCTTGCCGTGCACAACCGGCTGGCGGAAGTAAAAGTTCGTATCAAAGAATCTTAACAGGCCGTTAATCCGAACACCGGAGAGCTTACCTGCGAGGTGGGAGATTGGATCGGACCAGCGGATTTGGCCGTCCGTCACGAGGTCGAGGCCTGCCTCCGCTTGCTCGGCAAGCGCCAGGTCCGTCATGCGGTTCTGGGCGGCCCGAACAGCGTCGTCGGTTCTCTCGCCTTTATCCCGCTGCGCAATCGTGCGGCGCAGGAGTTGATGCTCAGCATCGTCCCCGATACGCGGGTAACTGCTGTGGTTGCACAGTGTCAATTCCATCTCGAGTTAGATGCTCCCTCTAGAGAAGTACCTCCGTGGTCCGTTGTCCGTTGTCAGTCGTCCGTTGTCCGTGGTCAGTTCTCAATTCTCTGCTGGCAAGTCCGGATTTCTGCCGACCGTCCAGTAGCACGCACAACCCAGGAATTGATTTATGCCTCGCCGCCAGAATCCTGCGTACCAGGGACGACGGACGACTGACCACTGACAACTGAGTACTCCTCTACTCGACGTACTCAGCCTTCACTGCTTTGGGCAGAATGCCCCTTTGGAAACCCCGGTCAAGCAACTCTTGGACGGCCAGGCGGCCACGCTGGCCGTAATCGAGGGTCCAGTCGTTGACGTACATGGAAACAAAGCGGTCGGCAGTAGTGGCGTCCAGGCCGCGCGAAAACTGCTGCGCGTAGGACAAGGCCTCTTCGCGGTGATGCAGCGAATACTGAATACTCTCCTTCAATAATGCTGCTACCGCGTGCTTGGTGTAGCTGTCGAGGGCCCGGCGGATGGCGTTTCCCCCCAGTGGCAGAGGCAGCTTGGTTTCCTGGTACCACCACTCCCCCAGATCCAATACCTTTCTGAAGCCGGTGTTTGCGTAGGTCAGTTGGCCTTCATGAATCACCACGCCGGCGTCCGCTTCGCCTCTGGCGACGGCATCCAGGATTTGGTCGAATGAGATCACGACCGCGTCAACACCCGGCTCATAAAGCTGCAAAACGAGGTAAGCAGTGGTCATCTTTCCGGGAACGGCCACGCGCTTTCCTTTCAGGGTGCCGAAGCCCAAACCGGCCCGCGAAACCACCACCGGCCCGTACCGGTCGCCGAAACTGGCGCCTGAAGGCAGAAGCACGTACTTATCCTCGACATAGGGATAGGCGTGGAAAGAGATCGCCGTGATGTCGTAAATCCCCTCCAGGGCTTTCCGGTTGAGAGACTCAATATCCTCGAGCCGGTGAGTGAAGGAAAGGTCTGGCGCGCCGATCTTTCTCGTCGCCAGCGCGTAAAACATGAATGCGTCGTCGGAGTCAGGGCTGTGCGCCAACGTCAGCTCGACAGCGCGTGGCTTGGTTTGGTCTGCCTTCTGGACAAACGACGACGGCATTACTCCCCCCGAAGGATTCGCCCCGTGATGGACAACAAACATTCTACCATCGTTGCAGATTCTTCTCGACTATTTGGGGAGATAATACCAGGAATCATAACTCACTAATGCGAGCCGGTGGTGAGGGTTGTTCCGGCCACCTCGAGCCTTGCCCGGATGGCGCGCTTGGCCCGCAGCGCCTGCGCGGAAACGTCCTCGTTCGGATCATGTGATAAGCGGTCGAGTTGGTCCAGACTGGTTTGATCCCCGCTGAACATGAGAACTGTGCATAGTCTCTTTCTCACGCCGGCCTTGGGACTTTGAAAGTAAGGATACAACTTGGGCAGGAAGCCGGGGGTTCTTGTCAGTTCAATGAGGTAAGGCTGAGCTACATCCGCCCGCATCTTCGAGGAAAGTTCATTCACGATGTCGCTCAAGTAGTCGAGTTTGCCCAGAGCCGTCATCGCATACTCGATGGCCAGCTTCGCATCGGGGTCTCTTTCCGCCATGACGGCCTTCTCCAGTTCTGGAAGAGTCTTGGGATCGGCGGTCCTCGCCAGACCTTCGGCAGCGGAAGTGCGGATGACCCTGTCATTGCTCCACAGTGCCTTGGTGAACAAGGGGCTGGAGACCGTGGCGCCGAGGTAAGCAAGGCCTTCCAAGGCCTTTTCTTTGCTCTTTTGGTCCGTATCGCTTTCGAAAATGGATTGTAGTTTCGGCACGGCTTGGCCGGTTCGGAGGATGCCAATCGTAACGGACGCCTGTTGCTTGATGTCCTTATCCGGAGAGTCCAGCAAATCAACTAATTCCCCTCCGGCCGACCTATCCTCGATCTTCGAGAGGGCGTTGAGAGCTTCAAGAGACAGGGTTTTATCGGAGGAGTGCGCAGCTTTGATCAGGTCTGGAAGCGCGGCTCGCGCTACCAGGATGCCAAGTCCCTTCGCCGCTTCGCGGGAGGCGCGGTTCGAACGAGTGTCTTTCAAGGTCGCATCCAGGGCCGTTATCACCTTGGGTTGCACAGATAGTCCGGGGTCGATTCGGGTGTTGTCCGGATTGAAGTGTCCCTTGGCGCGCTGCCACTTCTTCTTTACAAAGCCGGTAAAACCGGGGGTAGGGACGGTTCCGGTATAGTAACCAATCAGCGATTGCACGGCCAGGACGCGATTCTCTTCATCTGTACCCTGGCTTGCTTTGATGAGGGCGTCCAGGGTCTCCCGGCGGTGCATTTGAGAAAGCGCCAGGAGTGCCTCGCGGCGAACTTTTTCGCTCGGGTCCGAGAGTGCCTCCGCCAGCGCGGGAATCGCCGACGCATCCCGTGCTTTGCCCAGTTCGTGCGCCGCCCTGGCGCGCTTCCCGGCATCGGAGCTTTTCTTCAATTCTTCGACCAGCACATTGGCCTCGGGGGCCGCAGGTGGGTTCGCCTGGGGATTCGAAGACTGTGCGGGCGTGTTCGTCGCTGTCTGAGCATAGAGAAGCCCTGCGTTGAAGAAGACCAGAGCAAGTGTGAATGCCGAAGGAAATGTCAGGGATCGCCTCATTGGTGTCACCTGGAGATATCAAGATTTGTTGCCAGCCCACCGGGCCGCTCGTATACGCCGCCAATTCTGCGCGCACGGAAGGCCGGCCGAACCGGAACCCTCAGTATAGTACACGTAAGAAATGATCTATTGAAAGCGGCAAAGAGGTCATGGGCGCGGAAGGCACTCGAGAAGCAGCAAGAAGGGCGCGTGTCGATGGTAGGCTATGTCGCGACCATACCCCCAGGAAAGAGTCAGCCTTTCCCTCGCCGGGCTGGGTGGGGGGAAAAAGCGAAAACCATCGTCGCCTTTTGTCAGGCGGGTGGAATTGGCGGATGGAAAGTACTCAGAAGGGCCCTGGCGTCCGGCCATGCTTTATCTTGATACATGGAAGGGAGCGAGGAACTCAAGCCCTGCTTGGCCTTCCACCTCCGAGGCCGGCTTCCCGACCCATACCACGCGACCGGCGATCGGGTCAGAGCCGTCACCGGGAACAACTTCCACCACCTGGCCCGGTGTGAGTGAGATGCCTACCTCTATTCTTGCCCCATGCGCGGAAACGTCCAGGGTGACCGCGTCGCATTCTTCCCATTTCTTCTCCGTTTCGACGAACATGAGTATGGCCATTTTTGCGATCCTGCGGTCGGACCGCCGAGGAACCGGCTGGGGGAAGGCGGCCATGGTGTCCGCAGATTACACTCATCGAAGGTGAAAATCAAGCAGCCTTACAAGCAAGCATAACTATTCAGTAAACTCGATGAATGCCTCTGCAATTCCCATTCTGAGTGATGGCGCTATGCGCCAGGCCGAGCGACAGGGCAAACGTGAGGTGTTTCTCCATATTTCCAGCCTTCTCTGCCTCGTCGCGTCTCAATGAGGTAAGAGCCTTTACGCGGACAAGCGACTGCCCATTGCCGACATCCGGCTACCGGCCGGCGCTGGTCATGGTACACTTGGCAACCTTGTGAAGCACATGGCGTTTCAATTGAGAGCGTGCAAGCTTTAAGAAACATCGATTTCCATGGGGGGTAACTTGACGCAAATTGAACGAACTCATCCCTATCGTTTCTACGCCGCGGTTCTCGTAATCGCGGTTCTTGGCGCCCTGGTCACGCCTTCGAGGGCATGGGCGAAGACGCCGGTCTCAGATCTGAGATTTAAGGTCTCTTTTCCTGCCTCAACTCACGCCCAGCCCATCACCGGGCGCGTCTTTGTGATGATCTCGAACCGAGAAATGCCTGAACCTCGCCTGCAAGTAGGTTTCTGGGGCGACACGTCGCCGCTGTTCGGCGCCGACGTCGTCCAGCTTAAGCCCGGCGACGCCGCGTTGATCGACGGCAGGGCGCTCGGTTACCCGCCAACGAGCCTCACTGATATCCCCGCCGGCGATTACTACGTTCAGGCGCTCATCAACGTTTACACGGAGTGTCACCGCTCCGACGGCCACACCCTCTGGGTGCACCTTGACCAGTGGGAAGGCCAGCAATTCAACCGCTCGCCCGGCAACCTCTACAGCGAAGTCGCGAAGGTACACCTTGACCCCGCCGCCGGCTACGAGGTGAACCTGAGTCTGACCAAGGTGATCCCGCCGGTGGAAGTTCCCAAGGACACCGAGTGGGTTAAGCACATCAAGATTCAGAGCGACTTGCTGACGAAATTCTGGGGCCAGCCGATTTATCTCGGCGCCACGGTGCTGCTGCCCAAGGGATACGACTCACATCCGACCGTTTCCTATCCGGTGCTTTACGAACAGGGCCATTTCGGCCTCGGCGCTCCGATGCGATTCTCCACGCAGGATGAGCCGGTGCCGGAACGCGCCAAGAAAAGGCTCAGTGACCACAATCTGGAAACCGGTTACCAGTTTTATGAGGCTTGGAACTCCGCCAATTTCCCGCGCCTGCTCATCGTGACGTTTCAGCACCCCACGCCTTATTTTGACGATTCGTACGCCGTGAACTCCGCCAACAACGGCCCTTACGGCGACGCGATCATGACCGAACTGATCCCCTACCTCGAAACGCACTTCCGCATCATACGCAAACCTTACGCGCGCGTGCTTTCGGGCGGCTCGACGGGTGGCTGGGAGTCCATCGCGCTCCAGCTTTACCACGTGGACTTCTTTGGTGGCACCTGGACCTTTTACCCCGATCCAATCAGCTTTGAGCATTATCAGCTCGTGAATATCTACAAGGATGATAACGCCTTCTTTGAGCCTGGTCATACCTGGCTGCGGGCCTTGCGGCCCTTGATGCGGACCACCGAAGGTCAGGTGGAAGTGACCATGTCGCAGATGAGCCAGCTCGAGGCGGCGCTGGGCAGCCATGGGCGCTCCGCCCAACAACTGGAAATCTGGGAGGCGGCCTATGGCCCGGTGGGCGAGGACGGCTATCCAAAGCCGTTATGGGACAAGCTCACCGGCAAGATCGATCACAGCGTGGCGGACTACATGCGCGACCACGGCTACGACCTCACGGCTTACCTCAAGCAGAACTGGTCCAGCGGACGCGGGATTGGGCCGCAACTGGTGGGAAAGATCCACGTCGAGGTGGGCGACATGGACAACTTCTATCTAAACCTTGCCGTTTACGATCTCCAGGAGTTCCTCAAGACCACTCACGACCCCCATTACGAAGGGAGCTTCGAATTCGGCCGGCCCGAGAAGGGCCACGGCTGGCGATCGATGACCCAGGAGAACCTGATCCGGACCATGGCCAGTCACATCACCAAGAACGCGCCGGCGGGCGAGGATACATCGGCATGGAAGTACAACTGAGGCCGGGGTATGGCGCTTCCCGCACCTGTCGTTGTCTCCCTTCCTTTGCCGGATTCACGCCTTGCCGCGCTATCTCTCGGAGGCAGAGAACCCAGGTGCCGCACGAGCTTGCGCTCCCGCGCTCCTATTTCAATCTACCTGGCCCCGGTAAGGACCCGACTACGGAAGGCGGACACTCACATAACATGAGTGAAATGCCAGCCCACCAGAATCGCGACGTAGCCAACCGATATCGCCAGGGAAATCCAGAACGTCTTTCCGAAGAACTTCTCGGCGACCTGTTTGTGCCAGGCGCGAAGGCAAACAATAACAAGCACAATCTCCAGCAGGATTGCTAAGCCGTGGAGAGCCGTGCTCATGGGTGGAGTAACTTTTCCTGTGAGGGCGTTGAACAGAACCGTGAACTCGTCAAAGAAACCGCCCAACATAATGTTTAGCGCGAACCCTAAGATTGGCGCGACGATCCCCAGCATGTAACTGAAGCGGTCCTCGCCAAAAAAGACCAGCAAGGCGATGGCAAGAAAGATCAATGACTTCAAGAGCTCGAAGGTGAAATAATGGGGCATGTTGAAAGCCCCCGCGACAATCACAATCACGGTAAGAAATGCGGTCAGGAAAACCCACCTGTCAGACATGGTTGCACTCCTTCTCGAGTTAGTGTGGAACCTGCTTCGAATTGGGTCGGCTGCGTGCACATCCTGCGAAAGCCCGCTCTTGCTCCCCGCCGTGCTGTTCGCGACTGACAAGTCTTCATAGGCCTACGCCAGATCTCAGACCGATGGTTCCCTTTCAAGTGGCGCTAGTATAACACAGGAAATCCCGGCAGTTGTGAATGCGGTTGCGTGCAGCGGCAAGCCCGAGGGCAGCACCGATGACCCGGAAACGGTGAAGGCAAAGTAGTAAAGGCGCTTTGCTGAAAACCTTCACTACACGACTGGGCATGTAAACAACCGTAGTCATGGAACGCAGAACACAGTGCCCAGCCTTTATTTGACATTCTCCGGTCGCGAAAGTTCCAAGCGCGCCGGCCACAAGGTCGGTTCAAGCTGCAAGGCCTTTTGGAAATCGGCATTCGCTTCATCAACACGTTTCAAGGATCGTGCTGCAAGGCCGGCAAGGTAATAATCCTCTGGGGCAGTCCGGCCCTGGGACGGGGCATTCGCAAGTTGCTCGAGGCCATCCATAGCCTCCTGGACGCGGCCCATCTCCCTGGAGTCCAAGGCATGGTAGAAGAGCGAAATGCCGCCTGAGGCCCCTTCACGGCTGCTGGCGGTCCATGCTTCGAGGGCCGCTTGGGCTTTTCCTTGAGCCGCGAAAGCCTCTCCGAGCCAGAACTGCGCCGCTTCATCGCTGCGCTCATCCGGTTCTCCCACGCCAAGGTTGACCGGATAGCTCAGAGCTTCTCGAAATGCCCTTTCGCCTCGCGCTGGATTCCCTTCCGCCAGAGCCTTGCGTCCCTTTTCCAGATTCGCCGCGACGAAAATATCCCGAATCACCCGGCCTCCCTCCCAAGGCTTGAAATTGTGGCCCTTAAGGAGGTCCAGGGCCTCGTCAAACTGCCGCTTTTCCAGCAGCAGCAAAGCCTTCGAGGCCCGCACCGTGTCATGGTCAAGCACGTCAGGTGGAGCGTCTGCCAAGAGCTTTTCACGACGGTCTGTGGCGCCTTGGCGGGCATAGATTTCATCAAGGTTGGTATAGAGGCGGAAGTCGTGAGGAGCCAGCCGAATCGCCTTTTCGAAAAAGCCTCCAGCCTCGGCCAGATCCTTTTTCACTTTCCACGCATAGATTCCCAGGTTTCGAGCCAGCACTGGATCATCGAATCCTCGCGCCATAGCCTGTGACCACTCTTGCGCTGCCTCATCGTACCGCCCGTGAGCGAAAAGAAAGTTACCCAGCATAGTGGCGGCATGTGTGTCCCGGGAATCTTGGGCAATGGCCTCATTCAATACCTCGGCGTCTTCGATTCGGTTGGGAAACACACCTGTAAAGTTGGCAGCAGCGGCCTTCGCAGCATAGGCTGCCGCCTCGCTGCTCCGATGCTCTTTCCAGGCGTTGGCGGCAAGGTAGTAATAGATCAGGGGCGAGACGTCTCTATCAGGCAGGTTCTCTACCGCCGCCTTGAGAACAAAGTCGGAAGATGTCAAGACATTCAACTCACGATACCATGCTGCCACCTCCAGGTAATTCTGCGAAGCGTATCCAAGTGTTTGCTTCCATGTTTTCGCGACGCCTGCCGCCCTGGCAGCATGTGGGCTTGCAGCTTCGGCAATAATCCACTTCTCCGCCACGGCAGGGGGGAAAAGGGGCATCTTCCGCTCCGCTTCAGCAGCGACACTTGCTGCCTCCGCCAGTTTCGCTTCGCCTCTCAAACTTACAGCAAGGTCGCACATGACTGTCATGTTGTCAGGGCTCGAGTTCAACGCCTGGCGTAGCAGTGTTTCGGCATTGGCATAGTCCATTTGCTGAATCGCAATCTCTCCAAGCTGTGCAAGTGCAGGCACGGCGTTTCCGCCGAAATGGATAGACTTCCAGAGAAGGTCCTGCGCAAGGTCTAGCTTGCCCTCGCGGCGAAGGATGACACCCGCCAGGTATGCGGCTTGCGCATTGGTCTGGTCGCGCGATAGTGCGAAGGTTGCATCCGTGTGCGCCGAGATGAAGTCTGCGGCTCGGTATCGTTCCAGCGCAACCGCGAGCAATGCTGGAATGTACCCCGGGTCACGCATCAGAACTCCCCTGTAGCGGTTTGCGGCTTCCCCACGGCGGCCCTCTTTTTCGTCGGTCTGAGCTTTTATGAAAAGCTGCTCGACAGTGAGCTTGTCATCCGGAATCTGCGGCCATGAATGGTCGCCGGCACTCGAAACAAAGGCGCGGTTTCCATCCACTGGATCGCGGGCATCCCAGTGGAGCACTGTTTTCCCCTGCTGGTCTTGGATCTCGATTTCCAGTTCGTTCCGTGCCTGGTTGAGATCTTCAACCGAGACCAAAAAGCGGGATGTGACGAGAGGCTTAAAGGCCACAGGCTTGAAGGACCGCAGCACTTTTTCTCCGAGCTTCACTTTAACCTCTGCGGCCCCTATTCCCACCACCGGGCTGACGAGCGCTTCTACGCGGGGCTTATCCTTTCCCTCGGGAGGCCGAAAGCGCACGTTGAGGGCACACTGGTTCGAGGCTTCCACGAATCCGCCCTCGAGTCCGTGTACCGGATACCAGTACTCCGTCCATTGCTCGACCGCCCCTGGAGTCATGAATTCCTGGCTGAGTTGGGTTTCGAAACGTCCCGATTGGATTTCGTTGTAAGGCCCATCCTGATCTGTCAGCAGATTCGTCCAGATCAGGCCATCGCCCGCAACGCCCCACGACCAGATTTTCTTTCCTGGAAGCGCACGAAAATCGGCCACATGCACTACGCCGCGATCCTGCTTGTGGTAGTAAGCCCCGAAGAAGTCACGGTGCACTTGTAGCCCGAACAAGGAAGTGGGCTGACGTATGTTTTTGTACCAACTGTAATCTACACCCTTCCAGCGTGGGTAGGTCCATATTGCGCTGTGCGAATGGGGATTGGCTTCCCTCATGGGGTAAATGAATTGCATGTCTTCCGTTGCCGGAACGGCGGCGTTGGCCCAATACCAGTAAAGGTTGGTCACCGGCGTGTCGTTAAAAAGCGTCACGCGTTCCTCGAGCCGTGCCTCCCCGGAACGAAGCGTCAGGGCGACTTCCCAGTGCATCTCGCTCACCTGGTCAACATCCCCTATGATCACGGTTGCACTGCCGTCCGTATTCTCTCGAGTTCGGTAAGAAACTCGCGCCACCGTGTCCGTAGTGTGACCGTTGGGGAAATTGAACTCAATTCCACCGGATATCCACGCCCCTCGCAGTGAGACCAGCCCATACTTGACCACGTTATTACGGTAGAACACCTCACGCTTATCCGTCTTGTCGTAGAGCGAATACAATCGACCCCCAAGTTCCGGCAATACGGTTGCCTTGAGGAACTCATTTTCAAGGTAAACCGCCTCATAGCTCTTCACTTCTCTCCGGTCCGTGAGGTCGTCCTGCATTGTGTAGGGGTAGATGTTTTGGCCATTCACGGCGGGGAAGGGAGGGTTGGGATCGTCAGGGCCCAGCAAGTAGGTAGGAATTCGTAGCGTCCCTTCCCACACTCGAGCAGTTTCGGCCTTAAGCAATCCCGCCCAAACCAAACTGAGTAACAAAGCAACAAAGAGCATTCGTTTTGGTTTCTTCATGGATGACTCCAAAGAAATAATCGAGGCGCCGCTCACCTTAGACCAGGATGTCCATGTTGGAATCCCGGGTAGCTGTGAGTGTACCACCAGCGACTTCGCCTTGCAGTGTGTCAACTTGGCGATTTCTTGAGGATAAGGCACTCTTCCTTCTTCTCGTTCGGTCACGCGGGGAAGTGCCAACCCGATGCCTTCGAGTTTCTGTCCTCGTGGTACGTTGCACCCAACTAAGGCGTCGGCTTCTTTCACAATATTGCCTGGTGCGAGGGTGTCAGGTGAGGGTGGCTAATTTGCTACCCCAACCGTCACCCATCGGCTATAATCGCTCGTGGTTGGTGAACTCGCACTGACTTTGGTCCCCGGGTCAGATCCTCTATCTTGCTGAGGGAGCAGCCGGTCCGCCGGTTCTTGCGACTGCTGCGGGCCCGGGCTTGCACCTCCCTGGGGCCGAGAGGTGGTAATCTTTCGATGTGTTCCTGGCCGCAGATATCCTGAAGATTGTTCTGGTTGGTTTGTCGCTCCAACGAATCCTGAGGCGGTTTAGCGCTCATGCATAGCAGGATTTTCGCCGCCGCGCCTATTCCTGCAGCTTTCGAATGCTGAGGCTGCCGAGCCCGCTCGGCCTGCCGCCTGGAAAGCGAGTTTCCATTATGCTCATGCAGCATCACCCCGAGGCAGAGGAAGAGAAAGTTCTGGCTGCGAACTTGGCGTTTTATGAAGCCATGCGGTCCCTGGACATAGCTCGTATGGAAGCCGTGTGGCTTCAAGAGGATTGGGTCAGGTGCTTGCACCCCGGCTGGGAGTTGCTCCTGGGTTGGGAGGAGGTCCAAAGAAGCTGGGCCGCCATCTTCCGGTCAACCGGGCAGATGTTGATTTCAATCAGCCGCCCCCTAGTTCAAATCGTGGGCGACACAGCTTGGGTGTCCTGTCTCGAAGACATCACCACCACACAAGCGGACGGCTTCTCCTCCGCCCTGATCGAAACCACCAATATCTTTGTTCGTCACCGGGGCCGGTGGCTATTGGTTCACCGTCACACGACGCCGCTTCCCGGGAAAACGAATTCGCCGCATGCTCAGATTTTGCAGTAAGTCCTTTGCGCTTTCAGAATTCACCTCTCTGAGAATTTCGACTCCCTCCGCCGTGGGAGGAAAGGAATCAAGCGGTGTGTTTAACCAGACGTAAGTTTTTGGGCAAAACGGTCAGTACAGGCGCAGGCCTCACCGCCTTACGAGTTTTCGGGCCAAGTTCGATCTTTGCGGCGATTCCGGATAACCCAGCCAATTTGAATGCCAAAGAGGAGCGGATGGCCTTCACGCCCGCGACAGCTTATCGACCTTACGAAACCAAGCCTGCTGACAGGGCCGGCGAAATCACTTGGGTTCAGGTCGATTTGGGCTCAAGTCAGCCGATTGAGGCGGTCAAACTGTTTCCAGCCCTCGAGCTCGATTGGGATGGTGTGCGGGGCTATGGCTTTCCCGTTCGCTTCAAGATTGAAGCCTCCGACGACCCGCGGTTCAAGACTGCCGATTCTATTGCGGACCTAACCAGCACCGATGGCCCGAACCCTGACGATAAGATTACTCAATATCCTGCCCGCGGGGTTAAGGGACGCTACGTGCGGTTGACAGTCACGCAGTTGAGGTTGCGGAAGCCCAAGGTGTACGATTTTGCCTTGTCGAAGATGGAGGTCCTGTCTGGAGGCAAGGACATCGCCGCAGGTCGACCGGTAAGCGCCGACTCGACTTACGGGAATCAAGGCTTGGCTCGGCTGACCCGGCCGCCGCGCCCCATGGGAGAAGGTATTGTCACCGATCATCCCCAAAACGTCATTCCCGAGCGCCGTTGGAGGCCTGTAGCCTATAAGGCCAGTGCTCCGTTAAAAGGCGTGACCCTCGGCGACGGCCTGTTTAAGACTGCCCTCGAGAACAACATTGGGTACCTGCTCGACTCTTTCACGCTGGACGAGTTGCTCCGGCCATTCCGCGAGCGGGCCGGCAAACCGAATCCTGCCGGGTTGAGAGAACCGGTCAAGTTCTGGGATACGCATCTTCCCGGTTCCAACGCCGGGCGATTTCTCATGGGCGCCGGAAATACCCTTCGCTGGGTCGATCACCCGGAATTGCGGCGCCGTGTGAATGAGTTGGTCGACGGTATCGCGGACTGCCGCCAACCCAACGGCTATATCATGGCCTACCCCGAGGACACCATCTTCTTCTCTGAACGCGCCGCTTACACGCGTGCCTGGTTGACTCACGGCCTCATCGAAGCGGGCTACGCGGGCAATCCCAAGGCTTTCGGCCTGCTGCGCGGGTACTACGACTGGTTCGATCGCTGTCCCTATCTGCCCAAATTGCTTCGCGGCGCGGCGCAGGGCATTCAGGGGATGATTGCTAACACCCGAATGTATTTCACACCCGTGGGTAAGCCGGAGGACCTCCAAGTCGTACAGCGCTATTTCCAGGAGAATTACTGGCTGGAAGAATTGGCGAAACATGAGGAGCGCGCGGTTTGGCAATATCCTTACGACCGCCCGCACTGTTATCTGATCACTGATTTCGAGGCCTACCTGGACTTGTACCGGGCCACGGGCGATCGTCGTTATCTGGATGGCATGCTGGGGGCATGGGATTTGTACCATGATAAATGGGAGCACGTGGGCGGCACGATCGCAATCTGCGAGTTCGACGAGTATCCGCCCCAATCGTACCGGTTGTACAGTAACACGGGCGAATTGTGTGGCAACGTCTTCTGGGTTCGCTTCAACCAGCGCTTCCATTTGCTGTATCCGGACCAGGAGAAGTATGTCAACGAAATTGAAAAGTCCGTCTACAACGTTGCCCTGGCCAACCAAGTGGGGACGAAAGGCATAATGTACCACGCGAAGTTGGTCGGCCCCAAAGACGATTCGGTGGGAATATCTATCAACACTTGTTGCGAAGGCCAGGGCACCAGGCTGCTGGGTTCGCTGCCGGAGTACATCTATTCCATTGCCCCTGACGGCTTATACGTCGACTTGTTCGAGGCCTCGACCATCACCTGGTCGCAGGCCGGACAAGCGCTCGAGTTGAAGATGGCCACGCAGTTTCCGTTTCACCCTGAGGTGCAACTGCACTTGTCGGCGGCGCAGCCGATTCCGGCCAAGATCCGTGTGCGCGTCCCGATTTGGGCAGCCCAGGACATGCCTATTGAGGTCAACGGCACGCTGGCCACCACCGGCAAACCGGGAACCTACGTGACCCTTGATCGGACTTGGTCGCAGGGCGATACGATCACGTTCCGCCTGCCCATGGACTTCAAGCTGACGCGATACACGGGAGTGGATAAGATTGCGGACCATGAGCGTTACGCGTTGGAATACGGTCCAGTTCTGCTCGCCATAATCGGCGCCGCGGACGCAAGGCTGGTGGTGCGGAACGGCCAGCGCCCCGAAGATCTGGTGAAGCAGCTAAAGCCTAAAACTGCTCAGCCGCTCCACTTCACTATCGACGGCGATACGGTACATGAGTACATACCCTACTGGGAAGTGCCGTACAAGCAGTCCTTCACCTGTTATCCGATTGTTGACCTTGCCGCCGCGTAAAACCTGGGAGAGTTGGCCCGAATTTCTCACTACGAATGGGGAAGGGCGGGGCGTGAGACGGTCGAACGGTTGAGAGCCGGTTGCGGCGGTCCCGCCCTGCGGAACCGCCCTTCCGGTCGAGCGGCTCAAATGGCCTCGTTCTGCCCGGCCAGAGGGTGGAGTTGTTTCTGGAGTTGGAGCTTGAGCCGTTCCTGGATTGCCCGTTGGTACTCTTTTGCGGCTCGCAGTGCCTTTTCCAACGCCTGACGCTGCTGGTCACTCAGTAACCTTTGAGATCCTTGCAGGGCGAGCTGAGCCGCCGCCAGTTGCGCCTTTGCCTCCCCTGCGAAGCGTTGTAATTCGCCCGCATCAATCCCAAAATTCGCAGCCATTTTCCCGCGCTCGCCAGGGCCAAGCCTCTCCAGTTCGACAGGCACAGTCTGCTCGTGCCGATCGCGCACGACTGTCAGGTTGACCTTTCGTTCTTCTTTTGAGGGTTTGATCTCGAGTGCCTGGCGCAGTTCCGTAACCGTAGCCACGCTCTTCCCATCCACAGCCACGATGACGTCTCCTGCCTTGAGCCCCGCTTTCTCGGCAGCACTGCCGACCACCACTTCGCGCACCAGAACTCCCTTGCCCTGCTTGACGCCGAAATAGCTTGCGAGCTGCGTGGTCAGCTCGTCTCCCGAAATTCCGAGGCTGGGTCTGCCGGCGCCGAATTGAAAGTTGAAACCCCGATAATCAAAAAGCTGCGGACTAATGGGAGGGATGTGTATTTCCGGAACCTGTACATCAATGTTGAAATGGTTCGTTCTAGACTGGAGCTTGGCGTTAAGGGCTCGCGCCTGACCGTCACGGATGACCTGCAAACTGACTGTACGGCCGGCAGGTGTCTCGCGAATCAGGCGACGCAACTGCGCTTCGCTTCGCACTCGCTCACCCGCGAACTCAACGATCACATCGCCCTTTT
>Ga0208037_1000991_pt1 | contig 14898 bp, 10 predicted proteins | sample June2015DPH_13_1_3_FD_184710 | JGI IMG/M metagenome (GOLD analysis project Ga0208037, IMG submission 184710) | Peatland microbial communities from SPRUCE experiment site at the Marcell Experimental Forest, Minnesota, USA - June2015DPH_13_100... | ecosystem: Environmental > Terrestrial > Soil >...
GGAAGCGATGTCGGCCAAGTTCGACCCCAGCCGCCTGCGGCCCCGCGACGTCCCCACGGCTTTCGAAAAACGCTTCTCCGTCGGGGCGTATCTGGCCCATCAGGGCGACAAGTTCGTCGAGCGGTTCGACGCCAACAGTTATGTGAGTCTCTCGCTGATGATGGATCTGTTCGATCTGGGCCACTCTGACGCGGCGTTGCGCGAGGCGCTGGCGCCGGCGACTTGCCGGTGGCTCATATTGAGCTTCTCCAGCGACTGGCTTTTCCCCACGGAGCAGAGCCGGCAGATCATCGACGCCCTGATTGCCACGGACAAACCCGTCAGCTCGTGCGAGGTGCAAACGCCGTCCGGCCACGATGCCTTTCTCCTTCAGGACAGCCTCGACACCTACGGCGATTTGATCCGGGCGTTTCTGGCCGGCGCCGATCCGGCCACGCCAGGCCCGGAAGATGCCACGGAACGCCCCGCGATGGCGCCGCTGCCGATTTTCCAGGGCAACCGGCCCGACCATTCGGCCATTGTCAACCTGATCCCGCCCGGCAGCAGCGTGCTGGACCTGGGCTGCGGCAACGGCGAGCTGCTGTCGCGCCTGGCGCGTGGCGGCGGCGGACGCCGCGTGGGCGTGGAACTGGAACCCCGCGCCATCATCTCCGGCGTGCAGCGCGGCCTGGACATCGTGCACGCCGACGTGGGCAAATCCCTGGCCGCTTTCCGCGACGGTCAGTTCGACGTCGTCGTGCTCTCGCAGGCGCTGCAGTGCATCGTGGACACGGAACAGGTTCTCAGGGACATCGTGCGCATTGGCCGCCAGGCCATCGTGAGCTTTCCGAATTTCGCCTACCGGCGTTTACGCGACATGTTTCAGCGCGAGGGCCGCGCGCCAAAAATGGAAGGCCCGTTTGGCTACGACTGGTACGACACGCCCAATCGGCGCTTTCCCTCGATCGTCGACGTCGAGGAGCTTTGCCATCGGCTGGGCATTCGGATCGTGCGCAAGATCTGCCTCAACAGCGAAGAGCGTTGTTTTGTGGAGGACGATCCCAACAACAACGCCACGGAAGCGGTGTTCGTTCTGGTGCGGGGGGAGCGGCCGCCGGAGCGGGGGAATAGAGCAGTAGAACAGTAGAACAGTAGACCGCAGTGGAGTCGCTGGTTCTTCCGTATTTTCTTTGCTCTACTGTTCCACTGATCTACTGCTCCACTGCTCTGTTCGCCTTCGGCGAACTGCTCCACTGCTCTATTTCGGCCGAAGGCCGAAATGGGAGCACCAGTCCCCGAACACTTCGCAAAAACCCCTGAAAAACCGGGGATGGCCGGGCCGGGCGGCGCAGAATCAGGCGCACGCGGCGCAGATTCGGGGGGGATGGACGCCGGGTTAGCAAAGGTGATTGTGGCATGGCCGAAGCTGACGGAAGCCGACCGCCGGGCGGTCCTGGCCGTCGTGGAACGGGCAAAGTAACGGCGTCAGGCACAACTGGCCCCGGAAAATGCGCGTTACGAATGGGCTGCATTCCAAGGCGAGCGAGAGGTGACAGGCCACCCCATCCAAGTCAATTTTTGTGCATCGTCAGTTCTGTTGCCTATCGGCAAAATCCACGACCTTCCCATTTTGGAGTTCGACCGTAATGAAGCGGCCCAGCGTCCACCGGGTTTTCTCCGTCACCGGCGGTGCGGTCGAGGTGTGCGTTTGTATATAGTTGTCCAAGTCCGTGGCATTGGTAAATACCGGGGTCGTTTCCTGCACCTGCATCAGACGATTCCACTCCATGTGTTCCGATCCATCAGAATCCGTTTGATCCATCGTGGGCTTGCCGAGAATGTCCAGCAATTGATCCTTGGTCATGCCTTTGGCGAGTTTTTGTCCGGCAGGCGGAGTGACGATGGGATTGGCGGCAACCTGTTTTTTCAGAGAGGCATTCTCCATGCGGAGTTGGCCAATTTCAGTCCGAAGCTGGTCGATCTGCTTGCGCTGATCGGCAACAATGGACTTCAAGAGCGCGATTTCGTAAGCGTCGCTAGATGGTTGAGTAGCGGCGTCAGTGAGTGATCCGGGCCGTGTTGCCGCCGCTAGACGGGCGGCCTGTTTCTGTTCGAGCCGTGCTTGCGCTTCGGCCGCGCGCTGCGCGATGTCCTTATCGGCGTCGTCAGCGAAACAGGAGAGCGTAAAAGACACGGCAACGACCGTAACGATCAAGAGGTTCCGCATGACTCCTCCCGCAGATTTGCAGAGATAGCCTACCCCGGTGGGCATGGTGAATGCAAGAAAATCGCTGCCTGGCCGGCGCTTGACGGGGGCCGCGTCAGAGGTAGACAATTCCGGGGTCATTTCTGTTCGTGTTTGACGAAAGAAGGGGCCATGGATCAGACCGTCAACACGCTACAACGCTGCGCCAATTGCGATGACGTAATTGGGAAACTTGAGACGCCTTTTCTTTGGAAAGAGCAAGTCGTTTGCGAACGGTGCTACAACAAGCTGGCAAAGGTGGTAAGCCCTGCGGCGCCAGTTGAACCGCGCCGTTGCCCTGTTTGTGGCAGCGGAAAACCGCCCGTGAAGAAAGCCTACGGGTGCGTGCTTGTACCAATAATTCTATTTACAGCCGCATTTCTTCCTTGGATGTTCCTTCCATCGGAATCCGAGAGAGAATTCCATCTCGCCATCAGCATCATCTTTGTCGCCCTGGGGATCGCTTTTTGGATTAGGGGCTTCGGCGTTGCGTGGGTTTGCCCGGACTGCAAGACAAGACTCGGCAGCGTTTAGAGGCGTCCCGCGAGGGCGGACCTGCTTTGTCTCAATTAGAACCCTTTGGCAATGACCTAAAACTGTTCTGGGCGATGTCTCTTAGCGCCACGCATGCCTCGGACAACCCGTGCTGAATCGCCCCGGAAACGAACAGACACAGCGCTGCCGCAAGGCAGTCAACGGTATATGGACCCGTTTCAACGGGCGTTTTTTTACCCAGGACGAGCGCTATAAGCAGGACGAGCGCTATAAGCAGGGCGAACGCCGCAGTGACGTAACAAAGTAGTGCGTTGATCCGCAGAACGAATGCAGCGACTCGCAAGCCGAAATATCGCGGGATGATTTGAGCGCTCCCAGCGGCAAGCGATTCAATTGATTGCCCTTGGCGGATTGATGAGACCAGGATGCCCATTGCGCGGGCGCGGAGCTGAGCATCCCTCTGATCGGAAGCAACAACAAGAACCGATTTCTCTTGCCCGGTTTTTTCGTCCGCGCCTTCCACCGTAAAATACATGTCCAGCCTCCCCAGATAGGTGAGTAAATTTTCTCCGCGGAAGTGAACAGGGTCAACGAGAATCGAGTCCTATTTCGGAGTGATTCAGACCCCAGTAGAATCCAAGCATCGGGACGGCGGGATTGATCCCCCGCTAACGGCCCTGCACCGCTGGCGCGTTCTCACCTTCGCGTCCAGCGGTCCGGGCCTGGCCCGGAAAGGTGAGCCATGCCGAGCATCATCGACGAGGGATTGCGGGAGCGAGACCAGTTGAAACAAGTCAGCAATGATGATGATAAGTTTTACGCGGGCCGCGAGGCGTGGAAAGCAAAATGGCTGAAGCATCCCGATCCGCGCGTCGGGCTGTACTTCTCCATCTACGACGGCCCCTACAAATTGATTTACGCGGCAGCGCACGACATCAATCGGAGACGGGGGGCCGCTGCCCGCCCGCTGCAAGAAGGCACCGATGAGTATATCCGGTGGTGGAAGGCCGCGAATGAATGCGGCATCCGCAACTTGACCCCATGCCCTGACCACGACTTGAACGCACGAGAAATCGATATAGCTTTCCACACGCTGTTGCAGCGCATTCGGGAAACCGTTGACGCCGATAGCCTGGCATCCACCACGCCCAGCCCGGCGCCGCTAGCAGAGCAAGCGAAGGGCAATCAGTTAATTCTACGCAGCGATGTGGCTCGCCGGCTGAAGATTGATCCATCCACCGTGACGCGCTTCGTGAAAGATAGACCGGATTTGCGGGAGAATGACACGCGAGGATCGAGAATTTATTTCGAGCGGTTCCGCACAGAGTGGGAACAGGTGCATTCCCGCCACCAGCGCGATAACGATATTCGCGCGCGTACGGAAAAACGAGCCAATTCGAACGCGCGGGAAGCGGCAAAGCAACTGGGAGACAGGCAAGCAAAACAACCTACTTCACGACATTGATGCGAGCCGTGAAAAATATGGTTGCCGCATTCTTGTCGGTGGTTCCATCTTCCACGGACAGCGTGGTTGCTTCCATTTCATTTTCGTCAATGCCATCCGTGTCGATGCCGTTCATTTCCAGAAACGTCAGGGCGGCGGCGGCCCCGGTGCGTTTGTTGGCATCGACGAAGCCGTGATTCTTCACAAGGTGAAACAAGTACGCGGCGGCCATTTCCGCCAAGGTTTTGTGGAAGTATTCGCCCCCCAACCCCTGTTGCGGTTGCGCGATCGCCGACTCGATTAGTTCGATGGCTCGAATACCATCCGAGCCGCCGAACTGTTCTATCTGGCGAGCGTGCAACCGCAACACTTGATCGAGCGTGAGGAATATCAGACCATCCACCGCGCCCGAATTTTACTTTTGCGCAAGTCGCTTGAACATACGGCCAAACCGCTTTTCAACCTTATCCGAGGCCGCGTTGAAACGTTGCTCAAGCTCTTTCTCGCTCAGCGGCTCCAAAACGATCTTGCGCCCCTCGGAGGTGAGCTTGAGCGGGGTTTGCTCGTTGATGTCCAGCATGTCGAGAATCGGCCGGTCGATGATGATGGCAAATGAATTGCCCTGGCGAGTCAAATGTTTGAGTTTCATGGCCGTCCCTTCGATGTCGCGATGAACTACCGCGTTAAAGCCGCGTCTTCACGTACATACCATCGTCATAATACCGTACGTACATTAAAAGACAAGTCTTTTGTGTGAGTTTTTGCGACCGAAAAATTTATTTGATGTAAGTGGCGTATTCACAGACGGTTGCGAAATGCAAAATATTTGCATCCGTCTTGCGGGGAAATTTTGCGCGCTTAATCACTCCCCATGAATACGCGTGAATCTTCCGAAATTGGTCCGCCTTTGCTTGTCAGTGAGCGTGAAGCTGCCCGGTTGCTCGGAGTGACGCCGCGAACGGTGTTCAGACTTCGCTTGGCTGTCGAGCTACCCGCCATCCGCATCGGGGCACGTGTCCTGTATTCGACCCACCACGGGTCCGTTTTCGTCGCGGCGAAGCGGCACGCTGCGGGGGCGGCCCGATGATCCACGTTGAATCACGATTCATTCAGCGCGGCACAGAATCCGGCACAGCAAGGGTCGGAACCGGCCGGAAATGCGCCGCAACTGATCGGGACAGCAAACGAAAAAGGCCCGGAATTTCCGAGCCTTTCCGATGAGTGCCGAACCTTGCAGGTTGCGGCTATGGGAGCACCAGGATTCGAACCTGGGACCAAGGGTTTATGAGACCCCTGCTCTGACCGCTGAGCTATGCTCCCGACAAAAACCAGAGTATCTTCCCGGTATGACGAAAAGTAAAACCAGAGGCGGCGGACGGGATTTGCTGGCGGTGATGCTCGGCCTGATGCTCGCGGTGTGGGCGGCGCCGGCACGGTCGGCGACGACGCAGCCGGCCACCGAGCCTTCGGCGGCCGCCGCGCAGGACAAGCTGTCGGTCACGCGGCATTCGATTCTCGTCGACGGTCAGAGCATCGACTACGAGGCCACCGCCGGCACGATGGCCCTGACGGACGAATCGGGCAAGACGGAGGCGAATTTCTTTTTCGTGGCGTACGTGAAGCAGCCGGCGGATCAGCCGGCCACGCGGCCGATCACCTTCATCTTCAACGGCGGACCGGGCGCGGCGGCGGTGTGGCTGCACCTGGGGGCCGTCGGACCCAAGCGCATCGAGCTGCAAGACAACGGACTGCCGGGTGCGCCGCCGCATCGCTTGATCGACAACCCGCAGACCTGGCTGGATCAGAGCGACTTGGTCTTCATTGATCCGGTGGGCACGGGGTACAGCCGGGCGGCCGAGGGAAAAAAGCCGCAGGATTTTTTCGGCGTCGAGGGCGACATCGACTCCGTGGCCGGCTTCATCCGCCTCTATTTGACGCGCTATCAGCGCTGGACCAGCCCCAAATTCCTGGCCGGCGAAAGCTACGGCACCACCCGCGCGGCCGGCCTGGCCAGCCATCTGCTGGATCGCTACGGCATCGACCTCAACGGCATCATCCTCATCTCCACCGTGCTGAATTTCCAAACGCTCGCCCCCAGCGACGGAAACGATCTGCCCTACGCCCTTTACCTTCCGTCCTATACGGCCATCGCCCTGCATCACCATAAACTGCAAGCGGAAGACGCCCAGAAATTGCTGGAGGAAGTGAGCCGATACGCGATGGGCGATTATCTGAAGGCCCTGGCCGAGGGATCGGCCCTGACTCCGCAGGCCAGGGCGGAGGTGGTGGAACACCTGTCGCGTTACACGGGCTTGCCGGCCGACCTGATCGACAAGGCGGACCTGCGCATCAGCCCGGACCTGTTCCGCAAGCGGCTGCTGAACGATCAGCGGATGATCCTGGGCCGATTCGACGGCCGCATCACCGGTCCGGACATGGCCCCGGCATCTGACGATGCCAGCTTCGATCCCAGCTTGTCGCTATATCTGCCGGTGTACGCCGGGACGTTCAACGATTACATCCGCCGCGATTTGAAATTCGAGTCGGATTTGAATTACGAGGTTCTCAACGGCCGCGTGCAGCCGTGGGACTTCAAGGGCGAGGGGATGGGCTATCTGGACGTGACCGGCTCCCTGCGAGGAGCGATGGTGGAAAACCCGCACCTGAGAATTCTGGTGGCCAGCGGCTACGAAGACCTGGCCACGGCGTTCTTAGCGACGAATTACACGTTTGACCACCTGGACCTAAGCGGCCGCCTGCGCAACCGCGTCACGCAGACGTATTACGACAGCGGCCACATGATCTATCACGATCCGCCATCGCTGAAGAAGCTGAAGGAAGACGTGGCTGATTTCATTGCCGCAGCAATGAAATCGAAATGACGAAATCCGAATGACGAATGACGAATCCGAGGCAGTTGCTGGTTGCTGGTTTCTAGTTGCTAGGACGGCCGATTAGGCCGCTTTCGTCTTTTCACCAGCGACTGGCAACCAGCAACCAGCAACTAGCAACTTCCCTAATCATTTGGGAAAACGACGGTTTTGATGAATCGCGTATTGGTATCCGCGTTGACACCGCTGCGATCGGCGATGAAGGCGAATCGGCGCGTGGTCTTGAGCTGCGCAGTGGCCGTGCCCGCGTTCTGCCAGCCTTCCAACACGATGTAAACAGTGAAGGTGTCCGATCGCGTCGTGATCAGATTGCTGATGCGGTTGAGGACGGCGAAATCGGCCTGGTAATCTTCAGTGACGCCCGTCGACAGGCCCGTCGGTGCCGAAAGATTATCCGGCGGGGTCAGTAGACCGTTGTTTGTCGTAACGATTCCGGCGGCGCCGGTGCCGTTGGGCGTTGGGATTCCCGCGAGATAACCCCAGGCATTCTGAAAGCCGTGGCCAGCGCCATCCGTGATCTGATTTAAATCAAAGATCGACATGAACGGGCCGTGGGCGGGATGAGCGCCAGTGGTGTCTCCATCGCGCCATAGTACGATGGCCTTGGCCAGGGCCTCGTTGGCGGCCGATGCGTTCGGATGCGAGGCCACGGTCTCGCCAGTTTCGTGGTAGGTGACCATTGGCAACATACTGAGGACTTTCCAGGAGGCGGTGTTGATGTTGATGAGTCCATCGACGCCGACGTTGTCCTGGGTGGTCTGGTCCTGTGCCGTGCCGTCCTTCGCGTAAACGGGCGTGGGATAGCTATATGGCGGCGACGCCCCCGGTGTGGGCCAATACTTCGGAGTATTGGACACGTCATTCAATCCTGGGTCGAAATTCGGCATGTAAGCGTCGTTGTTGGATTGCACGGTCAAATAGTTGAAAAGGTTTCGCGCCCACCCGTAATAGTCCGGATAGGCCGGAGCCGGAGGCAGAAGCACAGCGCTGGGCCGTGCGTAGAGGGGACAGAAGCGGCCGATATTTTCGACCGTGTCGTCGTTGGAATCGCCGTCGTCGGCGAATGAGCAATCCATCGGCAGTGAGTTGAGCTCGAGGAAATTGGCGGTGCCCACCTGATTCGCTGCGCCGCCGTTAATTTGAATGCGATATGCGCCAATAAACGGGATGTCCAGCATGTCGCCGTTGCGGGCGAACGTGCCGAACGGAAAATGCTGCGGGTTGGCGGTGTTGCCCGCGGGGGTCACCACCGCGTTGGGAGTATGTGTGCCGGCGAGCCCGACGTTGTAAACCTGGATCGGCGCGAAGAGATTTATGTATCCCCCGATGGACGGCGCGCCAAACTTTGGCGTGCTATCGGTTGGTACCCACGGTGGCGGTGCATTTGGATTGCTGGCAAACCCCGGGTTCGGCAATGCCGCCGTCACCGGTGCCACGTCCGTACCAGACTGGCGCGTCGCGGGATTTCCGGGAGGGGAGAAAAGCGTATAAAGATTCGGATAGACAGCCTTGAACGCTTCTCCCGCTCCTTTTGCACGAACGTAGCTGTAGGCATGGAATGGCTCAGCTGCTTCCTGCACGATCCCGGTGAAATCGTAAGAGTCGACCGGGACCAAATCCGCGAGGTTTGGCGCACCCGGGTTGCCTTCATTAAAGGTGTTTTGCGGGTCAATGGAAGCCGTATACGTTCCGTCCGCGCGCCGCGGGCGCAGGAGAACCAGTTCGCCTCCGGTTGCTGCTCCATTGGTAATCACCTGGTAAAGGTTGGGGACATAAACATCAACAACGGAATAACCGGGGCCCGGATTGGCGGGAGTATTGGGCAGGACACCGTTGAGCAGTCCAGAGTTGGCAGGACGGTATCTTGCGTTTCCGGTGGCCGGATTTGCGGCATCGTAATTTTCCAAAATCGCATAACCGCCGGCTGGAATGGAAGGCGCATTTGCAATGGTGCTGTTGATGTTTATTGTTCCAACGGCTGGCATCGTGAATTGGAGATTGGGGTATGCAGCCGCTGTGCGCTGGACAAGGGCGAGCTGCCAGTTCGTCAACGTCATTGGCGCGTTCGTAGGATTGTAAAGCTCAATCGCGACATAACCGTTGGGATTTGCCGAGGTATAATTGGTATCGGCCGGGGAAGCCGCGTTATTGGTATTTACATAAACTTCACTGATGTACGGTTGCGGCGCGGAACTGTAAACGCGCGCTTCCACTGGCGTTTGCACTGGCGTGCCACCACCAGCCGGGGGGAGGTACGCGTTCAACGAAACGGTTCGGCTGATGACGTTCTGCGACTCGTCGCGCAAGCCCAGGGTGTTGACCGCGGCAATTGCCGCGCGCAAAAGCATCACGTTGGTCGGGTCCATGACTGTGTTAGGCGTCACCGGCGGGGGGCCGGCCACCGTCACGGTGGGGTCGCGCAGAACGGTACGGAACTGGTGCCAGGGGGTGTATGTCGCACCCGCAATGGATGTGGCGTAAGGACTGTCAATTGTTGCCTGCAAAGCGGCGAACGTCGGCGGATTTGTCCCGAACGGCGTGGAATTGGCCGGATTGCCGGCCATGACGCACCAGAAAGCGCGGAACAGCTCGGCGAAAGTCGCGGTGTTGACGTTGGCCTTGGTGGGATGGCTGCTCCAGGGTTGAAGCTGCCAGCCGCCGTTGGCGGTCATTACACCGCCTGCAACGGTCGCCGGCGGCCCCGAGCCTATGGGCTGGGCAGCAAGACACATGAAGGTGTAGTCGGGCGCGGTTGGGGTCGGGATGCCGCCGTTGGCGGCGTTTGCGGGGGCGTACGCGACAATGTCGCTGACATTGTAGGCCTGGGCCGCAACCCATTGGCCGCGGATGTGCGTTGTGTTCCCGGCGTTTCCGTAAGGCAGCATCGCCGCGGTGTTAGGCGACACCGCCGCCGCGGTGATGATCGGTTCGCCAGCGTTGCTCGGATCGTAAACAGGGTTGATGTAATTGCTGACTGGGTTGCGCGTCACCAGCAGGGGACGAATGGGCATGTACGTCGGAGCAGCCACATCGTAATAGAAATTGTCGTTCCACCATTGGACGACATCGTTGCCGGTCGTGCCGTTGTACGGCGTGAAGCGGTACATGACAGTCGTGGGCGCGGTCTGCTGGTAGTAAAGCGAGTTGGGGAGCAAGCTCTCCAAAAGCGATTGGCCGCTGTTGGCGTTGACCAAGCAGAAGTGATACGCCAGGGCGGCGGTGTCGCTCAGAGGCAGGGCTTGGTAGCGCAGGCCGGGGGCGGCGGCGAATGTATTGTAGCCGGGGTTTCCCATGCGGGTAATGAACTGGTGGTAGAACGCATCGCCCTCGGAGATGTATTGGAAGTCTCCTCCGGGGGGGGCGCTGCGATCGACGGGCGGATTCCCTGGAATGATGCTGGTTTCGTCCAGGGGTGCTTGGTGAGCCAGCGGCCCGGCATCGTTGAAACGGTAGGCGTTGAAGGGGCTCCAGATATTCGGTACGCCGCCAGGAGCAACGACGTCTTTTGTATTCGTCGTAGCGTTATTGAGCATTTCAAGCAGCCCCACGCCGGTGGGGAAAAAGCCCCAATTCGGCAGGGCGGCACCGCCGGGATAGGCGTAGTCCTGATCGCGGCTCCAGGCGGTGTTGGCGTTGATGGCGGCGTTGTTGTCCACGATACGGACGGCGGCGTACCAGGTCAGGCCATCGTTGAAATCACCGGGAATGCGGAACAGGAGCGAATCGGCAATGCCGTCCCCGTCCGCATCCGCGGCGATGACGGTGTTGGCTACGGGCAGCACCGGCGGCGCGAGAGACGTCGGAGCCACGCTGGTGAGGATCGGCACCGTAACATTGTTGAGCGTCCCATACGCCGGATATAGCGGCGTGAACGCCGTGAGCATCGTGCTGCCGTCGGGGGACTCAAATGACACGTTTGGCAGAGGCAGAATCGGCTGAATTGCACCGGCATTGACAGAGTGCGAAATATTCAGCCAGTAAGGCCAATTCCCTACGCCGGCGGCGGTGGGGGGGGTGACGGTGGGGATGGATGGAATCCGATCGGCCAGCCAGGGCTGGGCGAAAGAACTGGTAACGTCGATATGCGTCGTCTGGGTCCAGCCGTTGGCCGGCGGAATGGCCGTCGTACCCGTGGTCGAGGAGCAATAATAAAATATGGGCGGGGTCCCGGTGACCGGCGGATTTCCCTCGAAGTCAACGACATCGCCGTAGTTGTAGGTTTGCGTAGGGATCCATATGCCTCGGTAAACGGAGCGATTCCCCAGGGCGGCGGTGGCGTTCACGCCGCGCAAGTTGCCAAAGGGCAAGGGGCCATTTTGGTCGTTCAGGTCGTCCATGATCAGGCTGGCGACCGTCTTGGCCAGGCCGTCGGCCGTCACATCCGTCTGCGTGTTTAGCAAGTTCTGGGCGCTGGTGATGCGGTCGTTGCGGCTGGTGGAGATGTAGGCCGTGCCCAGGATCGTCAGCAGAAGCAATAGCACGATCACCAGCAGAAGCACGGAGCCGTGACGGCGTGGCGGGCGTCGGAGGAAGGCCACGCCTTGTTTCGCAAGTGACTGGGTTGGCATAAAGCACCACATGAGAATAACGAAATTCGAATGACGAATGACGAATCAAGTCCGAAATTCGAATGACGAATGACAAATCAATTCCGAAACTCCAATGACGAATGCCAAAAGGGCGACCCGGAAATCCATCATTCGAATTTCGTCATTCGAATTTCGAATTTCCCGGCTCATTTGAGCCGGAAGATGTATTCATACCAGGGTCCGTCCTTGAGCTTATCATTCGGGTCGTCCACCTTGATGAGGATACGGATCATGGCCGGCATGTCGTTGTACCAGGCCGCCACATACCGGGCGTTGTTCTGCGGGGAGGGCGGGGTGTGCGTCGTATCGTCGTTGATGTTCACGTGGAATGCGTTGTTGAAGCCGAACCCGCCTGGGGGATTGGAGGGCTGCGGGTTGGTGGCATAGTCCGCCGTGCTGTCAAAATTCACATCCACCTCCCAGGGCGGAACGTAATATCGCGCCGTCGCGTTGGTGGCGCCATTTACGGTATTGAGATACATGCTGTAGTAATCGCGCAGCGGGATTACATCGACGAATTCTTCCATGATGCCGTGAGTGATGGCCGGGTTAACGAGATCTGGATAGGTGGCATTGGCCCGGTCGAGGCCGGGGCTGTAGCCGCGAATCACATAGCGGGTGCCAACAGCGTTCGTATCCCACGGATAGGTGTTGGGCGTTCCGCCGTTGCTACTGCGCGGCATGCCATACCAGCGAATCCTTTTGTGTCGATTGCCTGCGGCATCCGTGGCGATCACGTAGTCGATCTGCCCATCGGGGCCGAGGCCTGTGATCTGGCCGGTTAGCACGCCAGGCGTCACGCTGGTAGCGCCATCTTGCTGCAAGTAATCCCCGGCGTATTCGACGATAAACTGGCTGCAATGCTGGAGGAAATACGGGGCCATTTGGGCGATCGAGGCGCTGTCCAGCGGCGTCTGAATTCGCGGATTGCATGCCACGCGCGCCAAGTCGGGAGCGGGCTGGGGCACGGCGTGGTTTGGAGGTGCGCCTTGAGGAGCGCTATCATCGTTCACCGGGTTAAGCGCGCCAACTCCGCTTGTAACCGTCCAAATACCGAATTGATAAGTTGGCGGCGCGGCCGCCCCAGTGGCAGTGTTGGCAAAGTAGTAAACCGGCGGGGAGGCATTGGCCATATAGGGCGCAGGCCCCGGAAGACCTACTCCAATCGCGTTTTCATAAGCTGCAAGGTTGTAGACTAGTGGGTTCCACCAGAGGTGCGGGCCCGTATACGGCGGGATGCCGGTAGGAGCTCGCCACTGCAAAACCTCGTCGGCGATGGCGCGGCGGACTTGGTCGGGGGTGACGTTGGCCAAATCGTAACGCGACGACTCCACAACGCTCGCGTTCGCATCGTCGGGAGAATAACAACCCAGGGGGGTCATGTTGGCTGCGTAAGGGACCGATGCCGGAAACGCGAAGGTTGTGCCGTTGAGCGTGTACGGATAGCGGGGATAGTTGCGCTCAATGATCGCATTGGCGGGAGTGAGGTTGGTGCTCAAGTCTTTGAGCAGGATCACGCTTCGCGCCAGGACCCAGTCGGCGGCGTAAGCGCCCAGGCGCTGTTGCGGGCCGGCGCCGGTCACGCGCACAAAGGGCGTCCACGGCGCAAAGGTCGGGTCGTTGTAGTTTTCCACGAGATGGCCAGGGATGGTCAGACTGTCCGTCGTCGGGCCGACGTAGACGCTGCCGTCATTGATTGGCAGCATGGCGTGGCCGAGGGTGATAAACGCATCGGTCGCGGTCGTTTGGCTGGTGAATGCTCCGTCGTTGCCCGAGTGGCGCTGGTAATAGCCGTGGGCGAAGAATTTGACCATGTCAGCGCGGTGGCTGCGGTAGTTCAGGATGGCGGGGGATAGCAGGGTCACCGTAACCGTCGGCGGAGCGGGCGGGGTCATCCCGGCTGTTGTGTTGCCGATCCAATCCCAGTCGGTACTGTCGACGACGATTTCTCTAGGGTCGCTGCCGGTTTGTGCATCGGCGGAGTTGAGGAATTGGGTGACGAGCTGGCTGGCGATGATGAAGCAGGGCGCGTCCCTGTCGATGTTGCGGAAATCGTCGAAGAGGATCGTCTGGGCGGACTGGCTGTCGCGGGCAAAGGTGTTGGCCGTCTGCCCCGCCCCGACCGCATCGGTCGTCATCTGAAAGACGAAGTTGATGCCGACGATCAGCAGCAGCACCAGGGCAATCGAGATCATCAGCTCGATGAGGGTGAAGGCCGGCCTTGGCCGGCCGGAAGAGAGGGGGAGAGGGGGAGAGGGGGAGACAAGGAGACAATCAGCGCACGGCGCGCCGAATCGCCTTTTACTAGCAACCAGCAACGAGCAACGGCCAATGAAGTTACTAGTTGCTGGTTGCGAGTTGCTAGTTGTTGGCAAGAGGCGCCCACGGCGTCTACTAGCAACCAGCAACCAGCAACTAGCAACTCTTCGGCTTTTCATCTCAATTACTCGTATTGATACGGACAAACGCGGAGATCGCCGCGATGTCCTGGTTGAGGCCGGTGAAAAAACCGGCGGCATCCGGCGCCCGGCCAATGACGTACACGGGCAGCAATTGGGGAGTTCCTGCGGCGTTTGATGCCGCAACTGTTTCCTCGCTAAGGTCCTTCAAATCCGAACCGGGCTGCAATTGGAACCCAAGCCAAAGGTTCTTGTTGGTCGGTTTGGCAGGAGGAAAGGCTACATCGGCTGGGAACGATGAAACTGGATCGCCAAGGCGCAGCAGTCTGCCGGTTAAAGCGTCAATCGGCCGCGGGGGAACCGGTGGGGTGGCGGTGGGATTGCCCGTGGCGTTGCCTGGGTCCTGGGTCACCAGTATGTAAGCGCCGCTGACGGCGCTGGGAACGGGGTTGTCAAAAGCTGGCGGGCTCAGGACCGTAAGAAAGACGTAGCTGTTTCCAGTGATCGAGGAATACGCCAGTTCAGCCACGATGGGCGACGGGCTCACGGGGGGCGGCTCGGTAAACGTCGGCGGCGGCCCAATCGTGTACGTGAACGCGGTTGGCAATGACCGGATCGGGGGTGGCGCCGATGGGATCGGTATGGGTTGGCCGTATGCCGGATAACTCGCATCCGCGAAATTCGGGTTCTGCAAAGCGATCACCCAAACCTGGGCGTATGGGTCGGTCAGGTTCACTCGGCGATAAAAGCCGACCCAGCCAAAGCGGCGGTCGGATGTGAAATAGCAGTTGGTGCCGACGGCGTTGAGAAGAGCGCCCGTGAAGGGGATAACGGCCGTGGGGGGCACCGGGGACAC
>Ga0208037_1001008_pt1 | contig 14681 bp, 4 predicted proteins | sample June2015DPH_13_1_3_FD_184710 | JGI IMG/M metagenome (GOLD analysis project Ga0208037, IMG submission 184710) | Peatland microbial communities from SPRUCE experiment site at the Marcell Experimental Forest, Minnesota, USA - June2015DPH_13_100... | ecosystem: Environmental > Terrestrial > Soil >...
TCATCGAGCATCGGGGAGCAACGTTGCCTCGAAAGGAGCTTCTGAAGGAAGTGTGGGGGTACGTTGGAGTGCCTTCTACGCGAACCGTGGATGTCCACGTCTTCTCTCTGCGACGAAAGCTGGAGACCGATCCTAGGAATCCGCAATTCATTCAGACTATAATGGGGCTTGGCTACAAGTTTCTTGGATGAGTTCCTTACGCGCGCTGGTCTTCCAAGGCGTTGCCGGCTTTTGCCGCCGCGCATGGAGTGAGGGCGTTGTCTCGGGAAACCTTCCTTGTGCGTGTGGGGACAGCCTCCCCGGATGAGTAGTTCGGCGTAATGAATGTAAGGAAACATTTACATCCAGTTAACGAGGGCAGGAAAACCACTCTGGTCTTGTAGGATTCCAACAGGGTTACACTGTTTTGAAACCAGTAATTTGCGTGCCGTTACGCAATATTCCCCTATAGCTGGACCACGGGTTAAGCTAAAATCGTGGGGTTGTTCCGGAGAGGGGAAGCGCCAAGGGAGGGTTCAAGGCGGAACTAGTCCTGGCAGTCCTACCACGTGAGTGGGCGACCAACGACTTGGCCGCATAATTTGCGGTCCATCCGGCGTTGATCAGGGGTGGAAGACAAGCGGGCAGTGAGGAGTGGCAGGTATTTTCGCTCGGCAGCAGAACGGCAGAGAATTCAGAGGCTGTTGGGAAACGTGCGGCAGCGCGTCGGAACGGCGTGGTGGAACCTGTCCCCAGCAGCGGGACGCTGGAGGAGCGACTAAAAAGACAATTCGCCGATTTTCTTTGTGGCGCCGCTTGCAGCGGGGTTAAGGCCCCGCCCTTCCGACGCGCTCGGAATGTTGGGCGTCTGTACCCCCTGGCGTTTCTCCTCTGTCTCCGCTAGGCTGGAGGATTGGCTTGGAGCACGGGTGTTTCGCCCGTGGCCGGACGCGGCCAGGGTGGCCATGCTTCGTCCACTATGCGTCCTGCGCAAGACATACCACAGCGTGACAGCAACGGGCAAACGCAGAGAGAACGACGATACGAAAGGCCAAAGGAAGAGAAAACGATAACGCAATGAGCTTAATCTTAGCCCCAAAATGCCCTTTGCCATGGGGCATACCGTACCGTAAGAGGACACTGGAGGAATCATTGACACGAGCCATCTCAGGGTTCATCAGGTTGATGCAAACGAGTACCCTCCTGGTTTGCATTGTTTTCGGATGCGAAGGCGCGTCCGCCCAAGTTGATTCAGGAACCGTTGTTGGGACAGTTAGAAACCCGGCGGGGGACGGAGCGCACGGCGCCAAAATTTTTCTTAAGAATGAAGGGACTTCCATTGCGAAATCCACTTACACACAAGGGGACGGCACGTACATTTTCACGCCGGTCAAGATCGGCATTTATTCCGTATCGGTGGAGCTTCAAGGATTTGTTCCCGCCTTTCAGACAGGGGTTGTGGTAAACATTCAGCAGCAGGCTGTAGTCAACTTCAATCTAGTTGCCTCCCAAGCTGCCTCGGGCGCCAGCGTTTCCGCAGGATCGACGGCGTCTTACACTTACGTGCCATCGGACAAGGTACTGACTGCTGAGGCGCTCCAGACTCTCCCAGTATTCAGCCGCAACTTCACCTTTTTGTCGCGGGTGGTTTCCGGCACAAGCCCCGGTGTACAAACGTCCACCGGCTTGGCGACGACGGGGAGTTTCGCGGCCAAGGGGGTTCAGCCTTACCAAAACAATTATCTCCTCGACGGAGCCGACAACAACGACCGCTTTCCGGACTTCGTTCCAGGCACAGCATACGAGGTCCTTCCTGCCATGGACGCGATTGAAGAATTCAGGGTTCAAAGCCCCATTTACAGCGCGGCCATCGGAGGAGCAAGCGGCGCGGCTGTGAACGCGGCGACAAAATCAGGAACGAACGAGCTTCATGGAAGCGCCTGGGACTACTTCAGTAATGACGCCATTAATGCAGCCGATTTCTTTGACAACGCCGTGGCTCTCAAAAGGGCGGAATTGCGCAAGAACCAATTTGGCGCAACTCTCGGTGGTCCCCTGATCATCCCGAATTTCTACAATGGCAAGAACAGGACGTTCTTCTTTGCGGACTACCAGGGAACGAAGTTTCGCCAAGGGGTTCCTACCGTTGCGACAGTTCCCACACTCGCTGAGCGAAGCGGATATACGGATTTCTCAGACTTGATCAGCGGGCAGCCGAAATGCACCTCTGGACCCGACCTGCTGGGGCGCACCTGGAACTGTGGCACGATTCTTGACCCGGCAACCACACGGTTGTTGGCCACCGGCCAGCCTGATCCGATTACACATTTGACCGCAAGCGCCACGGGCTACGTCCGCGATCCTTTTCCGGGCAACCTGATCCCTGCCAAGCGAGTTGATCCGGTGGCGGCGGGGCTGCTTAATCTTTATCCAGTCCCCACCATCTCGAGTATCTACAACAATTACACGACGAACTCATACAGCCGCGGCGACGCCACTCAGTTTGATGCTCGGGTCGATCACCATATGAGTGATCGCAACCAGGTCTTCGCTCGTCTTAGCTACTTCAACAACCCCTATTTGCAGGTGGGTCCTTTCCCGGGCGTGGCGGATGGCGGAGGATACACGCAGACCGCTACGGCACTGAATGGCGTCTTGAGCGAAACCCACGTCATCTCCACGACGCTGATCAATGAGCTCCGGTTGGCGGGCAATTGGATGCATGCGGAGAGGGTGCAAGCCTACGCCAATGACCTCACCGATATTCCTGCGCAGTATGGGATTACGGGAGTTCCACAACTCACAGGCAACGGCGGCTTGTCTACCATCAACGTTGGGATTTACTCCCAACTGGGAAGCAGTCCTTTCCTGTACGCGAATGATTACAACACCACCCTTCAGGTAAGCGACAGCATCTCCAAGATCCGGGGGCCTCGTCACACCATACAGGGTGGGGTTGAGGCAATGGAGATCAAGGCTGCGACCATTCAGCCTCCTTATTCCCGCGGGGAGTTCGGTTTCTCAGGGAACTACACCTCCATTCCCAACGTCCTCGATGCCAGCACGGGCGCCGCCCAGTTCGTTCTGATCCCTGAGCGGGCGTCGATTCCTTATGGGCAGAATAACGTGGGCGGGCCAAACCGGGTTTTCGCCTCCAACATCACCAACATCGACAACCGGCGCTATTACTTCGCAGCCTACTTGCAAGACGAATGGAAGAACCGCCCAAAGTTGACCATCACCCTGGGCGCAAGGTGGGAGTACTTCCAGCCTTGGTGGGAAAGGTATAGCGCCGAGGCTAACTTTATCCCGGGTTCCACAGGGAATTCTCAGTATGTAATTCCTTCCGGCCGCGGATTCGATACCCTCCCTTGCGGCCCTGCGTACCCAACGACCTGCGCCACATCTTATATCAACACACTCTCCACCAACTTTACCAATACGCTCACGAACGACGGAATTACTCTCGACTATGCACACCGCTCAAGCCTCGTCGAGACCCAGAGGTTTAATATCGCTCCCCGCGTCGGGATTGCTTATCAACTCACGCCCAAGGCTGTGGTTCGCCTTGGATATGGGATGTTCTATGGTGGGCTGCAGAACGAGGGCGTCCAGGCGAACCTTGGCAGTAACTATCCCTTCGGAGTCAATTACAGGTACACCAGTCCCAATGATGGTTCGCCGATCGTCTACCCTTCGACGTTGAGCAATGCGACTTTGGAACAGGGCCTTGCGCCAGTACGGCTCTCAGCCCAAGTGGCTACGGCGACCGGACTGGCATTGGGAGGTATCCAACGCAATTTTAAGAATCCGTACACGCAGAGCGTTGACCTCACGGTACAATATCAACGGGGGACCAATGACCTTATTGAGTTCTCTTTGGTCGGGTCGACGGGGAGTCATCTTCTGATCAATCCAGGATTGAATGAAGTCGGCGAAATGCTCCCCACCTTCCAAGACCGCGGAGCCTATCAGCCTTATCTGAACTTTGCCTACGGTTCAAGCTACCTGGCGACGACAGGGAACAACAGATACATTTCCGGTCAGTTGCAATATGTGCGAAACCTTGGGCACGGACTAAGTTTCCTCGCCAATTATACGTATGCGGAGAACCGGACGGATGCTCTGGACTTTTTCAACCTCGCAAGCCCGCAAACTTACCGCGCACCTTATATCCAGTCTTTCGGTCTCAAGGGTGATTATCAACAGGCGGATTTCAATGTTCGGAGCGCCTTACACTTCAGCGGTGGGTATGACCTTCCTTTTGGCCGGGGAGAAAAGAATTCATCGAAAGGTGGCGGCGCCGTGCCGAGGAACGATTGGCTCCACTTGCCGGGTCTGCCACATCACTTGCCAAGGCCTCATGTCCCTCACGTCGACATGCCAAGTGGCGGTCTCAAGGCGAGAGTCCTCGGCGGCTGGACTATTAACTGGATTCTGACAGTTGAGAGTGGTCAGCCGATGACCATTCCCTGTACCGTTACCACCGCTTCCGGCGCCGGCTGCGATGCTATGCTTGTACAGGGGGCAAATCCCAACGCCGGACCGCACAATGTCAATCAGTTCTGGAGTCCTGCGGCTTTCTATAATCCTGCGGTAACCACATCGACAGGGCAGAGCAACCTTTGGCCTCTGGGAGGTGCTCCCACCCAGGTTTACGGCCCGGACCTTCGCAGGCTCGACGCGGCCCTCCGAAGGAGCTTCCAGATTACGGAGAAAGTCCGGGTGGACATCCGTGCTGAGGTCTACAATGCGATGAACCACCCCTACTTCGCGCCACCGTCGAACCTGAACTTCCTGAACACAACGAACTTCGGCCGGATCAGTTCGACTCGCGATAACCCGAATGACGCGCGCGCGATCCAGTTTGGTATAAGATTTTACTTCTGAGTTTGACCCTATGTAAGGCAGGCTTCTTGCCGCGGCCGACCTCAAACCGAAGCCGGAGAGGAAGGGGCCGTGACTTATGAGAAAGAAGCCCAGGGGTCAGATGACCTCTCAGGAAAAACAGGGACGCGGAGATCAGGAATATTCTCCTTTGCTCCGCCGCCAGAATTAGGAAGGTGGACATGTTGAGTATCTTTTATTTATTGCTTTCCATTCTCCTCAGTGTTTTGAATCCGGGAGGCCACAAACCAGCCGGGATGCCTTCCCCTACGCGGGACATCTCTATGTCTAAAGCACGCGTTTTGAAATCATACGGCGCGTTGCCGATGAGTTTTGAGATGAACCAGGGGCAGGCGGATCGCACCGTCCGGTTCCTGGCACGAGGCCAGAGCTACGCTATTTTCCTGAAACCGAGCGAAGCGGTGCTGGCGTTGCAACCGCCGGGCCAAGACACTCGGGTCCCCGAAAAGGCGGGAGAGCTGCCAAGACCACCCTATCGCGTGCTGAAAATGAGAATCGAGAGAGCGAATCTCTCCGCGCCCGCAACCGGCCTCCACCGGCTCCCCGGCATCAGTAACTATTTTATTGGCAATGACCCCAGCCGCTGGCACACCCATATTCCGACTTATGAGAAGGTGCAGTTTGAGAATGTTCGCCCCGGCGTAAATCTTGTTTACTACGGGAATCAAAGGCAACTGGAATACGATTTCGTCCTGTCGCCGGGCGTCAGGCCTGAATCCTTGAGGCTGAGTTTCGAGGGCAGCGACGCCACAGTTGATGAGCAGGGTGATTTGGTCTTCAGCTCGACAGGTGGCAAGATAACTTTTCGCCGGCCGGTCGCCTACCAGTGTTACAAACCTGACCCCGGAAGCAAGCATTTCCTTTCCGCATCCTATGTTCTCAAAGGGCACAACAGGGTTAGCTTTGTTGTCCCCGATTATGACCCGCGTGAGCCGCTCGTTATTGATCCGGTTCTGTTTTACTCAACCTACCTGGGTGGCAATGGAGGTGACACAGGAAATGCTGTTGCCTTGGATACCCTGAATGATGCCTATGTTACCGGCAGCACCGCCTCAGCCAATTTCCCGACAGACAATCCTTATCAAAAGTCTTACGCGGGCGACACGGACGCATTTGTGACCATGGTGAGATATGACGGCGAGGCAGTGATTTACTCCACCTATTTGGGTGGGAATAGCTTTGACGTAGGCAACGGGATTGCCGTGGACTCTTCAGGGGATGCCTATATCGTAGGCAGTACTTCCTCCGCGGATTTCCCAATTAGTTCCAGCAACGTCTTTCAGCCCACATTGGGCGGCAACACAGACGCTTTTGTGGCCAAATTGGATCCCAGTGGCTCTAACTTGCTGTATTCGTCGTTCCTCGGCGGAAGCGATGTTGATTACGGGCTGGGCATTGCTTTGGACCAATTTGGCAATGCCTATGTGACAGGCTCCACGCAATCCACCGATTTTCCCACCGTCAATCCGATTCAGTCCGGTAACGCTGGCAATGGGGATGCCTTTGTGGCCAAAGTCAATACTCAAGCGACGGCCCTGGTCTATTCCACTTACCTGGGGGGGGGTAGCGCGGACGTGGGCCAGGGGATCGCAGTGGATCTCGGCGGCTTCGCCTATGTGGTCGGTTACACTTATTCCACAAACTTTCCAACTTACAATGCCTACCAGGGCACCAATGCGGGCAGCGTCGATGCGTTTATCACCAAGTTGAGTAGCGATGGGTCCACCTTTGTGTTCTCGACCTACCTGGGCGGAAGCGGGGACGACAGAGGCTGGGCGATCGCGGTAGACAGCCAACTCTACATTTACGTCGCCGGTAGCACGCGGACAACGTGTACTCCCGCCTCGACCACAACAACCATGTGCAATCCCACCGAGACCTTTCCCACTACTCCTGGCGCCTTTCAGACCCTCAACACTTCTCAGTCCCCAGGATATTCCGATGTGTTCGTCGCCAAGCTCAACTTTCCAGGCACTGCCTTGATTTATTCCACTCTGGTGGGCGGAGCCTTGACGGATTCGCCGGCGGGAATAGCGGTCGACAGTTCGGGGGATGCCTACGTTACCGGATACACCCAATCGAATAACTTCCCCACAGCCAATGCCGTGCAGGCAAGCTATACCAGCGGCACCTGCGGGCAGAAGCCCTGTCCAGACGCCTTCATAACCGAAGTAAATCCCCAAGGATCGGCGCTGGTGTACTCCACATACCTGGGGGGAAGCGCCGCAAACTGGGGTAATGGTATTGCTCTGGACAGCAACACCAACGCCTACGTGGTGGGGACGACGACCTCTTCCGATTTTCCTGCTGTCGCGCTCGCTTATCAAGGCGGGCCGGGGAACACCACGGGGCTTGGGCAAGCCTTCGTCTCAATGGTTGAGCACAGCGATGCTGCGAGTGTTGCCCTGACCCCGCAAAAACTGGCCTTTGGAAATGTAAACCTTAACACGACCAGTAATTTGACCTCCCTCGATGTCCCTGCCACGGTGACTGTCATGAACGCCGGCACGGTGCCGCTTCAGGTGACAAGCATTACCACGAGTGGCGATTTTGCTGAGACTGACAATTGCGTGGGAACCGTCCCGGCCGGCGGAGGACGTTGCACCATCAACGTCACGTTCACTCCCACGGTGCTGGCGCCTGAAACCGAGCAGCTAGCCATCAACGACAATGCAACGGGAAGTCCGCATTTGATCGCTCTCACCGGCACCGGCATCAATGCTGTGACCACCGTGCAGTTTACGCCCTCCAGTCTGGTGTTCCCCACTACAGTTCTAAACACAACCAGCACCGCGCAGCTTGTGACCATGAAGAATAACGGTACCAGTAATGTCCCCCTGACAATTACCGCCATTGCGACGACTGGCGACTTCGCGGAAACCAACAACTGCCCCTCGACCCCCTTTACACTCGCCGTGAACGCATATTGCACTTTCAATGTTACTTTCACCCCCACGGCCACGGGCACCCGCACTGGAACTCTCACCGTAACGGACAACGTAGCCAGCGGTGCATCGAGCGTTCCTTTGACAGGGGTTGGAAACCCTGTCTATAACCTGGGTTCTCCTACGCTTACGCAGACCCTCCTCATCGGGATGACCACGACCACCTTTACGATAACCCTTTCGGCCCCCAGCTCCTTCACGGACACCATCGCCCTTTCCTGCCCGTCCGGGGCCACCTGCTCTTTCAACCCAACGACGATCGCCTTGGGTCAGCCCACCATACCTACGAGCAGCATCTTGACCCTCTCGGGACTATCGGCTTCAACTTCGAGCCCCTACACCTTCACCGTCAGTGGAACTGACACCACCACCAGCACCGCGACGGCCACGCTGTCTTTGACGATATTTCTTGAGGACTTTTCCCTTTCTGCCAGTCCAGCCATTAACACCGTAAGCTCCGGGGGGACGACAATCTATACGGTCACTGTGTCGCCCACCAATGGCTTTAACCAACCAGTGGTTCTGAGTTGTCCCAGCGGCCTCTTGCCGCAGGGAGTGTCATGTATCTTCTCTCCCGCGGCAGTGACGCCCAATGGTGGAGCTGTCACATCCCAACTGATGGTAAGTACGACGCAGCAATCAACCTCAACTTCGGGGTTGCTCCCGCGCGCCCGCCCAAGCATACCCCCAGGACCAATGCTCATGCTTGTATTGTGGGGGACATTCAATCTGATGGCGCTTAGCGCTTTGCTGGTCGGTCGCAAAATGGGGCGCCGTGGGACGGGGAGGCGCCAAGGACTCATTTACGCCCAGGTGGCTCTGGCCACGCTTGTTCTTGCCACTGCGTTCTGGATGAGTTGTGACACTTCTATTTACACCAATGTCATCCAGCCCTCTACGGTCAACGGAACTCCGACAGGTAACTACCATATAACTATCCAGGGAGCGTTTACCGGGTCAACTGCGGTTACCAACGGGACTACTACGACTGTCGCCCATATAACTACGGTCAACCTTACTGTGCAATGACAACTGTAAGGACGTATCCGCCAGCCCGATGGACTTGAGCGAGTGCCATTACGGAGAGAGCGCAGGGGGTTGTTACTGCAAGGTTCTCGGAAACGAAACGGCGGCAGCGAGCGAGTAGCGTAAACCTGCACTGATGCTCCCGGCGAAGCGGTCAGTGCTTAGGGTGTCGGCGCCATAAGAAACAAGACGTCATCATTCTCTGAAATTTCCCAATAGTCAGGAATCACCCTGCCCGCCACGTGGCCATAGCCAGGGCGGGCGTCTCGCGTAGCCGACAACAATCAAGAGGAGAGTAGCGAATTTCGAGGTCGCCATCCAGACTCTAGAGCCGCCGCCAACAAACGGCCATCGAGTTCGGGTTTTTCAGAAACCTGCTAAAAGTTGAACATCACCTGAAAGTCGATGCGGCGGTTGGCTGCGGATGACGAGAAAAACCCTCCCACGAGCGAATTCGATCGTCCAAAGCCCGGTGAAGTGAGAGCTCCAATCGGCATCCCCAGGTTCACGCTGTTGAAGACATTTCGCGCGTTGACGCTGAAGGTGAGGCTATAGCGCGCGTTCACTGCGTTTCCCGGGCCGAAGAAACCCCCACCACCTCCTCCCCCACCTAGCCCGCGGCCTCCGAGGCCGGGACCGAAGCCCCCACCACGTCCCCCTGGCCCGCCCCCTGGCCCGCCACCGGGTCCGCCACCTTGTCCGGCGGAGGAGCCACGACCCTCCGGCTTTTTTCCGAAGCCAAACGTCTTGCCGACTCGTAGGTTCACCGTGAATTGGCTGGGGCCGGTACCGTAGTTTGGTGGAATGATGGTCTCGCCGGGAGCGGGCGAGGTAGAGGTATCGAAAGTACCCCATCGAGTCACCACAATACTGGACCCCGATGCGCCGGGGGCGGCAAAAGCAGGCCGAGCATTATTCAAGTTACCAGTCCCATACACGTCCTGACCCAAGGTGATATTAAAGGGTGCGCTAGAGTTCGCGACCACGAAGGGGCTGATGGCGAACCCGCGCGGCAGGGTCCAGGTGCCGCCCACGAAGACGCGGTGACGGACATCGAACGCCGCCCGCCCGTAGTCCTCCTCGATATCGTACGGGTTCATCGGAGAACTCGAGACGCCGCCGGTGTTGCTGTGAACGTAGCCGAGGGTGTAAACGCCAAATAAATTAAGCTTTGTTCCCATACGCAGGTTGAAGTTCGTGATTAACTGGTTCTGATTAAATAGACCGGCGGACTCGTACTGGTAGATGTTTCCGATGTTCCCATACGGCCGCACGCCGGCGGACGGTGTACAGGAGGAATCGCCTGGGGAACAGTAAACGTATGTCCCCGGAAGGGGTGCATTGATGTCACGGGTGCGAAACTGATGAACTCCGTGCGAGTTGAGATAGGTGACGGACACAGTGGCATTCTTTGATAATTGCCGCTCCAGGCCGGCGCCCGTCTGCATTGTATACGGCGCTCGTAAGTTCGGATCAATCTGGTAAATGCTCGATGGGGTCGAGGAGGGCTGACTTCCCGTCAGCGTGCTCAGGGGCGGAAGGTTGGGGAAGAGGCCCAAGATGGCCAGCGATGTAACCACGAACTGCTGCTGGTTGATGCCATTCAGCCGCTCCGCCTGGAGCACCTGGGTCTGCATGAAGCGGTCATAGAAAATGCCAAAGCCGGCCCGCAAGACGGTTTTGGGCGACTTTCCGTGCCCGAGGCCCCAAGCGAAACCCAGCCGCGGAGCGATGTCGGCGTGGTCGTGAATATCGTTCTGCGTCTCGAAGCGCAGACCCAGGCTCAGCGTCATATTGGGACGGGCCCGCCAGTCATCCTCTCCGTAAAGTCCCAGGTCAATGAGATTGACACTCGCGTGGGGGTTCCCGGCTACGATCAAGAACTGGCTCGGTCCGCCCCCATTAGCCAGAGCCGGCAAGCCCTTTTGGAGGTTTTGCTCAGTAATTTGATACGCATTGAGCGAAGGAAACGTAAACGTGCCGTTGAAGTATCCGGTTGAGCTGTTCGACTCGTCCACATCCCGTAGGCGCCCTCCGAACCTTATGAAGTTCTTGCCCAGAGAAATCGAGGTGTAGTTCTGCAGCTCGTAGTGATCCTCGGTGTCTATGACCTTTCCCGTGCTATTGCCTCCGCCCGTGAATGCCCCCAGCACCGAGACCTGGCATGGCGGCACTAGCAGAAGGCAGCCAGCAGGAGTGCCGCCGGCCGTGAAGGGCGAGTACTGCGGCGTCTGGTTGCTACTGTCGTGAAGGTATTGGAAGCGGCTCTGGTTCACGATCCTCTCGCTGAATACCTGCGTATCGCTCACCTGGATGGTGTGTTCCGTGCCGTTGGTGTTGTAGGCCTGCGAAGGGAGAGAAAACTGCCCGATTCCGCTGTTGGTATCATTGTTCTGCCAGAGCTGGTAGCGCACCGTCAAGACATTCTTCGAGCTGAGCTGATAGTCGAGCCGGGGACTGAGGTTCATCCGCATTTGGGGATGGAGCACGGCTTGGCTGAATGGAACCTGCTGAGTCAAATCGGGACTGAGAACGAAGGCGCTCACGACGTTCACGTCGTTAATGTTCCGGCGAAATACATTGAAGAAAAAAGATGCCTTCTTGCCGAGGGGACCGCCAATGTTTCCATTGTAGAACTCCGAATGATAGCCTGGTTCTTGGGCTGCGAAAGGGTTCCGCGTGTTGAAGGCAGAGGAATTCCCATTCACGGAGACTTGGCCGTGGTATTTGTCCATGCCCGGTTTGGTAGTGATTTCGATGCGGCCATAGCCAAGCCTGTCGTACTCCGCCGAGAAGGGATTCTGATTGACCCGGATCTGGAGAATCGAGGACTTGGGCGGGAGTTGGCCGCCGGTAAACCCGTCAATGTAAATCTGACCTCCATTTGGCCCCGCTGACGGCCCTGCCAGCGCCTGAAGCTCGGACTGTAATTCATCGGGGTCATCGGAGAGCGATTCGAGCTCCTTTCCCGAGATGACGAGCGAACTGGCGTTGTTCTCGGGATTGACGCTAACGGTTGGCGCCTCACCTGAGACGGTGATCTTTTGCACTTCCTCCTCGATCTGAAGCGAGATGCTGAGCTTTTGGACTTGGCCCGCGGTGATCTCAACCTCCTGCTGCTCATACAAGGCGAAACCTTTTGCAATGGCCTTCACCGTGTACTTCCCGGGTGCCAGTCCTTTGAATTCGTATACCCCGTCCTGGTTCCCTTGTACGGCTTGGGTTTGTCCTGTCGCTGAGGTCACCAGGACGGTCGCTTGCGTCATCGCCCCACCTGAAGGGTCATTCACTTGGCAGCGCAGCGTCCCGGAAGGGGTTTGCGCGAACAAGGGGCTTGCCAGAATTAGCGCCAGAAAGATAGAAGCGTACTTCCCAAATAGCCGAAATTTCATTGAGTCTCCTGCGAAAGCGCCCACGCTTTACAACCGGGCGCTGAATTATTGCGTCGTCTCTTCTCCGCTTGGGGCGCCGCCGCCGAGATTCCAGGGCGACATGAACATCGCTTGGCTGGTGCTTGCTGAGGACGCCAGAATGGCTTCCACACCGCTCAGTAGCGTGATGGCTGTGACTCCGCCGGAAGCCGTACCTTGCGTCGCCACAATCATCACTGCGTCACCCTTCTGCAAATCGGCAAGCGTTGCCGGCGGCATCCGGTTCAGGATTTGCTGGAGATCAGGCGCTCCGCCGGGCCGCGGACCTCCTGGACCGCCGCCCGAAGGAGGGACGCCTGCCGGCGGTGCGGCGGGTGAGGGACCACCACCTGCGCCGGCGCCGGCCGGTGGCCCGCCTGCCGACCCCCCTTTCAATCGCATGGCGATCCCTTGGGCCATCATGGGGGGCAGCTTGCGCAGTTGGGAGTCCACCGTAAACTTCACAAGCATGGGCTTCTTCGTCTTCAAATCCATAACGCTGATTGTGTTCTGGCTAACGTCAATCGAAGCGACCGTGCCGGCTATGTTTCGAAACGATCCCGAAACAATCTCCTCCGCGGCAAACTCGCTGCCGTCCTCGCTACGCGTGCCACGCGCGCGAAGTTGATCTCCGGGATTGATCTGGTCGAGCGTCGCGGGTTTTGCATCGTCGAACCTCACCGAGTCCGCTGCGTACCGGCGCAGGATCGTATCCTTGGAAATGTGAATCGCTACTTTCTTGACGGTGCCGAGGGCCGGCGTCGAAATCGTGATTGTGCTGGTGGCGGGATCGACGGAACTCACGAGTCCCCCCACCCCGCGCCTCTGCCAGTCAGCGCGCTCTGCCTGCTGCTTCCGGGCAATGTCCTCTTTGCTCATGACCATCGCGGCGGTGGCGAGGAGGGTCTTCTGGTCATCCGAAATGTGCCCTCGCACCAGAATGCGGTCGCCTACGCTGATGTCCCCGGCATTGATCTTCGTGGCATTCTTCAGATCTTTTTGATTGGGAGCGACACGGAGAAGGATGGCCTGATTGGAAAGCAACACCGCGAGGCGCGTTCCGGAATCGGTCTGGATGGTGAAGCCGGTCGGCTCGATACTCACCACTGCTCCCATGGCCTTGTAGGTGGGACTCGGTGCCTGGCCACGTCCTACCGCAACAAGACTGAGTACGAGGAAGCCCTTACAAAGAGAGGTAAGGACCCTCCTTGCACCTACGTCCATAAGTCGCTGACAAGTTCCCTTGCTCATTATCAACCTCCACTGAAACAGGCGGTCGAGCGGGGCTGAGCCTCCCCCTATCCTGTCAGAATTGCGAGTCGGTAAGATCACGCAGCGGCAGCTTACAGCCTTGTGTGAATACCACCCATGACAATCGCACAGCAACCAACGGAATTAGAATGTCTTCCGTCTGAAATTGCCTGCTTAAGCTAATACGTTCCTGGGGGATGGAGGGTTGCTTTTGCCCCGTTAAATTCCCGTAAAAGACGTTTGCCGAGGATGTTTTGTCCCTTTTCAGCCCGCATCTCGAACTGCCCAACGCCGCTGAGGGCTTCTGCACACAAGGACCAACGGATTGGGTCGCCCCTCAAGAAGTCTGTCCGAAATATGGTGTTTCGGAGGAAGAATCAACAGGTTACAGACGGACGCAAGTCACTGAATTGTTGATTCTACCTGCAGCGAAATCTATCTCCGACAAACTCCTGGGGGCCAAGTCGTTTATGCGTCTGGCGGTCACGTCTACATCGCGCACCCGAGCTAACGGAGAACGCGCCAAAACGTGGCGATAGGGTGTAAACTCACAGCTTCCCGGGGTTCCATGACGGGAATGCCGGCCGAGGATCCGGCCAACCGACTCCATTAGGAAGGTTTCACTGTGAATAAACAATTCTCTAGCCTATTGTTTGCTCTGGTGTTTTTTAGTTCGACGCTTTTCTCGTCCAGCCTCCCGCTCACCCCGTACCCGAACCAGCTTGAAGTGGGTCAAGGAGTATTCCGTGTGGGGGCGCGCGTCAGTATCGAGGTTGCAAGCAACGAGGAGGAAGACCGCTTTGCCGCTTCGCTTCTCGCTCAGGAGCTGGATTCACTGGGTGGTGTTGCCGCCAGCGTTGGAGCGAAGGGAGCTGGTTGGCCCCGCATTGTGCTGGCACGCCCCGAAAGCCAGGCTGGCAGGCGCATTCTGGGCGAGTCGGGGTTGAGCCTGCCGCCCCAAGCCGAAGAGGAAGGCTACATCCTGGTGGTGACTTCCCGCGAAGCCTCCATAGTGAGTAAGACCGCAGCGGGCGTCTTTTACGGCGTCCAGACGCTTCGGCAATTGCTTCAGCGGACGCCGGGGGGCGGTGCAGAGGCCCCGGTCGTGCGAGTGGTGGATTGGCCCGCCATGCGTTGGCGCGGCGTGAGCATCGACATTAGC
>Ga0208037_1001017_pt1 | contig 14590 bp, 6 predicted proteins | sample June2015DPH_13_1_3_FD_184710 | JGI IMG/M metagenome (GOLD analysis project Ga0208037, IMG submission 184710) | Peatland microbial communities from SPRUCE experiment site at the Marcell Experimental Forest, Minnesota, USA - June2015DPH_13_100... | ecosystem: Environmental > Terrestrial > Soil >...
TAATGTTCGGGTGTCTGAGCTAAAGCACTATTACGGCCTCAATCATCTGCATTATTTGACCACCAGCACGTATCGTCGCGCACCCAACCTCCACTTTTATCTTGACTCCTAGCCCACTTGATAGTAAATTGTAAACGCGGGTGCGCCAACCGGAGCGTTCTTCGGCAAAGCTTAAAGTCCTATTATACGCGGTCCGCGGCCTAATAGCCGTCTCGAACCCGGTTGTGTCCAGGCCGGGTCAGACGGATTTAAAGGGTAAATCTGACGACTATATGGAGGACTGCAGTGAGACATTCAATTGAGTTACGAATGGCCGTAGTAGCGGCCGTGCTCGTGTTCGCTTTCGCAATGTCTGGACTGGCCCAAGAATCGGGGCCAGGATCCCCACGAACGGTGTCCGAATCGGTCCAATTAGCGCCCCCGCGTGTTCCCTCCGCGCCGGGCACACTCTTCATCCCTAAATCCAGCCAACCGCAAACGGTCCCGGCGGGTCACAAATTCGCCGCCCATACCAACGTTGAGATTTTGCTCCCCCACGGACTCAAGCCTGAAGAAGCGCCGCCGTTCTCTGATTACGGCTATGAGACGCCCGCTTCGCTCGCCTGTCATTATGGCCTCGTCGCAGCTGGTGCCAACATACCGAATTGTAATCCCAACTCAACCACGGCCGTCCCCGCTGGCGGCAGCAACACCATCGCGATCGTCGATGCCTATGACGACCCGTCCGCCCCGGGTGACTTGGCTTGGTTCTCACTGCAGTTCGGCGTTCCCTTGACAGTGTCGCAGTTCCAGGTGGTTTGGGCCAACACCTCTATGTCCTCCTGCCCTGGGATCAGTGGCATGGGGGTTCCGACAGATCCCATGGGTGGCTGGGAAGTAGAGGAGTCGCTGGATATCGAGTGGGCCCACGCGATGGCGCCCGACGCCAACATCTACCTGGTGGAAGCGTGTTCATCGTCGGATACCGACTTGCAGCAGGCCCTGCTTGTCGCCAACAATCTGGTGCAGTGTGGGCAAACGGAAATCGATCCCTCGAGCGACACCGTCGGCACTTGCCCCGCGGGCAGCACGGGTAAGGGCGAGGTCTCTATGAGCTGGGGAAGCGGGGAGTTCATTGGCGAGAACGCCAACGATGGGTGCCTTACAGCGGATGACTCCTGCTTCACCACGCCCGGGGTCGTCTACTTTGCAGCGGCGGGCGATTCGCCCGGGGTCATCTGGCCCGGTACTTCTCCCAACGTTGTGAGCGCCGGCGGCACCACCATCCGCCGTAACCCCACGACTTTCAACTTCATTCAAGAGGCTGCTTGGGTCTACGGCGGCGGCGGGGAGAGCACCATAGAGCCGAAACCAAGTTACCAGAGCGGCGTCCCGAACCGCGCCGTTCCAGACTTGTCGTTTGATGCCGATCCCTACACGGGGGTCTGGGTCTATGACACCTTCCCCATCCCGACCCTTTATGGCGACGAGTGGCCCGAGTGGATCGTAGTCGGCGGCACCAGTGTCTCAGCACCGTCGCTCGCCGGCATTGTGAACGCGGCCGGTAGCTTCGCTGCTTCGACCAACGCTGAGCTTACCACCATCTACCATAACCAGGGGACTGCGGCTTACTTCACCCGCATCCCGAATGGCTTCTGCGGCTTTTACATGGGCTTCACAGCCGGGCCAAACTGGGACTTCTGCACCGGCGTCGGTGTCGTCAACAGTTACACTGGAAAGTAACTTTTCTCGGGCCCAGGCCGGACGCAACCCGGAAAAGTGCTGCTTCTCGGGCCAAGGGCAGGATGCACGGGTGCTGTGGGATGCCCGCTTTGGCTCACAATCGCCTCACGGGGACTCGGAATTCCTTAGTAGCGCTGTGGGAAACCTCCGACCCCCACTTTTTCTGCACTTTTGCCTGTTCGTAGCACGTCAAGTTGTCCGGGTTTTATAGCAAGTGATCTGTCAGGTTTTGCCTTTCTTTTCCTTTCGGCGCTGACCGAAGGAGCCCGTAGGGCGACAGAGGTTAGCGCCGAAAAATGCCCGTTTGAACGAAGCCGCTGGCGCGGCGGACGCTCCGCGTGCGTGGAGGTTAGGGTGGCAGCCCTGATCCAAGCGCTTGCGGCGGAACGTCGCAAAAAGATTTGCGCTCCGACTTGGCAGGCCTGCGCCGGTCGCCGCGCCCTACGGTCCGCCGATCTTAATGGCGGGCGACCTCTGGAGTGCGGGAGCACGTCATTCCCGTCCCGTCCGCCTGCAATGGGCCGTATAATCGGCTTTAATGTCCCGCTTGAGCCGCCCGGGATTGCAAAAGCAGAAGCCAGAAGTCAGGAGCCAGAATGAAGAGCCTTTGCTCTCTACCTTGTGCTCCCGGCTTCGTGCTTTCCGCTTTCTGCTCACCGCCTGGGTCCTCCTGGCCAAGCAAAAGACGCAGAGTCTCTGGGGAACGAGACTCTGCGCTTGTATCTTTGCTTCGCCGCTGATTTCGGGTGTAAAACAGTCCCTGGAGTTAGCGGTGTCCGGCGGCGGAGGCCGATCTGCGCTGAGGCCGGGAGGGAACTCCCGAGCCTGTCGGGTAGATAGGCCCCCCGCCCTCTTCTCCCACGCCGAGGAGAATCCGAGGCCGTATGAGCCTGCATATTCAAGCTCGACGGGAGACGGCACAGGGTCGGGGGGACCGGACCGAAAGCTTAACTCCAGGAGGGTGTTATGAGCAACCTGGACACGTGTGGAATCGAAGTCAGTGCGAAGGAATTGGTGGTGAGGCTGCGGCGGCAGGAGGACTTGGAGCCTTTGCGAACTTTCACCAACACGCCGGAAGGCCATATGATGATCCTTCGTTACCTGCGGCGAGCGGGCCGCATGGTGCGCGTTTGCATGGAGTCGACCGGTCTCTACGGTCTGGACCTGGCGCTGGCGCTGAGCGGGCAGGAGGGCATCGAGGTGATGGTAGCCAATCCGCGTGCCGTCCGTCATTTCGCTCACGCCCTGATGCAGCGCAGCAAGAACGATCAGATCGACGCGGGGGTACTGGAACAGTTTGCCGTGCATATGCCCTTTAAACCTTGGCAGCGGCCCTCGGTGGCCACGCTGGCCTTGCACGCGCTGGCGCGGCGACTGCGGGAGCTGGTGGAGATGCAGACGGCGGAGAAAAATCGTCAGCATGCGGCCGGGCTGTCCAAGGCGATTCCGGCGGTGGTGCGGCGTGACTTGGCGCGCAGCCTGCGGGCCCAGGAACGGGCCATCGAGCGCTTGACCCGCCAAGCGCGCAAGCTGATCGCGCAGGATCCCCAACTCGCGGAGCGCTTTGAACTGCTCGACAGCGTGCCGGGAATTGGTGAAACCAGCGCTGTGCAACTCTTGGGGGAGTTGGGCGTGCTGGCGCCCGATCTGGAAGCTCGCCAGTGGGTAGCCTACGCCGGACTCGACCCGCGCCAGTACACCTCGGGGACCTCCGTGCATAAGAAGCCGCGTATTAGCAAGGCAGGTAATAAACATCTCCGTCATGCTCTCTTCATGCCCGCCTTGGTCGCCGTCCAGCACGACCCGCACTTGCGCGCCTTCTATCAGCATCTGCTCGCCCAGGGCAAATTCAAAATGCAAGCCTTGGTCGCCGTCATGCGCAAACTCCTGCATGCTCTCCACGCCATGTTCAAAACCCATCAGCCCTACGACGGCTCCAAACTCTTTCGGCTTAAGTCTACCCCTGCCCAGGAGGTGACCCATGCTCTCGTCGCTTCCTGACCTTCAAAAAGAAAGAGGTTTCCCGCACCCTTCTAGAAAGAAAAAACTCTTGAAATTAAAGAGAGAATCTACCCGGCTCAGATTGAGACCAGATTCGCTGACAGGTTCACATAGCCACCATGCTTTGCGCCTTCGGCAGGAGAGCAGCGACCGTGTTTGATGGCATTGAGCACGAGTTCCTCCACCGTGATGTTCAAGTGGTAGTGAACTTCGTCGGAGATCCCGTGGTGCTCGCAAAATCACCTCTTGCACTTTCATCGCCCGCTCCCAGGCGATCGTTGAGTGTTTTGGCATCCTGCCTCCTACCTTCAGAGTGCCGCAACTCCCAACCGCCTCAAGCGGACAGATCACGTGCTAATTGAACCGGACATTTCGTATGCTAACGACAGCGACAATATTTCCTCTTGACACATACCTTGCTGAGAGCGTATATGTGGCGCGCTGAGCATTCACAACTGTTGTCCTCGATTGGGTCGTTTAATTTTGCCCCGAGAGGGCGTTCATGTTCACGCGCCTATTCCTTTTCGTCTTCCTGACAATGTCGCTTTCGGGCCCTAGGGAGGCCTCTCTCCTTCGAGTTTCCGGCTGAGGAACTCCCGGGGTACAGCGGCAGTTTCATTTGGTTGATGCTCGGGCAACGGGTTTCGTGAATTAGACGTTTTGCACAGCAGGGATTAAGCCCGTAGAAGGTCTTACACGCTCCAACGAGCATGAGGCCCAAAGTTTGGAATGCCTGAGGTCGAATCAATCGTCGTATACCGAACGACGAGACTGTAAGTACGCCGCACGGACTTCACGCTCGACCGAACAGCTAAGATGGGGGGAATTTCTATGCGCCACGTGCTTCGGGCCGTTCTCATGTTGTTCTTCGTTACCTCGCTGGCTGAAGCTCTCCTCGCCAAGACCTCAACGACTACAACCGTCGCATCAAGTCTCAATCCTTCGACTTATGGAGCATCGGTAACCTTCACCGCGACAGTCACGCCCAGCGCGGCCACCGGGACGGTCACGTTCAAAGATGGAAGCACGTCGATTGGAACCGGGACGCTTAGTGGCGGGACGACCACACTGCACATTTCGACCCTGTCGGTCGGCTCGCATTCCATCACGGCTTCCTACGGGGGGGACAGTAACTACAACACCAGCACCTCCTCCACGTTGACGCAGACGGTGAACAAAGCAACTTCCACGACCTCGGTAAGCTCAAATCTGAATCCCTCAACCTATGGAGCGTCTGTAAAGTTCACCGCCACGGTCACGCCCAGCACGGCGACAGGGACGGTCACGTTCAAAGACAATGGCACGTCTATTGGCACCGGGACGCTCAGCGGCGGGACCGCCACGTTAACCATCTCGACCCTGTCTGTGGGTTCGCACCCCATCACCGCCGCATACGGTGGAGACAGCAACGACAATGCCAGCACCTCCTCCACGTTGACGCAGACGGTGAACAAGGCGAACTCGACGACCTCGGTAAGCTCAAATCTAAATCCCTCAACCTATGGAGCGTCTGTAAAGTTCACCGCCACGGTCACGCCAAGCACAGCAACGGGGACGGTAACATTTAAGGACAATGGCACGTCCATTGGCACCGGGACGCTCAGCGGCGGGACCGCCACGTTAACCATCTCGACCCTGTCTGTGGGTTCGCACCCCATAACCGCCGCATACGGTGGAGACAGCAACGACAATGCCAGCACCTCCTCCACGTTGACGCAGACGGTGAACATTGCGAATTCCACGACCTCGGTAAGCTCAAATCTAAATCCCTCGACCTATGGAGCGTCTGTAAAGTTCACCGCCACGGTCACGCCAAGCACAGCAACGGGGACGGTAACATTTAAGGACAATGGCACGTCGATTGGCACTGGCACGCTCAGCAGCGGGACGGCTACGTACACCACCTCAACCTTGTCCGTGGCCTCGCACCCCATCACTGCAGCCTACGGTGGAGATAGCAACGACAATGCCAGCACCTCGTCGACATTGACGCAGACGGTGAATAAGGCGAATTCCACAACCTCGGTGAGCTCAAGTCTGAATCCCTCGACCTACGGAACTTCGGTGACCTTCACCGCGACGGTAACGCCCGGCACGGCGACAGGGACGGTGACATTCAAAGACAATGGGACGTCCATTGGCACCGGGACGCTCAGCAGCGGAACTGCTACGTTCAGCACCTCAACTTTGTCCGTGTCCTCCCACCCCATTACTGCAGCGTACGGAGGCGACAGCAACGACAATTCCAGCACCTCCTCGACGTTAACCCAAACAGTAAACAAAGTGAATTCAACAACTACGTTAAGCTCGAGTTCGAATCCACTGATCGCGGGAACTTCGGTAACCTTCACCGCGACGGTAACGCCCGGCACGGCGACAGGGACGGTGACATTCAAAGACAATGGCACGTCGATTGGCACCGGGAGGGTTACGAGCGGAACTGCCGTGTTCAGCACCTCAACTCTGGCGGTTGGTTCACACCCCATCACCGCCGTCTACGGGGGAGATACCAAGGACACCTCCAGCACCTCCTCCACCTTGACGGAGACAGTGAACATTGCGAGTTCCACAACATTGTTGAGTTCAAGCTTGAATCCCGCGACCGCCGGAACTTCGGTGACCTTCACCGCGACGGTCACGCCCAGCACGGCGACGGGGACGGTGACGTTCAATGACAATGGCGCGGCGATTGGCACCGGCACGCTCAGCAGTGGGACCGCTACGTTCAGCACCTCAACCCTGGCAGTGGGATTGCACCCGATCACTGCCGCCTACGGGGGAGATGCCAACGACGCTTCCAGCACCTCCTCGACCTTGACGCAGGCAATTACGCCAACCATCACGAGCATTTCTCCCTCAACGGGTGTGGCGGGCACGCCGGTAACCATCACGGGCACGAGCTTCGGGAGTACGCAGGGGACCAGTGGGGTCACTTTCGGCGCACTCCTTGCATCACCCACAAGCTGGAGCGACACGAGCATCGATGTGCCGGCGCCGGCGGGAGTGTTGACCAGTAACGTCGTGGTTACAGTGGCCGGGGCGGCGAGTAACGGTGTGATTTTCAGAGCGCCAACAAGTAACTTCACCCCCACGGCCAGCCTTTACACTGCTCGCTGGCTTCCGATGGCAACTGTGTTGAACAGCGGCTCGGTGCTTATCGCCGGCGGGTTGGATGGCAACTGGAATGGACTGTCGGGTGAAGGGCTATACGACCCCGGCGCCGATAGCTTTAGCTCGACGGGCAATTTGAATACGAGCCGAGGCTGCGCCGCCGCAACCCTCCTGAACACCGGCCAGGTGCTCGTGACGGGAGGCTGGGATAATAACGGCAACGCGCTGGCCGGTGCGGAATTATACGACCCCATTGCAGGGGTCTTTACCAACCTCCCAGCCCCGATGACGGCGGCGCGAGCTTGCCACGCGGCGTTATTATTAAACAACGGAAACGTTCTCATCACCGGCGGCTACGACCAGAATAGAAATCCGCTTAACAGCGCGGAGGTGTTTGCCCCTGCCACGGAGACCTTTACCGCCACCACGGCGCCAATGAACACGGCACGCGCGCTCCCCACGGCAACCTTATTGAACAGTGGTTTGGTGCTCATTGCCGGTGGTTTGAAAAGCAAATGGAATGGATTGGCGACGGCAGAGATTTACAATCCCACGGCGGGGAGTTTTACTCTCACGGGGAACTTGAATACGGCGCGCGGCTGGGCCACGGCAAACATGCTCAATACCGGCCAGGTGCTCATAACGGGGGGATACGATAGCAACGGCAACGCACTTGCCAGCGCCGAATTGTATAACCCGGTCAGCGGAACGTTTACGGCCACGGGCATCCTGAACACGGGCCGCGCCGCGCACGCAGCTACACTCCTGAACGACGACAAGGTGTTGATAACAGGGGGTTGGGACCACTACGGGAATTCCCTGGCGAGCGCCGAATTATATGACCCTGCAACGGGACTCTTCACGATTGAAGGCAGCATGAACGACATGCGCGCGGGTCCCGCCGCAGTCCGGCTGAATGACGGCCAAGTGCTGGTTGTGGCGGGTCTTGAGCCCGGTGTTTTGGCGAGTTCGGAATTGTACCAGCCGGCGGCGCTGGCTCCGGCGGGGCTGGTGTCGATCACGGTTAGCCCGCAAAATCCCTCGGTGGGGCTGGGTGGCACTCAGCAATTGGTGGCCACGGGCACCTTTAGCGACAATAGCACAGAGACACTGAAGTCGGCTACTTGGAGTTCGTCGGCCCCCTCCATCGCCACCGTCAGCAACGATGCCAGCGATTATGGCGACGCCCTCGGAGTGGCGACAGGCTCCGCCACGCTGAGCGCCTGCACAGGTTCCATTTGCGGCTCGACGACCCTGACGGTGGGCTCTGCCCCAGCCGGGGGGGCTCCAAGCATTACCGGTCTATCGCCCAACGTTGGACCGGCAGGTAATGCGGTGTCAATCGCCGGCACGAACTTTGGACTTGAGCCGGACTCCGCCTCGGTGATGTTCAACGGAGTCGTGGCGTCCCCGACTGCGTGGAGTGCCACGAGCATTACGGTGACCGTGCCTAGCGGGGCCACGACCGGCAACGTGGTAGTAACGGTCCTCGGCGTAGCCAGCAATGGTATGCTCTTCACGGTGATTCCGAGTTTCGGCGCAACCGGACTCTCGGACTCCATGGGTCGAATCACGGTCTACGGCTACCAAAACGTTGATGGCCGCAACTTCGTGACCTCGATCGCCGGCTCGGGATGCAATAGCTGCGGCGGCCGGGGCAACACCGGGAAGACCTACGATACGCTGGGAAACCTACTTTCCTCCACCGACGCCCTGAATAACACGACTACCTACACCTACGACTCCTACGGGAACGTCCTCACTAAATCCCAGCAGCTCAATGCCAATACCACCTTGACCTGGACCTACACCTACAACTCGTTTCAGGAGGTACTGACGGCCACGGATCCGCTCGGAAACGTCACTACCAATGTTTACGACGCGAACGGCAACCTGCTTTCCACCACCACGCCTCCGCCCAGCGGCTCGGGTGCAGGCCTTACCACCAGCTTCCAATACAACACCCTGGGTGAGTTGACCCAGGTGACCGACCCCAACGGGAACAAGACTACTCTTACTTACACAACGGCGGGACTGGTGGCCTCCGTCACCGACGCGCAGGGCAACGCCACGACTTATACCTATGACGCCCGCGGCAACCGCCTTACCTCCGTCGACGCCCTGAACAACACGACCAGCTACACCTACGATGTGATGAATCGTCTGACCAAGATCACCGCGCCAGACCTCTCCACCACGCAATTCGCTTACGATTACCGCGGCCGGCGAACTTCCGTGACCGATGCCAACGGCAAGACCACGGCCTATCAGTACGATGATGCTGACCGGCTGGTGGCGGTCAGGGATGCCGCGCAGAACCTGACCGTCTATGGCTACGACACCGAGAACAACATGGTGGACATCACGGATGCGGCGAACCACCAAACCAGCTTTGGTTACGATGCCCTGGGACGGGTTACGCAAGTCACCTTCCCCTCGACGCTCAGCGAGAGTTACGCTTATGACGCGATGAATAACCTGCTCGCGAAGACGGACCGCAAGGGACAGACGATCAGCTATGGCTATGACGCCCTGTACCGCTTGACCAGTAAGACCTATCCGGACTCGACGGCGGTCAACTACATCTACGACCCGCTGAACCGGTTGACTCAAGTCACCGACCCGACGGGCACTTACAGCTTCACCTACGATAACGTGGGCCGTCTGGTCGGCACGGGGACGCAGTACTCATTCTTCAGCTCAGCGCTCAACAACGCTTACGCCTACGACGCGGCCTCGAACCGGATTTCGTTGACCGCTCCGGGAGGCGGTACCACGAGCTACAGTTACGACTCGCTGAACCGGCTGACCGGGCTAACGGATACGAATTCAGGGCAGTTTGGGTTTGGCTACGACGCGCTGGGGCGGCGAACCTCTCTGACAAGGCCCAATGGCGTCGGAACGTCCTATAGCTATGACAGCCTCTCGCGCCTGCTCAGCGTGCTGCACAATGGAGGGAGCCTGCCGGGGAGCACGAGTTACACCTACGACGCGGCAGGAAATCGCCTCTCAAAGACGGCGGTCCAGGCGGGCAATCCCAACCCCGTTTCTGTCCTGTCCCAGTACAGCTACGACCCGATTTACGAATTGACGCAAGCTGTCGTGAATGGCAGCGTGGCGGAAGGCTACACCTACGACGCGGTGGGCAACCGGCTGACTTCCGCCGGACCCACGTCGTACAACTACAACACTTCGAACGAGGTGACGTCCAGTTCCGTTGCTGCGTATACGTACGACAACAATGGCAACACGACCTCGAAAACGACCTCAACGGGGACGACCTCTTACACGTGGGACTTTGGGAACCGCCTTGCCAGCGTCACTCTGCTGGGCCAAGGCGGGACGGTCTCTTTCGACTATGATCCCTTCGGGCGGCGTGTGCGGAAGATTTCTCCCAGCGGAACCACAATCTATGCCTATGACGGCGCCAACGTTATTCAGGAGCTGGCCAGCGCCGGGAACCTGCTCGCGAGCTACACGCAAGGCCTTGGCGTGGATGAACCGCTAGCCCAGTATCAGGGAGCCACCACGATGTACTCCGAGGCTGACGGGCTTGGCTCAATTACTTCTTTGACGAGCCCGGCCGGTGCCGTCGCCGCCAGCTACGTGTACGATTCCTTCGGCAACCTTACGGCCTCAACTGGCACGGCAACGAATCCCTTCCAATACACCGGTCGGGAGTTCGATTCGGAGATTGGTCTCTACTACTACCGAGCGCGGTATTTCGACCCAACTGCAGGCCGATTCCTCAGCGAGGATCCGATTGGGTTTAAGGGCGCCGACCCGAACTTCTACCGATACATTCGCAATAACGCAACGGGTTTCACCGATCCGCTGGGACTGTTAACAATCGACCCGACCTTCCCTTCCGGTTGCCTCCCCAGCCTTGATCGAGCGTTAAACATCGTTCAGGGGGTCGCATTAACGAGTAAGAAGTGCGACTGTTTCTTCCTTAATCGCGGCATGCATCGCTCACTCAAAGACCTAGTCGATGATCCGCGAATAACGATCCATTACGATCCGGAGATAGGCACGGGAAAGGAGGCCAACCAGGTAGCATACACGTACCCGGGAGATCCATTCGATATCTACATCCGCCCTCTCGGGTGCCGTTTGGGGCGTTGGCAAATCGCCTCCAAAATCATTCACGAACTCACTCACACCACCCAGAAGCCTGCTGCAACGGATCAACAAGTGGATCAGGAGGAAGCCGAGGCCCAGGAGGCGGAGATCGAATGCGGGTTTCGGCTACAGTTGCTGCCTCAGGTGATTACCGTGACTCCCTAGGATGGAGGTGGATCAATGCGGATTCTGACCGTGGCCGTTTCGGTTGTTTTCTTGCTCCTAATCTCTGCCCTGGCTACTGCCGCCGTTGGTGGGGAAAACTCCGGTCCTCTCGTGAGACTGGAGTTCAGTGCGGTCCCGGAAAAGCAAGAGTATCACGTCGGCGACGTAGTGAGATTGTCGTTCACACTCCACAATTCGGGAGACCAAGATGTGCTGGTTGCGCGGCATTTCGTACTGCGTGAATACGTGTGGGTGTCAGTTTCGGGTCCGGAACGTAAGGAGCTTCCGTGGTGCGGGAAAATAGACGGAAGGGCCTACGCGCCTGATGAATTTGCCATATTGCGCCCGGGAGCCACCATACGAGACAAGGTTCGGGTGTCGTGCGATGCGCACCGGGACTCTGGTTTTGTGCTCGACCGCGCCGGTACGTACACGCTGTCTTCTTACTATTATTTGCCCCAGCCCGCCAGATCCCTGAGACGAATTGCAGGAGGCGTGGCAGTCACGAAAGACCGCATTCGTGCGGAGCCAGTGTCAATCACGCTTAGATTCCCGGCTGGCGCGGAGCGGTAGCTAGGCGACTCTTCGCCTATAGTCCCTTTGGGCGAAGGATTGGCAAGGTTTTCGGCAATGCCACCACAATCTACGCATATGAGGGCGACAACGTGATCGAAGCGGGTAGCGCGGAGTTAGGCGCTGTTTGCCTTACTCCGCGGCTCTTAACATTGTGAGCAGATATGGGTATCGACGCTCGAAACGGAGAGCAGCCAAGCAGGGGTAGATGCAAGTTACCTCACTCTGCGCTTCTACACAGGTGACGGTCCACATATCTATTAGTGCGAAAGAAGGAAAAGCCTCGCATGTACTTCACGTGAAAGGAATGCGCCATGGATAAGCTCCAAGGGAAAGTGAGCTCGTTAATCGTAAGACCACTCCTCCTCGCTGTTCTACTTTTGCTGCCGTTTTCCGCCACGATCTGCCACGCGCAATGCTGGAACGACTATTATAATTACACCTTATCCAGCCTGACCTTCACGCCGTATTGGTGGACCGCAGGACAGAGCTACGTCGTTACCGTTTCGGATCCCGGTGTTCCAGCCTTTTATGTCTTGTCGGGCGGTCCCCTCTCGTGTACAGCTTCGGTGGTGACTCAAGCCAGCTTCTTCGGCAACGACGGCGTTATCCAAGATCCGAACGTGAGCGTGAGCAATCTGACGTACATTAGCCCAAGCGAAATCCAGTTCACCGTTTCTCTTGGGGCCAATGCCGCTATCGACAAAGACGTGTGGGTGCTCTTTACCCCGGGTAATTTTCTATACTTCATTTTGACAATTCAGGGCTCGGCCACGAATCTGGGTCCGTGCACCGACCACGGCGACCCATGCGCAAAAACGGGGTCTCCCATCAATCTGACCAACGGGAACGTTTGGGTCCAGCAGCGCGACCATAGCGTGCCGGGTCTGGGCGGCGGGTTGGAGCTGGTGCGCACGTGGAACAGTCTATTCGGAAGCACCGCTCCTCTAAACAATTCGGGCATGTTCGGGCTTTACTGGATCTCTACCTACGAGGAGAGCCTGACGGGACCCGACTCGAACGGGTATCTGACCTACTGGCGGGGCGACGGCAGCTCCTGGTCGTTTTATTACAACAGCGCGCTCAACTCCTACTCACTCGCTTCTCCGCCCAACGTGCGCGCGCAGCTCGTGCACAATCCCGTAACCGGGGGATGGAACCTTACCGTGGCAGACGGTACCCAGAGGGTCTTTAACGGCCAGAACCTTCTCTCCGCCATCATCGATCGCAACAACAATCAAACCACCATCAATTACGACAGCTCAAACCGGATTACGTCGGTCGCCAGCCCCGGCGGCGGCGCGCTCAGCTTTACCTACGGCGACTCGAATCACCCCTCGCAAGCAACCAAGGTGCAAGATAGCGTGGGAACGATTGCCACGTATACCTACGATAGCTCGTCGCGGCTTACCTTGGTGAGCTATCCCGATGGGTCAGCGCTCAATTTCACCTATGACACGAACTCGATGATCCTCAGCGTCACCGATAGCCAGGGTAAGCTGCTGGAGGCGCACACCTATGACGCCCAGAATCGCGGCCTCACATCTACGCGGGCTAATGGAGTGGACAGTGTTTCGCTCAGTTACTAACAGGTCGTCACGGTCAGCAGCGTTCTGGCTCCCCGCGTACCATTCCATCTTGTGTCGCTGGCTGGCGCAGAGCGCAGCTCTGCGCTTCAGCGTGCTGTATTAGCGCTGGTCATGCCCACCCACAAACGCCATTCTGCGCGCGGACTGCAACTCCTGGGCAGCAGCGCCTATCGCCGCCCCAAGCTTTTTGAGAGTGATCGGCCGGCATGATTTCAGCCTTGCCTGCGGACCGCGGAGCTGCGCTCTGCGCCAGCCCGCGCCCCCCGCCCTTGCATGCGGGAGTGGTATAATAATCCGGACGAATGAGCCGGAATAGAGAGCTCCGAAAGAAGATAGCCTCCCAGGACGAGGTCATCCGGGATCATGAGGAGAAAATCCGACAAGAGCGAATGAAACCTCAGCCGGACGAAGGCGTGATAAGAACATGGCAGCGTGAAATAGCCGCCGCTGGAAAGAAGATCGACTCATATACCCGTCGGTTAAAGAGAGAGTGGTAAATATATGGCAACGAAAACGGCGCCAAGACTTGACACTGTCGAACGGCTTATCGAAGAGGTCGAAGAATGGTCGGGCCGAGTGCACAGGATTTGCCAGAAAATGAGCCGCGTAAAGCGAGAAAGCGATTCCTACCAGGACCTGCTCTCTGAACTTTCGGTTCAACTTGACTGGCTGAAGATGAAAGCCGAAGCCGCTGCCGACGCCATTGACGAATACCACGAATCCCTGCCCGAAGACGATTAGCCTCGGGCGAAGAATCTTCGTAGTCGTCTTTTGCGCGCCAGGAGGCTACTTACGTAGCGTATTATTAAGCAGGCAAGCCGCGGAATGTGTCATAATGCCACATTCATACGCTTTCCAATATGTTCATAAAACTCTTCTAACACCTTGAAAACAAAGGGTCAACCCACGTCGCGGACACAGAACACTTCAAAAAATGAGAAGAGGGGGAAAAATGGAAATCCCCTCCGCATCAGATCAGAAAGAGTTGAATTCCCGCTTTCAGCGGGAATACGCGCCTCGCGGGCGACTCCCTTATAATAATCAAAGTAGCTCACAACCACGCTCCTTCAAAATCTTCCCGAGCCCCTAGCCCCGAGCCCCTACTTTTTCTAACTCTGCCCCCGTCGCCGCAGAGACTTCTTCGTGCAATGAGTTCCCGTGCGAATCCATGGTGACGATAGCCGGGAAATCCTTGGCTTCGAAGACCCACATAGCTTCCGGGATGCCGAGTTCCTCGAGCAAGTAGACGCTTAGGACCTTGGGCAGGCAGCGAGCGTAAAACTGCGCGGCGCCGCCGATGGCGTGGA
>Ga0208037_1001029_pt1 | contig 14555 bp, 15 predicted proteins | sample June2015DPH_13_1_3_FD_184710 | JGI IMG/M metagenome (GOLD analysis project Ga0208037, IMG submission 184710) | Peatland microbial communities from SPRUCE experiment site at the Marcell Experimental Forest, Minnesota, USA - June2015DPH_13_100... | ecosystem: Environmental > Terrestrial > Soil >...
CTTCCCCAGGACACTGTAAGGGGGCTGGAGACATCAGCCGAGATGAGTCCCCTCTCAAGTTCGTTGGTTGCGACGGGAAAGTCGGGTGTGAAACACAGCTTCACCCTCGGAATGAAGAGTCCTGTCTCGGTTACCCTGGCGTGCGACGTCGTGGTCTCTGACCCGCCCGCGCCTATTGACGAGACAACGGTCCTCTCACTGTTCATAAAGGTCTACGACGTGAATGCCAATAGCGTTGTTCTATGCGCGGTCCCCTCTCTCACCCCTGAAGCGAAGAAACTGGCATCTCAATACAAAATGGTAGTCCTCGAAGCCCCGAACGAGGATCAGGTTCTTGTCAGACTGCCAGACGTCCTGCGCAAGTTGTCTAAAGAGAAATAGATCTTACTTCCACCCAGTGCATCTCGCATTCAGTCTCTGCCACCGTGCTCATGACACGAATATCCCAACGGAATGACTTCCATCTCCATGAAAAGGGGCGAGAGACGAATTCGTCTCTGGAGTGTTTCTACCGGACCGATCTGAGTTCAATCTCTCACTCTTAGGCCAGGCTTCAAGACGCTGGCGGATGCTGGAGGTCATCCTCGTTGTACATCATCTGAGCCTAGAAGCGATGAACTCTCTAGTCTCTGGAAGATCATCTCGGTCCACGCCCTCAAGACTATGAGCCCCTCATTTCTTGCATCAGAAGCACTTTAGTGCTTGTGGAGACCCGGAGCAAGGCGTTTCGTGCCTCACAGTCCTGAGCATTCGGACTGCAACCAGAGGCTCCTCTAAAAGATTGATAAACCGAGGCCAAGGTGGGAATCGAGCTGCGCATTTGCGAGTCGCTTCGGGGGTTTTGAGAGGTTGAAGTGTGATTTCTGTGGCCAAGAAGAATCTCTCCCCTTCGTGTGCAACTACTGTGGAGGAGCCTTTTGCGCTGACCACAGGCTCCCGGAGGCGCACCGGTGCAAAGGAGACCTCACCCAGAAGCGGACGTTAGTAGTACCTCCTACTACGACTATTACCTGGTCCGACTCAAACTACCCCGGTTCCCCGATGATCAAGCCTGGCAGCCCGTTCTCCAAGGTCGAGGTCAGGGACATCTTGATCGCCTACCTGAGCTTAGGAGTGGCGTTCTTCATCGCCCTCCACTTCAGCCTCTTGGCGAATACTCAGCTTGACCCCTTTGAGGTTCTCGGGATCGCGTTCATTGCCGTGGGTCCGGGATTCGTTCTCCACGAGTTGAGTCATAAATTCACAGCACGCAGGTATGGCTATTGGGCGGAGTTCAGGATGTGGCCCTTGGGCCTTCTCCTTGCGCTCGTGACCTCGCTGCTCGGCTTCATCTTCGCCGCTCCCGGCGCCACATACTACTCTGGTCTCAACGTCACGAAGCAGGAGAGCGGTAGGATTTCGATAACCGGTCCGCTCACCAATGTGGCCGTCGCGCTGGTCTTCGTCCCTCTAGCGGTCTTTGCGGGTGGCTTGTGGATGGACATAGGATTCTATGGTGTATTCTTCAACATCTGGCTGGCTCTCTTCAACATGTTGCCGATTGCGATGCTAGACGGGGCGAAGGTATTCTCCTGGAGCAAAAGCAGGTGGGTATTGCTCTTCGTCCCACTGGCGATTGCCTTCTTCTTCTTCCTGGGTGGTTAGCACCGCAAGGGAGACCCAGTTAACCAGAGTACACCCACCTGTTAAGTTAGCTTCACTCGTCAGCCTATTGCATCATCAGGCACAACTTAACGGTGGATGTCGGTCTTCCCCCCCTTCGACGTGGTCGGGGCTCTGTCTGACTGGGCAGTTTCCAGTCGGGCATTCCAACGGAACAGGGTTCCCATAAAGAGGAAGGTCGTGGCTGCAGCACTCTGCAGTGGTGGCTATTCCTATCGTGATGTCGCCTCCATGGTAGGGGGCATGTCATATGTAGCGGCGAGAGACGCTTACCTCTCTCTGGTCACGAGTCTGCCGGAAGAGACTCGTAAGTACAGGCGCGAAGTTGCAATCGACGGTTCTGAGGTGGCGATTGAGGGTCGCGGTTACTACGTTTGGCTGGCACGCGATGTCGATACGGGCGAGATCCTTGCTTTTCACGGCTCGCCGACCGGCTCGACGGAAGACGGAGCTCATTTCCTTTCGGCTGTTGCCGCCTTGTGCTTGAACAAACCATTGGTCAGACTTGGACGAGGGCCCAGCTATCCCACAGGATTACTCAACCTCGACCTGTACTTTCAGCCAACTCCTCCGCCATCGATCATAGGAAGAATCGGCAAGTTGTTTCTCGGAAGCGGCTAATCGCATCCGCCCTTAACGCAAGGGCTTCCGATCATAATGCACAGGCTCGTGAAGCGCTCGATTGAGTGGTCGGACTCGTCTTCAATACTGTATTGGAAGGACTCGTGGCTCAAACCAAGAGATTTGACCGAAGGTCAAGGGATTCTGTCACGGACCGTCTGCTTTCTCTGTCCCGTCACGGAGAACCTCGCCCCCTGAATCTGCGCCCGTACCCGTTCCGGCGACTCCCGTCATGCAGACTGGGGTGCATGGCTGTTCAGGAACGAAATGAGAAGCGCATAGGGCATCTTCACCTCAATGCGCTTTTCGCCGCCTCGTGGCGTCTACGGAGTTTTCGCTGGCTGTGTTGGCTGAGGCGCCGCGGTCTTTGGGGCCTTGCCGTCCTTCATCATCCACCATGCGATTCCAATGATGACTAGGATTACCCCCAGTCCGATGCCGCCCAACCCTATGGTCTTGTGGTAACTCGCTGCTTCCATCGCCCCACCTACAATGAGGGCCAGGATGCCCAGGATCAGAATCCACATTCCATATCCCATCTTCATGGGTTTTTGTCTCGCATGTGCGCTATTTAGGCCTGAGGTTCGTCCTGAGCGCGACCACGGAGGGTGCGAAAGCGCAACGAACTCCTCACCCATCGAGTCAATGAGCGCTTCGAGTGCTCTTCGGGCATAGCGGGCAAGCACCATCGCGGCTCCATGCACTAGTATGTCTCGGGGTCGTTGCGCACCCTGTTCGGCTCCCAATGCACGACCAGAGAGACGAAGTGCAGGTCCAGGGATGATGCGTTCTGCCAGGTCCTAGAGTAGAGGATGGAGCAGGAGCCTCGGCCCCATTATGTCGACGTTGATATCGACCTCGATAACCAAGACACACCTCAGTTTAGCATACCATTTGACGAAGTACAGCTCCTCATACGGCATTTACTTCCCTCTACGGAGAAGCAACAAGTCATGACTAGGGTGCTTACAAAGGCGAGGCGGATACGAGGGTCGATCATGGTGAGGATACCTGAGGAGGTAGTCGAACAGGAGGACATACACGAGGGTGAGTCGGTGGAGATAGACGTGCACAAGGTGAGAAAGAGCGGATTTGGAACTTGTCCTGGGCTGGGTCCGATGACCCGTGAAGACGAGCTGGACGTCCATGACTGGGGTCGTAGTCGATTCGTGAGCTTAGTCGGAGCTTCTGTACTACTCAGAGATGAGGAGGATGGCGGAGGAAATATTGGAGGAAGGTCCTGACGGGTGACCCCGATTTCGGAGGGATCAAGGAAGTCGAGTTTCTGCAATAGTTTCGGATGCCTCTGGCCGCAGATGGTTGCGGACATCTTGGCTGTTTATTGGTGACCGCGGATTTCGGGGATCTGCTTGATGCGGTCGTCCTATTACGACAAGGGCCAGTTCCCTGCGGCCAAGACCAAGGTGCCACAACTCCTAGATGAGTCTCAGAAGATTACAATCAAGTTTAGTATCGAGGAATCATTGCTCGCCAAGATCAAACAATTCCACATTCAACCTGCAGAGATATGCGTAAGGGAGCTCAGGCGCGAAGTACGACGGAGGCAGAGGGCTGTCGCATTGCGTGCAGAACGCCAGCGGAAGAGGCAGATAGTCAATCGGTACAGTGGAGAAGTTCTTTCGACTTCCTAATGCCATAGTGCACGAACTCGAGGGGATGCTGTCGCAGATAATGCCGAGCCAGTGGGGCAACGCAAGGTGGTTCACTATCCGCTCGAACGAATTCCGTCCACGACGGCCATATGTAGGGCAAAGGAACCATGGTATCAGCGTGGCAAAAGAGTGCATCCGCAGCTAGGTTTTGTGCGTGCGTCCCCGGGCGGGTGACTCGATCCTTCGCGTGATAATTTAGTTCCCTTGCGGGAACACGAGCTGACTTTGCAAAATAGGGGGGTTCAGCCTCCGTGGTCATTTGCTCCCAGGTGCAGTTCGGTTACCCTCTGAGGACACTATAGGTGTGGAAAGGTTGTCTGTTTCTGTCCCCCTGCGGGGCGACCAGTCACCTCTGGCTTGGAACTCGCTTGACGACGGCTTCCGACTATTGACCATCTGTTGGGGCCGGTAGAGAAGAAGGACCCTGAGGCCTCCCGGTCGTACGCAGGTCGGGACCGGACCCGGAGCACCGACGTGTCAGTGGGACAGTGACGGGTGGACTTGGCAAACGACTTTATCAGATGGGTACCAGAGCGCCCCGTCATCCTTGCCGAAGAGCATCAAATTGTACTGGAACGAGAAAAACCTGAACAACGGGGACGTCCTGGCGCTACTCTTCGGCGACAGGAAAGAAACCCTCAGGGCCGCGAAACTGGCCATCGCGAGGATGAAAGAGGTGAGCACGTTGTCTATGACCAAGAGGGAGATGAGGTTCTTCGCGAAGGAGCTGCAGACCGGTAAGCTGGGCGTGAAGTACAGCTACCACAACTTCTACACGAAGCTGCTGCGGAAGCTCCTTGACATGGGGTTTGTGGAGAAGGATGTTCTAATCTGGGACCAGAAGAGGCGGAAGACGGTGGCAGTCTACCAGCTGAGGCTGCAGCCGATACCTGAGCGGGCCCCGCAGAGCGGGTTCGTCAGGCAGGCATGGCAGATAGCGAAGGGCTGGAACGACCTAGTCCAGAGCTAGGCCCTGGATTGCAGGGGTGGAGAGAGCTCATTGAAAGCGACGCGCTGCAGCAGTGGCGAGATTCCTGCGGGTTCACGATCATCAGAAGGTGACCCGCCGACCTTGGCTGCGGAGGCGTGGAAGGGGTTCCCTGGGTATTTCGCCCGAAAACAAGATCCTTGGTCGACTTCTTCTTGCCACATCGACGTTGATATCAATCACGATATCAGAACTGGGGATGCCACGGCATGAAGTCTGTCTCTTTCCACATTGACTGCGGAGAGCTCACGATGGACGAGGAGCTGGCGCTGGCGTCAGCGATCAGCGACTCACTGAATGGTCAGGGAGTCGCCTTGGTGGACCGAGAGAAGGTCGTCATCGATTTCTTCGGAAAGGGGCAGTTGGACGAAACGACGGTCGAGACCGTCGTTTCGGCGTTTGTGACGGAGAAGAAGGGGCGCGAACTCTATTCCGTCGAGCGAGTGGGCGATTCCCTCGTGGTGCACTCGGCTGACCCTGTAGCGGCGTCGCGAAAGAGGGCCACGGAGAAGCTCCCTCCCAACCTCTTGAAACTAGGTGACTCTCTCCTGGTAAACTCGTCTGATTCTGCGACATCGCGAAGAAGGACTGTGGAGAAGCTCCCTCCCAACCTCTTCAAGTGCCCGCTCTGTTCCTTTGTCACGCCCTACGAAGAGCTGTGTGTGGTCCATACGAGGTTGCACGGCATCAGATGATAGGGAAGAGGCCTGTCAAGAAGCATCTTGAGCAGGCTCACGAAGACTAAAACGACCGATAGTTCCTCGTCCTGAAGGCGCCTATGACCAGGGCGATTCCGGCTATCACTAACAACGCGGGCAGGAACGGGAGCTGGACTTTGAAGAAGACGACTGGAGCGTAGACGATGATCACAAGGAAGCCAAGGCCGACCGTCAGCACGCTCAGCTTCAGCCTCAGCAGAGACCGCGAGAGATTCAGCAGAATCAATAGGATTCCAGTGCCGAGGGCGAACACAGGATGATTGACGCTGTCGACTGGATTGCCGTTGAGGAAGGCCGTGGCTACGCCGAACCAAATGAGGAAGACACCACAGAATATGTTGGTCAGAGTCTCATTGCGCACTTGAATCTCACGTAGACGCGGTCCATATCTCTTTAAACTTGACAAGCGGGCAGAATCGACGAGATTCTTCCCGTCCTCCTGCATGAAAAAGATTTCTTAAATAATCGAAGGCGGCGACGCATGAACTTCTGGGGGTAGAGTTCAGCGACCAACTGGCTTCTGGGAGTGCTCCTCGGGGCGATCCAAGGAGTCTCCGAATGGCTCCCAATCAGCAGCAAGACTCAGGTCATTATAGCGTCCACTTACCTCTTCGGCCTGACCTTTGAGCAGGGCTATGCCCTTGGGCTCTTCCTTGAAGTGGGAACCTTCATTGCCGCAACAATCTACTTCAGGAGGCAGGTTCTCGGAGTCCTGAGAGCCCTGGTCGGAAGGGGAGACCAGGAAGACCGCATGCTTCTGAAATTCCTCGTGATAGCAACCGCTGTAACGGCTGTACTCGGCGTGGTGATCTACAAAGTCGTCTCGAGTTCGCTTACAGGGCCAGCTCTCGGGATTCCGATGATCATCCTCGGGTGCGTGCTGATTGGTGATGGCGCCCTCATCGTTCTGGCGCGCGGGAGACGCGTCCCGACCAGAGGCCTCGCGGACCTGGGGAACCGAGATATAATGATAATCGGCGTCGCACAAGGAATAGCCGCCTTCCCAGGAGTGAGCAGGTCGGGCGCCACAGTCTCCACCATGCTGTTGATGGGAATCAAGCCTGAAGACTCGTTCAGGCTGTCGTTCTTGGCGTTGATACCGGCGTCGATAGGAGCAACCGGCGTCACCGTGCTGCTGTCGAAGGCCAGCATTGGTTCTGTAGTAAACACGCTGACCTTGCCCGTCATATTAGTCTCGATCCTAGTCACAATCGTAATTGGGGTTGTCTCAATCAGGACGCTTCTCAGGGTCGCAGGCAGTAAGCGGATTGCGCTTCTCGCCTTCGTTCTGGGCGCCCTGGCAATATTCAGCGGGATAACCAGCATTTACCTTGGCACTGGATAGCTAGGCAGAGGCGCCGGTGGGTCTAAGGCACAGGAGTGGCTCATCCAATGTTGGTGACCATGAAACCGTCGCCTGTCAATTTCAACCCCGCGCTTCCGACCGACTCAAGGGGAGGTCGAAGACCCGTCAAGAAGCCCGTTAAGACTACGACATGCCAGCCCGAACGCATCAAGAGGGCTTAACTTAACACGCCGGTCCGAGCCCACTGTACCTGGACCGCTTAAGCCGACGCAAGGCATATAATCGTTCAGAGAGAACGGGCGCTCAGGCGCCAATGCCCATCAAGATGTTGACGCTGGAGGACCTGGAGCTCAAGGACAGACGGGTCTTCCTGCGGGTGGATATCAACACGCCCGTCCACCCCGACACCGGCGTCCTGATTGAACATGCAAGGCTGGAGGAGGCTGCGACGACCATAGAAGATCTCTCGCAATCGAAGGTCGTTGTCGCCTCACATCAGGGAAGGGTGGGCAGGTCAGACTACATCAGCTTAGATCGTCATGCAGAAGCCCTCCAGAGCATTCTCGGGAAGCCGGTCAAGTTCGTCCCAGACGTCTTCGGACCTGAGGCGCTGAGGGAAATCGACTCCCTTGCTTCTGGAGAAGTCCTTGTCCTCGACAACTTGCGGCTCATGGCCGAAGAGAACCAGGAGTATGAGCCGGCCGAGGCTGAGAATACCTTTCTCGTGAGTCGGATCCGGAAGCACATTGAAGCATGCGTCTTGGACGCATTCTCGACCGCTCACCGCTCATCTCCTTCGATAGTGGGTTTCGCGGGGCTCGTTCCCACTTGCGCCGGAAGGACTGTCGGGAAGGAACTCCGCATGCTCGACAGAATCGTATCGGTCGAGAAGGGACCCTATGTGACCGTCCTCGGTGGGGCGAAGGTCAACGACAGGCTCGAGGCCATCGACGCGTTGATTGCGAACAATAGGGCCGACAAGGTCCTCCTTTGCGGGGTTGTGGGGCTCGTGTTTCTTAAGGCGGCGGGAAGATACAGAGGAGACCTGAAGATTGACGGAGAACAGAAGTTCCTACTGAAGGCTAGACAGTTGATCGACGAGGATCCCGGGAAGTTCTTGATGCCTATCGACGTCGGTATCAAGGTCGATGGCGCCCGGAAGAACATTGGCGTTAAGGAAATGCTGGGTCAAGCACAGGTCTTGGACATCGGTCCCAAGACGGTCGAGGAGTACGAGAGATACATCAAGGGTGCGGGAACAGTCTTCATGAGTGGGCCCCCGGGGGCTTTCGAGTGGGACGAGTTCAGCTACGGAACTGAGCATCTGCTGAGGGCCATGGCATCTTCTCTGGCCACAACAATCGTCAGCGGAGGTCACCTCTCGTCCGCACTGCGAAAGTACAACATACACGAGCAGATAGACCACATCAGCACCGCAGGCGGTGCTCTCGTTCAGTATCTGGCCGGAAAGCGGCTCCCGCTCATTGACGCTCTAGAAAGGGCGGCAGAGAAGTGGGGCGTCAAGAGTTCGGGAACCCTTTAAGACGAGGAGGAGTTGTCCCGATCGCGATGATAAGAGTCGGCATCAACGGCTTCGGGACCATCGGCCGTCGCGTGGCTGACGCTGTGAGGAAGCAGGGCGACATGGAACTGGCTGGAGTAACGAAGACCAAGCCGGACTACAAGGCGACAGTCGCAGAGATGAAGGGCATCCCCATGTACGCGGTGGACATGAAGAGTCTCGAGACGTTCAGGGCGGCCGGGGAAAGCGTGAAGGGAACTCTTAACGATCTTCTACAGAGAGTTGACGTGATTGTGGACGCGGCTCCTGAGAATACGGGAGCGGTCAACAAGCCGCTCTATCAGCAGGCGTCTGTGAAAGCGATCTTCCAGGGAGGGGCCGGCGACAATCTCGCTGACGTGTCGTTCGTAGCCCAGTGTAATTTCGAGGAGGCCGTCGGGAAGAGAATGGTCCAAGTGGTCTCCTGCAACACTACTGGTCTGTGCCGAACGATCAGCGCAATTGATCGGGCCGTCGGAGTCACGAAGGCACGCGCCGTCCTCGCAAGGAGGGCAACCGACCCTGACGACGTGAAGAAGGGGCCAATTGACGCCGTCGTGCTTGACCCGACGACGCTGCCCTCACACCACGGGCCTGACGTACAGGCTGTCTTGAAGGGCCTCAACATCGTCACAATGGCCTTCAAGGTTCCAACCACTCACATGCATCTGCACAGCCTGATACTCAGCCTCAGAAGGCCGGCGACCAATGAGGACCTAGTGGCTGCGCTCGAGGCGGCTCCGAGGATTCAGCTGGTCGACGGGAAATCTGGCTTCAAATCCACAGCCGCGATAATGGACTTGGCGAGGGAGATGGGCCGGCCGAGAAACGACACCTACGAGGCGACAGTCTGGAAAGACTCGGTCAGCGTGGTCGATGGAGAGGCGTACATGTTCATGGCGGTCCACCAGGAGGCGATTGTCGTGCCGGAGAATATCGATGCGATCAGGGCACTCTGTGGAGGATACACGCGCGAAGAATCGATGAAGCTAACCGACACTTCGCTCGGCATCGTCCACCGGTAGCTACTCGAGGACCTTAGGGACCGATTTCAGCACGTACGTCGGTTCTTGGTGCTGCTTGACGAGGCTCTTGACCCTCTTCTTCACGAAATCGACTGGCTTCTTGCCGAGTAAGGCCAGACAAATCAACTCCGCGACCTCTTCCATCTCGGCTGCGTCGTAACCGAGTCGTGTGAGCTCGGAAGTCCCGAGCCGCCCCCCGTTGTCAGTGATGATGTTCGCCTGTTCGAGCTTGGCAGAATAGAACCCCAGTCTGCTCGCGTCATAGTCGAGGAGGACCTGATGGGACTTCGTGTAACCGAGAGGTGCGCCCCTGACCTTAACCCCGCCCGCAACCAAGGCCTTTGCAAGGGCCTGCGAGTTCTTGATCACGGCCTGGGCGTAGGACTTCCCGAACTGCATCATCTCGAGCAACGAAACCGTTAGTGCCGCGACCCTATTCAGGTGAACATTATCGACGATACCTGGGTGAATCTTACCTGAAACTGCATTAAAGACCTCCTCATTGTTTGAGAGGATTATCCCCCCCTGCGGCCCGGGAAGACTCTTGTGAGTCGAGCCAATCAGCAGAGAGCACCCTTCTCTTAGCGGATCTTGGAAGGCATCCCCAGCGATAAGACCGAGAACGTGTGAACCATCGTAGACGCATGTTCCGGACACCGCGCTGGCAAGTTGTTTCGTCGGATGCGGAAACGGAATGAAGCTCGCGCCGAAGAAGACAATCTTGGGATTCTGGGACCTGATGACGGAGATCGATTCCCTTGCCCTGATGTTGACTGCATTGTCATCGTATGGAAAGTAGAGGTTCTGCAGCTTTAGCAGCCTGCCGAGACCTAGGTGAGTGATACCAGGGTATCCGCCATTGTCTGGCGAGACTGACATAATCTTGTCACCCGCCTCAGTAAGCGAAAGGAGGACAGCCATGTCTGCAGTGTGCCCGGAGAGAGGCCGGACATCGGCGTACCTAGCGTTGAAGACCTTTCTCGCGACCTCTTCGGAGAGGGCCTGGAGCTCGTCAACGAACCTCGTGCCGCGGTAGAACTTGTCTGGGGCCGAGTACCTATTCCCGAAGTCGGTCGTGAGCATCGAACGCATGTGGTCGCTTCCGCGATTCTCGGAGGGAATCAGGTTCAAGCATTCCCTGATCCGCCACTCCTCGTGGTCCCTGACAGTCCTGTTCAGCCGCTCGAGGTAGTTGTACGTCAAGTTGAACTGGCAGCACGCGGCCGCCCCGAAGCAGTATTATTGCTTTGTCGAGAGCGCTGCTCAGCCGTACGCGTAGCGGACCCCGTGACCGCTCCTTTCGTGTCCGAAAGAGACCATCTCTGGAGGCCCTATCGCGCCGCATGTTCCGCAGGCGACGCAGGCCACGTAGTCGAATTTCAGTCGGCCCGCGGCTATGTCCTGCTTGGTCTGAGAGAAGGCCTTCGCCCTTGAGGCAATTGTATTCCCGTCAGCGGCAATAAGCATGGCAAGATTGTGGTCAAAGAGGTCCTTAAACGACGGGAAGATTCCCTTCGGAGTAAGCAGGGTGTAGCAGTTCGTGGGACAGGCCGGAATCCATGGCTTGCTGACCGACTTTGAAGCCTCATTCTGGTCGACCCTGATGTGCGTGTAGTTCTTGTCTTCGTCGTAGTTCAGCAAGCTGGTCTCGCTCTGGACCCTCTGTGTGGTGTCCCCAGAAGCCTTCTTCTCGGGGCGGGGGTCGAATGTGTAACTGCTTGAAATCAGGCGCGTCCCAAAAACCAGCCTTGGAAGGGTGCGATAAACAAAGGAACTCTCAGAGATGAAGCTATCCCGACCTGACCTACTCACGTCCTCGTAGATGGGGGTGAGAAGGTCCCTGTATCTGGACAGGTTCCCGGCGCGGAAGGACTCCAAGGGGTTGACCTCGAAATACGCCCTTGCCGCCATTACGCCAGAGGCGATTGCCTGTCGCATGCCGTCAATCATCGGTCCGATCTTGACGAATGATCCGAGGGCATCCCCTGCGACGAGAAAGCCGTCCGCATAGGGCGTCTTAAGGATCGACCTGAACCCCTTAGGGATGTTGTGAGAGGCGTATTCGACTGGCTCAGCCCCGTCGAGGAGTTCTGCTACCATGGGTTGCGCCTCGAAACCGTCCTGGATGTCGATGAGCTTCCCGACTCTGTCGAAGTGTTCCGTCGTCACCTTGAGCAAGGATTCCATGGATACGACCAGGCCCACGGATAGAGTGTCCCTGTTTGTGTAGACGAAGGCGCCCCCGCCCACTCCCTCCATAAATCCCCCCAGAAAGAACACTGAGCGTCCCTCTCCGGGTGCGACCTTGAAACGCTTCTCTATCGTACCTGCGTCGAGCTTGTACACGCGCTTTATGCCGTGGTAAAGTTGCTGCGGCAACAGCCTCCCGCGAAGACCCGCGTCCTCGACCAGTCTTGAAGTGACGCCGGAAGAGTCGATGACCAGTCTCGCCCTTAGCTCCTCCTTTGTGGTCCTTACCCCCACGACCGAGCCGCCTTCCTTTATCAGACCTTCCACCGTCGTCTCAGTCGAGAGCATCGCCCCGGCCTGGATTGCCTTGTAGGCAAACCATCTGTCGAAGTCGCGCCTCAGAACTGTGTAGTCGTGACCAGTCCCGAAACTTAGGTTGAAGAGGCCGAGCCTAGCCGCCAACGAGGTCTCAGACAGTTTGAAGTAGCGAGACTCTCCCTTCTTACAATCGGTTGGCCCGAGGAGCACCACCTCGTGCGAAAGCATACGTCTTTCGAGCGGGGCTGACAACTCGAAATCAGGCACAAGGCTGATGCAGCCGTATCCACCTGGAAGGTCTCCATAAAGCACTCCCCCAGTCATGTTTCTTTCCCCAGGAATCTTCGCCTTCTCGAGCATCAGGACATCGACCCCCTTCCTGGCGAGAGCCAGCGCCGCGGCGGACCCTGCAGGGCCCGCACCTACCACTATTACGTCAAATTCAGCTCGCATGCCCGGTCTCCCAGACCATTTCGATTAGTTTCGGGAACTCCTCGTAGAGGTCACCCACGATCGGATAGTGCGCGACCTTGAAGATGGGCGCACTCGGGTCGGTGTTCACCGCGATGATCTTCCCCGACTGCAGCATCCCGACCCTGTGCTGGAGGGCTCCGCTAATCCCCAGAGCGAAGTAGAGCTTCGGGCTCACGGTCGTGCCCGTCTGTCCCACTTGGTTGGCTTTCGAGATTAGGCCTTCCAACTCCTTGATCTCTGCGTAGACTAGCGCCCTAGACGCCCCGATGACGGCCTTCAAGTGATACCTTCTCTGAATGGCGTCTCTGAGTTGCTCGGCCAAACGGTAGGCCTCTCTGGGGTCTCGGGGGCGACCAGAACCGTCCTTGAGTATGCCGAGACCCAGGCTTATTACGACCTCAGCCCCCCACAGGTCGAGCTCAGGAGGCGGGAGCTCCACGACCTCCCTGACCTTGGCCGGGTAGTCGCGGTCTTCAACCTTGAACCGCTCCAGCCTCCCCTTCCTCTTCGGGTCCGGCTGTAGCGGGATGAAGTTGCCTGGACGAATAGTAGCCATCTGCGGCCTGTGTCTCGGAGTGTAGATTCTCGCGAGCCTAGTCCCAAAGTCCGGCCTGATTTGGACGAGTAAATCCTTGAAGCTGCCGAGAGTGGGGTTGGTGTAGTCCTCGACGTCGAGTTGAACAACGTCTGTTGCGAGCCCAGTGACCGCCCTGTACGCAATCCTTGCAGCCAGGTCCTTTCCCAGCTCGTTGGCTGCGAACAAGAAGGCGTAGGGGTGCCTTTCCTGAACCATAGCGAAGATCGCATCTATGTATCTGAGGTTGAAGTAGGTTGCGAAGACGGGCGAGTCGACATAGAGAACTGCGTCGGCACCATACTGGATTGCCTGCCTCGCTAGCGGCTCCACTCCTTCGCCCAAGAGAACACCCACGACTTTCTGTTCAATCTTGTCGGCCACACTCCGCCCTGCGCCGAGGGCCTCGAGCGAGTCCTTGGTCAGCCCCCCCTTGTTGCGCTGGAGGTACACCCAGACGTCCTTCGCTTCAGCGGTCAACTGAAGAGTTCCTCTGCAAGCATGCCATAGTCGAAGACCCCGACCGAGCCATCCGCTCTGAATCGGGTCGTGAGTCCTTTGGGGATATCTGCGGCTAGCTGCCCCCTCTTGAACGGCCCGTACTTCTTTTCTTCAAACTCGACCTGTGGAATTAGCTTCAGGAACACGAGGCTCTGGTTCAGGATCTTCTGGATGGGGGGCTTGCCAACATCAACCCCAGTCCCCACGATGGTCGGGGAGCCGGCGAGACCCAACTTCTGCACATCGGCAGCGAGGTCCTCGGCGGTCCACTTCTTCGCCTGGAGGATCTTCCCCCTGTAGTTGTTGTTGCGCGTCTCGAGCTGGAGGGCCGCAGGGGACTCACGGGGCCTGTACTCTGTCGAGATGGTGAGCAGGGCAGGGAGCGTCATCTCCAGCTTCTGCTGCAGCCGGCCGATCCTCCTCTCCGAGACGACTGTCGTGGCAGCGTCGTCTATGTCAAGATCCTCGACGTAGGTCGCATGGGGGAGGACCTTGCCGAGCAGTCCTGAAACGCCCTCGGCGACCTGGGGGCCGACGCTCCCAGTCTCTCCGTCCGTGGACTTTATCCCGGATACAATGATGAACCTAGAGAGAGACTCCTTCACCTTGGCAAGCTCCGCGACGGCCCGCTCAGCGGTGATGGTGCCTCCAAGGAACCTCTGAACGATGCTGTCTCGGACGGGGGGAAGCTCCGTGTAGACCTTGTTGGGGAGCAGGTTGGCCTGGTAGAGGGCTGTCGCCTTGGTCTTCACGGCGTCGGAGTAACCTGACCTCCTGATTGTCTCTGTCATCTCATCGATGGGCGCCGCGTGCATCTCCACGAGCTTTTTCACTCCAAGGGAGACTGCATACGACGTGGCCCAAGTGTCAGATCCCGCCATCTTTCTGTCGCTGAGAACGTACTCTTCGTCGACTCCCATAACCTCGGCGTTGTAGAGGGGCT
>Ga0208037_1001042_pt1 | contig 14394 bp, 10 predicted proteins | sample June2015DPH_13_1_3_FD_184710 | JGI IMG/M metagenome (GOLD analysis project Ga0208037, IMG submission 184710) | Peatland microbial communities from SPRUCE experiment site at the Marcell Experimental Forest, Minnesota, USA - June2015DPH_13_100... | ecosystem: Environmental > Terrestrial > Soil >...
CCAGAAATACACGGAACCAATGTCTTCTACTTCAACAAGGGCGGCGCGGCCAAAGCCCGGCCACTCGACAAGGCCTCACTCGCAAGAAGGAGAAGGAAGAGACTGAGTGGGCTCAGCCTTAGATTCGCGATTTTCAACAACTATGTCATCAAGGAGTTGAGACGGGGACACTCGTTGGAGGCCTTAGAAGACTACCGGGCCGTCACGCTGGCGACCCTCATTGAGGCGCTGCGCATCGAGCACTCCCCACTACACTTCGACTTTCGGATGCACAACATTGACGGGGAGCTGCCACCGAACGTCGTAAAGCGGCTCCGGAGATTGTCCTATGTCCGAGACCCTAAGGATCTAGAGAGGAAGTACAGGGAAGCGACGAATTGGTGCAAAGAGATTCTCGATTTGACTGCGAGAATACAGAATCACCACGTCAAGCCTTAGGCCCAGATCCACTCCTGTTGGGCTTCAATGCCCCGCCTCATGATCAGCTTCTATATTATGGATGTTCCCGGAAAGGAATTGAGTCGGACGATGGTAAGGCCCATTTCCAGGAATTCCGAGCGGATGGTGCAATGCATTCCTCACCATCCCCCTGGTTCGGAGAGTGGGTTCCCGCCAGGTCCATTGTATCCTCAAGCAAGGCCTATCAACTTGGGATCTTCCTTGGGCAGCCAGAGGCGACGGGATGCCCTACAGATTCAAAGTCGACGCGACCGTAAGGAGGAAACTAGGTCTAGTAGAGCGTTGTCTGCCAGTAAGAAGCGTCATTGACTTCGGAGGGATGTGGGAAGTCGACGGGTATTACTCCAAACAGTTTCTGACGAGGTTTGGAATAAGAAAAGTGACGATGGTCGACGCAGAGGAGTCTGAGAACTGGAGGGCCGATCCCGCATTGCGAGAAGGTCTGGATTTCAGGAAGGGCGACTTCTCGGACGAGAGGTTCATGGAATCCATCGCGCCCTCTTATGACCTCGCGACGGCTTACGATGTTCTTTTGCACCAAATAGACCTAAGACACACACTGTCGTTAATGCTTTCGAAGACCAAACGCTTCTTCCTAATCTCGAACCCCGTGATTCCTGACGCAATCATGCCTTATCGCAACAGCTTGATTTTGCTTTCTGGCAGTCTCTCGCCAAAGCTGATTCCCTTTCACGAACAATGGACGAAGCAGATGGACTATTGGCGCAATTTCGCGGATTCCTCGAATGTCGAGAGGAATCACTGGCTCTGGGGGATGAGCCCATCGTTCATCGAAAGCCTGATGGCCGGGCTCGGCTGGCAGGTCGTTCACAAGGAAATCTGGAGAGACTCCTTCCTGCAGAATCAAAGATGGAGAATGGGCGGTTATGTTTTCACAAGGGGCGCTGCTGAATGAGGCGGACCCAGTAGCGCCGGTGCCTACCCTCCTTGATGAGAGCCATTCACTGACGCCTCACGCATCCGATGCCCCGAAATGATGTCGCGCACAGCTTCGGAGAAGATGGCTTCAGCCATTGCCTCGTAGCCCCTCGTATTCAAGTGCAGCCCGTCGTTCGAGTATTCCTCCCTCAGCCTCCCCGTCGTAGAGTCGCATGTGGCTGTAAAGAGGTCCACGCAGACTTGACAGTGCTGCGCACTGTACTCCTTGATGAGCCGATTCAACACGCGCCTCGGAGGAATGCCTTCGTCGAAACCGAGTATCGAAGGAACAGTGCAAGCAATGGGTCGTATTTCATGTCTGACTGCTTCGCGATACATTTCTGCAAGGTTCCCGGCTACTGGTTGAGGCTCGACCCCCCAGCCCAAGTCGTTGGAGCCCCCTAGGACTATTACGAAATCTGGTTCAACTTTCACGACGTCCTGGTCGAAACGATCGAGCATGTCCTCGGTGAGCTCGCCTACGACCCCCCGGTTGAAAACCTCGACCCTGGGAGCTCCAGCCGTGTCAAGGTCGGGCATCGTCTCGATTCTCTTCTTCAGGAACTCTGTGTACGGAGTGATCAGGGGCAACTCGTCCCCAAGTGAGGAGGACTGATAGCCTACTGTAAGGCTGTCCCCAAAGGCCACAAAAACAAGCCTCTTGTTCATGCTCCTCTTTCGTCAGTAGCCAGACCTTTGTCTCTAAATAAGAAGGCTAACGAGTCACTTTGGAGAGCACGCGCACTGCATATCGACTGTATTTAGAGTGAGTTACCCAGTGCTTCCGAGTTTACGGAAGGTCTCCCTTTCGGGCGTCTCTGTTCTGGTTGAGACCACACTTGGGTAGTGAGTCTCTCCACCCACCTCCATAAAAACTCTACGGTCACAAATCACCCCATGCCCAAATCCCCAAATCCTCGGTCCAATGCCGCTTAACATTCCAGTTCTTGGCCTCTCTTATGCGAGAAATCTGCCCCGGGAAGGTTATTGGAGCTTAGGAAACGGTGCCAGAGGCGGTATCCTAGGTTGTTCGTAGTCATCGGCAGGAACGAATTCTTGAAACCTTTGCCAACACGACTACTGGACCGACCTCGAAGGATCGAATTCGCAATGCCCTTGTCGAGTCATTATACCCTTGCCGGACCAAGGCACGCGCGAGCGAATGAACGTTTCATCCAGCAGGTTGAAATGATCGAGGAGCATATTGCTTCCAGATCTTCAGCCTTGAAATTGTGTAGGCAAAGAGGAAACCGATTGCCACGGCGAACACGTAGGCTATCAAATAGAACATCACAGTCGAGAGTAGTAGTGTGAGGACATACTGGATAATTGTCGCCGCCGAGCCGTTGAGGAAGTACTTGTAAAGCCGCTCGCGCGACAGGAGCGGGGAATGGAATACGACCTCGGACTTCCAGGCGAAGTCTGTGAATATGGAAGTCACGACAGCAACGAGGGTCGAAACTGGGAGGGGAAGAAGCAGGTTGTTCTTGAGGAGATAGAGCAACCCAGCGATTATCAACGCATTCACAGCCCCGGTCCCTGCATACAGGATTGAGAGTCGGTTCACGTAGAACCTGAAGACGCCCTTGACCTCCGTTGCCATCTGACCCACTCCTGTCCAAGCCTCAAAGAGACGACGATGTAAGTCTGAACACGGCAGCGCGTGAAGGGCTATTGTGAATTCTTCGCGCGAAGACACCACATCGCCCGAAGAAGGGCGGTCAGTGACTGGCCCAGTGTCGCTGTCTTCACGTCCAAGACAATTGTTTTAGATTCGGTCTCTATTTTGCGCGCCTCCTTCTCAGAAGCCAGTGTTCCCTCCATCTGGTAATTTCTGGAAATACGGACTGATTCCTCAGGCAATCGCGAACGGGATGTCAAGCATCCTCGTGCTGTTCTTTCTTCTCTCAAGCCTGCATGGAGGCCTTCTGGACATTGGCCTCGTCGCCGGGGTCTCAGCCCTGGCCCTGATACCCTCGCAAATGCTGTGGGGACGGCTGATAGACGGCGCCGGGAGGTGCAAACCATTCCTTGTTTTCGGCTTCATGGGGATGGGTGTCTCCCTCATATCAATCCCGTACGTGGGAAGCGTGTCTCAGCTCATCGCTCTGGTTTCTCTGAAGTCTATTCTGTACTCGGCGACCCTTCCTGCTCGCCAGCTGCTCACGGTCGAATCCGAGCAGCGAGATGGGTGGCAGAGGGGATTGGCGAACATGCAGTTCCTGAGCGGGCTGGGCGAAACCGTGGGAATGGGACTTGGCGCAGTGATGGTGGCTAGCGTAGGTTTCGCACAATTATTCCTCATGTGCGGATTGCTCTGCATGCTCTCGGCGACAGCGTCGGGAGTGCTAACTAGAGAGCCAGGCTTCATGATTCAAAGGAAACTTGTGAGGCTGGAGCGCTCGACGTCTGCTCTAATCACCGTCTCGAATCTCGTTGGGTATTCAGGGAGACTACCTCGAGACCACACCTCTATGAGAATCCTGAGCCAGCTGAACCGCTCGACGAAGTTCCTCATGGTTGGAATCTTCGCCTTTTCCCTCGGAGGGGCCACGCTTTTCTCTCCCCTTCCGGCATACTTCCTCCAACTTTACTCTTCGTCAACGGTGTTCCTCCTCTTCTTCGGAGGCTCACTGGCGGGAACCCTCTGCTATCCACTTGTGGGTCATCTGACTCTGAGCACAAGGAAGAGCCTAGTGATGTCTTCAGGGGTGAGGATGGTCGTGATTCCGCTCTTACTCTTAGTAGCCTTTGGCGCAACCCCCGGACTGGCCGTGGGCGCTGCGATACTCGCTGTATTGGAAGCATTCTGGACACTCTTTGACATATCGAGCATGTTTGCCTTTCTGGAGACCGCACCAGATGGTCAGGCAGGGTTCTACGGGGCGCTCATCGGATTGGGTGCAGCAGGAGGTGGCTTCCTCGGTGGATTCATCTCTATGCAGTTTGGATTTGCTTCGTTATTCGCCCTGTGCAGCGTCGTATGCGCCGGAGCGCTAGTTGCTTTCGTGCTGCAGTTCAGAAGTTCGATTCGACTGCAACAGGGGTAGAACACCGGGGTGCAAGCGTTTGTCTACATGTCGGTCTTTCTAATATCGATGTTGACTATCGCCCCGTTCATCGGTTTGGTGACGGTCCTAGGACGTCTACGAGCCCCGTACACTCTACTGTCGAGTGTCGCTCTCTTTTGAAGGAACTTCCCCAGCAGGAGGACTGGGGCACCACAAACGATGTTCAAATCCAGCCCGAGCAAGTTCTGGGGAGTCCGGCGAGATGCCCTCGGTCTGCCAGCGCGGCCGGGCGCAGTCGATCTGGTGGTGAGTAAAATCACCCAGTGAAATCTAGCGTGGAAGTCGTGGTAACAACGATTATACCGCCAACCTGTGATGTCCAGCTCGTCAAATGAAGCGTAGAACCGTCGCAGCCCTGATAGTTCTACTGGGCATAGCGATAGCGGTGTTTGCGTGCGCTCCTGTAGTCTATTCTCCGCTCAGAGTCGGTCACTGCCTTCCACCGGGGAATGAGGGTTGCCGCGCGCACTTTTTCGCGACCTACGAGTCACCCAGTTGCGCGGTTCTTGGAATTGGTGTCGGCCATGACAATGTGACAGCAGGACTCGGAGATTGGTCGTATTACGCCGGTTGCCCTCCCAAAGTGGTCTACACACCTTAGCCACTCCAGTTAGCTCAACGACAACTGTTCGGGGGGATTGGGGCACAGAAGATGATTTTCGTCCCGATTGACCAAGGGAAATCCTTGGCTGGCCCCTAGCCTTGCCTACGAGACTTCGAATCCCGTTGCCTGGTACCAGGTCCTGCTGAGGCCCTGGAACGAGAAGGACGTGCGGAGGATGACTTCATAGTAGCCAGGAGCAAATCCCATGGTGTCGACGGTTAACGCGTAGCCATTGGTGTAGGTCTTGACGAGCTTGTCGCCCGTCGGGCACGAGTATGAAGTCTTGGTGCCCGTCGTCGTTGTTGTTACGGTGCCGCCGTTTTTGCAGGAGTAGAGTATATGCTGAACTAGGTTGTATGTCACAGGCTTCCCTGTCAATGGGTTGACCACCATTGAGCAGAGAGTGCCTCCTGTGGGAATGGACACTCCTGTGCAGTACTCCAGTTCGGCCACGTTCTTCACCTTCACAGACGACTCGCCGGACACTTTACCGGTGATTGGACAGTAGCCGTTTGTACCAGGTGCGACACCGCAGTAGTAGTTGGTCGTCGGGTCGTAGATGTACTCGGAGATGGTGAAGTTATGAGTGTAGGTGTTGCCAGCCCGGAGGTTGTTGGTCGTTGCGTTTATGTCTGCGTACCACGCGGTTCTGAAGTAGTTCACGTTCGCGGTGAGCTCGCCCCCTCCGGTCGATTCGGAGTACGAGGCCAGCGTGAACGGACCTGAACCGATTTCCATGTTCGGCTCGTACTTCATCCACTTCGGAGCAGTTGGCACCTTGGTGCCATTGCCCGATTGCGTCAGATAGCCGACATCACTTACGTATGGCAAGGTCGTGTCAAGGTCAGTCAACGCCGTAGAGATGTGGTCAGGGTTGAAGTACTGCAGGATGTGCTGAGGCATCACCGGGACGATGACACTTCCGAGGTTCCAGACCGATTGGCTGCCGAGGTAGATCTTGATCTGGTAGGCAGAAGTCGCCTTCGCAGCGATTAGACCGGATGGACCGTACAGGAGGCCTGTGTCCGGCGTGATTAGGTCAGGCGTCTTGTAGTTCAAGGCTACGTCCCAGGCGTAGAGGGATTCCAGGTAGTCTTTGGCCGTGAACGATACGCCGTCAGACCAGGTGATGTTCTTCGCGAAGTTCAGCGTGATCACCTGACCGTTGGTTATCTTCTGCGACGCCTGTTTCACCTGTTGGAAGATCAGCGCCCCACCAGGCGTCTTTCCGGTGAAGTTTGCGATGGAGTAACTGGTCGTCATGTAGTTCAGGAAGGAGTTCACAGTGGTGAATGCCGTGGGTGCGGTGGCCAATGGGCTGTCGTAGATCTCGCTCCACACGTCCTCCTGCCAGATCCAGTTCGTGTTGTACAGGGGGTTCATCCCTCCCTGGTCGGCCTTCTGGTGTATAGCGAAGTTCAGCGTTCCTCCAGTCAGCGCATCAGTCGGATGGACGTTGAGCAGGGTGTAGTAGAGCCCGCTTCCGGTGGTCGGGTAAAAGGACGCGCTCCCTGTGTTCGGGCCGGTTGTGGGTTCGTTCGCGTACCCTGTCCAGCCTGCGATGTAGTCAGCATACAGCGTGTTCTCGAAGTATCCGTTCACGTAGGGCAGCTGCTGCATCTCCACCTTCGCGACGTTGACGGCCCCTGTCTCAGCGCCGCTCACAGTGGTCGCGTAGAGGACCTGGTTCGAGTCGTAGTCCATCGTGCTGTTGTAGAAGTTGCCGAAGTTGATAGACGTACACGCGAAAGCGGAGTTCCAAATCTGCCCCTGGAACTCGTAGTTGTCGCTGGTGATCCAACCGTAGGTGTACATGCTCCATGTATATGTCGAGTTGCCATAGTAGGCCAGATAGGAGCCGTTGAATACTGGGGCGGTGTTGTACCCGGTCGATGGAACGTAGGTTCCGGGGTAGCACCCACTGTAGGAAGGTCCGTATATCAAAGTCTGTTTGTAGATTTTCAAAGTGATCGAGAGCCCTATTTCCGCAGCAGATGCGGCCAGCCCTTGGGCGAGCCCGGTCCTGAACGGGTCGTTTGACCTGTAGGTGAGAACGGGCGCGAAGGTGTCTCCAGAAGGGCAGGGCAGCGTGACAGACGTGCACCACGTGGTGCTGGAGTTCGCAGAACCAGGCGCTATCGCCGCGCCGCCATCGCTGGGGTGCAGACCAGCAGCCGCCAGCTCGATCGCGGCTTGTGTAGTGCTGTAGCCGTAGGCCGCAGGCTCGTTGCCGCACATGAACCCGTACTCTGTGCAGGGCATGACGTACGGAGTCGCCGTGCCCGCTACTGAGAGCACGGTCGTCTGGATGTAGCTGTAGTCGGTGAGATACGCGATGGCTCGCCTGAAGTAGGTGTCGTTCATGAAGGGCTGCAGGGCGTTGAAGGCGATGCCTTCAGACAAGTAGCCCGCGGTGGTGTTCTCGTGCACGCTGGGGTTGCTGGCCATCGAGTTGAATGAGCCGACCGAGAAGGTCCACTCCGGAGCCTGAATCGTTCCATCGACGAGGGCAATTTCGAGTGCGGCGTCAGACGTGATGACAGAAAACACGACCGTGCTGATGCGAGGTCCGTGCGTGTCCACCTGACTCGGGCTGAGCACAGTCCCCTTCGGGGGTGATGCATACGCTGCAGGGGTAGCTGAGAACGTCAGAAGGAACGCCAATGCAAGCACGGCGCACTTGCTGTCCATGTCTTTAGGACCGTAGTAATGAAGGTGTCTCCTGTCTTATACGCGTTGCACCCATGATGAAGATCATCGATTTGATGCCTAGACGTGCAGAAGCGTGTGCACCTCGACCCCCAAACGAGTCCAGTGGCTTGCCCAAAAGAGTCCGAATTTGGCGCCCTGCCGAGAGAGAATGGGTTCGGACGGTTCACTCAGTAGCTTATCGACGGCGACGAGCGGATGAAGGAATCGTCAGTGACCTGTCTAGCAATGAAGTCGGCGACGTCATGGCGTGAAATCTTGGGAACCAGACCTATCTTGATCTCCGGGCCAACTTTGTAGGAACCGGTCTTTACGCCGTCTGTCAGAATCGTTGCCCGCACAATCGTCCAGGCAAGGTTGCTCGACTTCACTGTTTCTTCCATCTTCTCCTTGTCCTCAAGATGGGCCCGGATGATGAGCCAAAGAACTCTGGCGTACAGGCCTCTGGTCCTTGTCTCTCCGTTCCCGTAGTCTGAGAGGCAAATCAACCTCTTGACACCGTGCTTCGACATGGAATCAACAATGTTCGCAACGCCGACCGAACATATGTTCCGCGAAGAATCAGGAGTTGGACCTAGTACGGAGACGACGACATCCGCATGTTGAACGGCGAGATCCACGTCCGCCGCTGACCTGACGTCACCCTGCACTACTGTGAGTTGAGGATGGGAAAAATCGAGTTTGGATGGGTTTCGAACGAAGGCAAGGAGTTGATGACCTCCATCAAGGGATTCTTTGACCACCAGCCTGCCGGTCTTACCCGACGCGCCGAACACCAGAACCCGCATTCTTCTCCACTTCTTCGCACGCCGCTAGACCTAGTTAACTGCGCAGTCGCGGGGATTGCTATCCAAGTTCTACCCTAGGGATGACTACTGCCAGAAAAGCTCGAGTCTTGCCCCGATTCGCAAGGGAAGCTGGAATCTGCCCCGGGGGGGATTTCGACTAGATGGTCCAATGCCCCACCTGTTGGGACGCCTACCTGAACTGACAAGTCCCTCCATTCTGCTTGAGCAAGAGCAACTATGAGCTTTGGGGCAGGCCCATTCTTGCGTAGATTTCCTTCCACCTCTGATCTGAGCGAAATTGCTTGAACCAAGGGTCACTCACGAGGTCCTGGAGGCAATCGTCTCCTTCCTTCAAGGCCTTCTCTAGCCACTTGAATCCCTCTTCCGTTCTGCCCATTGCAAACTCGACCGTCCCGATAGCGACTGGGCAGACCTGTTCCTTCGTTGCCCTGCCCATCACGCGGTCGAGAACACCTTGGGCCTCGTCCTTCCTTCCAGCAGTGGCATACGCCCATGCGAGGTTCAGCTCAGTGGGTGGAGTCTTCTCGATTTCGACCGCCTTCGTTGCCTCCTCGACGGCTGCGTCATACTCAGACAGGACCGCATGAACTTCGGACTTCCAGATGCGAGCAGGGATGTAGCCCGGGTCAAGCTTGGCTATTCGTCCGTATTGCTTCATTGCTTCGTCGGTCTTACCAGAAACAGCCAACCAGTTGGCCAATCCCGTGCTGATGGTTGGGGAATAGGGGTCGATTTCAATGCCTCTCCTTTCCCACGACAGCGCTTCTTCGACCTTTCCGAACATGCCCAGCAGCCCGGCAAGCCAGTGGTAGGCCAGGGCGTAGCTGGGTCTCAATTCGATGGCACGCCTGAGTTCCCTTTCCGCGGAACCGAAGTCCCAGAGTTGGTTCTTCAGCGTCACGGCAAGAGATGCGTGCGCTTCGGCCAAGCTTTCGTCGATTTCTAGCGCCTTCATCGAAAAGCGTTTGGCGAGGGGATAAGCAAGGTCAGGCGCCATCCAATCGAAGCCCGCGAGTGCGTTGTAGCAGTCCGCCAACCCAGAATACGCAAGTGCGAATGTGGGGTCGACTCTCGCTGCTTGCTCGAAGTACTCCACCGCTTTGTTGATTCCTTGTTGGGTTCTCTCGTTCCAGGAATACCGGCCCTTGAGATAGAGAGTGTACGCTTCCGGGTCCGTCGTTGGCCTCTTCTCCATCACAGCTCTCTCCTCGGACAAGAGCTGAACCTTTAACGCTTCAGCCACGGTCGTCGAGATGTCGGTCTGGACGGCGAATACATCAATCAATTCCCTGTCGTAGCTTTCTGCCCACGTGTGCTCGCTCGTTTCAGAATCTATCAGTTGCACAGTAATGCGTATCCTGTTTCCTGCCTTCCTGACGCTGCCCTCGAGCACCGTGCCGACGTTCAGCTCCTTTGCCACCTCATTGACTTTCTTGTGTCCTTCTTTGTAACCCATGACCGACGTTCTTGCGATGACTTTCAGACCGCGGATTCTCGACATCGTCGAGATCAGTTCCTCAGTCATCCCGTCAGCGAAGTACTCGTCTGCGGGGTCTGAGCTTATGTTCGTGAAAGGCAGGATTGCGATTCTTCTTCTGTCGAACCGCGTTGCCGGAATGACCTTCTCTTCATCCCAGGGCATCACCATCTTGTAGACCTCTATCGGCGCGCTGACGTTCTTCAACGTCTTGCTGCCGACGCTCGTGAGAGGAAACTCTAGCTTGGTGTGGACCTGGTCGTACACCTGCTGGGTGAGACAGACGCCGCCGTCCTCTGCCAGGGGCTGTATCCTGGACGCGACGTTGACGGCGTCGCCGTAGATATCCCCCTCTTTCTCGACCACTTCTCCAAGGTGGATCCCGACCCTGATGTGCATCCTCTTCTCGCTCGACAGGGCCAGGTTGAACTCTCTCACAGACCTCTGGATGTCGTAGGCGCACCTCACCGCCTCTAGGGCGCTCGCGAACTCTACCAGAAACGCGTCGCCCATCGTCTTGACCTCTCGACCCCTGTGCCTCGCCAGCACCGGCCTCAGGAGCCTCTGCTGTGCTTCGACGACTGCCAACGACAGGGATTCATCCTTCTGGCCAAGAGCGGTATAGCCCACCATGTCCGTGAACATTATTGCCGCGAGTCTCCGCTCGCTCTGGGACAAGGGTTCCTTTCGGTCAAGCATGGAGTCGCACGATAAAGCCGTTATGGGGTGGAACGAGTATGAAGGCGATGTCGTACGACCTAGCTAGGCCTTGTTAGTCCGGGCAGGTCGCAGCATCATGCCTTGGGTCCAAATCCCCGACTTTTCGGTTCAATGCCCTGCGGGTTTTTCGGTTTTTGGCCTGTCTCATGTGAAAAGTCTGCCCCGGGGGGGATTTAGACCGAAAATAGGTACAAACCTTGAGCGCAAGACCGCGCTACTGACGCGCTCATGTGCGGGAAGTGGGAATTTAGCCCTTCGGGTGCAAGTCCGTGACGAGTTCAGAACTGCCTGAATTGAGACCTCTAGCTTGGTCTCGGACGAGGAGTAGCCGTCGTGTGCCAGGGGTCGGATTAGAGTTGTAGTTCACACACACCAACGACGGTTTGCCGCAAATCATGTCTTCAATCGAAGAACCTGATCTTCACAGGTTCCTTATCCTTATACTCCCTTAGCGAATAGTAGGCTATGATTAGAGAGAGGACCAGTATGGTTCCTACTACAAGTGCTTCCCTCGGCATTCCTATCATGAACGACAGAATTGCGACGAAAGCGATTAGTGGAAGATACGGATATCCTGGAACGGAGAACGTGCCCCTCCTTCCAAGGCGCCTGAAGTGCACCAATGCCAACGTTGCGATGAGGTATGAGAACAGCAGGCCAAAATTACTTATCGCGGCTATGACAAAAACATTGCCTGCGTAAAGCATCACTATTCCTATGACTGCCGAGATGAGGACTCCGTTTCGCGCCACGTCCCTCTTCGCGTCGTAGGTTCTCACTATTCTTGGCAGCAGCCCATCCGCTCCAATCTGATAGAGTATTCGCGATGCGCCTAGCAGAACGGCAAGAGACGCGGAGGCCGTTGCGACGAGCGCTCCGATATCGACCACATCTACCAGGTATCCCGGCGCGTGAGACGCGGAGAGTGCGAATGAGAGAGGGTCAGCGTTGATAACGAACCTGCTTGCCGGTAGAAGTGCCAGTAGTGAGAAGGCGATGAGGACGTACAGTACCATGCTTATCGATACGGACAGCAGAATGGCCCTTGCGGCCGCTCGCGCGCCTCCCTTCACACTGGACGTGAAAGAGCTGATGGACTGGAATCCCGAGTAGGCGAAGAAGACCGCGACGCTCGCCCCGAAGATGCCACCGACACCGGAAGCGGGGGTGGTCAAGGCCGTGAAGTTCGTTGCGCTACCATTCCTCACCGTGAAGAAGATGGCGAACCCAACGACTGCAAGAAGAATCGCGAGTTTGACCGCGACCAGACCAAGGTCCGCTCTCGCTGCCTTTCTTATCCCGCCAAGGTTGACGACGGCGAGCACAGCGATCAGGCCGATGGCAACCAAGCTTCCGTCGCCCGGGGCGGGAGCGCCGAAGAGGCTTACGAAATATGACCCAAAGCCTAGCGCAATCACAGAAATCGAACCCGCCATGCTGAAGTAGAGCAATATTCCGGTGATGAACCCAAGCTCGCTCCCGAAGGCTTCGTACGCGTAGGAATAGCTGGCTCCGCTAGCTTTTGGAAAGAGCGTGCATAGCTCCCCGATCTCCAACGCGACCACGATCGCCACGAGGCCGACGAGGATGAACGAGAAGAGAGCCCAGTCGCCAGCCAGCGCAATCGCCGTCCCGCTGAGAGTGAAGATGCCGGCGCCGATTATCGCGCCCAGCCCGACAGCCGTCGCGACCCTGACGCTTATGCCGCCCCCGCTCACGTGATTCCGTTCCTGCTGTTGGCTGAATCCTTAAATTCGTTGTTGGTCTTGATTGGCAGGGGACACAGTCGAGCCAGGATCAAGATAGGAAGAAAAGTGCCACACTGAGAAAGGAACTGAGTCTCTGGAGCCTTGTAGGGCTAGGCGCGGGCGGTATCATCGGGTCGGGAATCTTCGGACTTATAGCTGCATACGGCGCGGACGCGGGGCCCGCTCTGACCCTGGCCATCGTCTTCGTCGGGATCATCATGACCATGCTTGCGCTAATCTACGCGGAGCTGGGCTCGAGGTTCCCCCTCACAGGCGGGCCGTACTCGATTCCCAGACTGGCTCTCGGTAATTCTGCGGGCTACCTCGTGGGCTGGGGTTACTTCATCTACGCATTCACGGGCACCGCGGCCATAATCGATGTGTTTGTAGCCTATGTCGGGTTCTACGTGCCAGGCCTCTCGGTCGGTCTGACCCTGACCCCTCTTGGGATAGCGATTGCCGTGGTAGCGCTGGCCGTCTTCACCGTCATCAACGTCTTCGGTGTCAAGTGGGGCGGGTTGTTTGGCATAGTGACCACCATTACAAAGCTGATTCCGCTGATACTCTTTGCGCTCGTGGGGCTGTTCTACCTGAACTTCAGCAACTTCACGCCATTCATGCCCTTCGGCTGGTCCGGGATCGCCGTGGCCATGGCGCTCGCCGTGTTCATGTTCACAGGCTTCGAAGGAATCGTGATACCCAGCGCCGAGGTCAAGAACTCATCGAAGACGATCCCCCGCGCGATAATAATCACGATGGCCATAGTCGCCCTGGTCTACGTCCTCATCGGGGTGGCCTTCGTCGGCATGATCAACTGGTCGGGCCTTGGCATGCATGTAGGTGACTGGTCGTACAGCACGGGCATAGGGAGCCTGTCTACTCCTCTCTCTGACGTTGCGAGAGGCGCGGGCTACGGACTGCTTGCGACCGTGATAACCATCGGCGCGATCGTCAGCACCGCCGGCGCGGGCAGCGACTGGGTCCTCTTTCAGGGTCGCATCCCCTTCGCGATGGCCGACGACGGGCTTTTCCCCAAGGTCGTGGACAAGGTCATCGACAGGGTGCACGGCAAGTACGGTACCCCCGTCATTTCGATCATCTTCGCATCGGTCCTGACCGGGATAATCCAGGTTCTCTTCCCGTACTTCCCAAGCGTGATCCTGTTAGCATCCATCACGACCCTGATTCCATACGCAGCAGCTGCGGTCTCGCTCGCCATCCTGAGGAAAACCCCGAAGCTGGGGGTCGCCGACCACTTTAGGCTCCCGGCGGGGATGGTCGTCGCGTTCCTGGGGTTCGTGCTCTCGAGTGTGCTGATCTACTGGGCCACCTGGCCGCTGACGCTGATAGGAGTGATCCTGACGCTCATCGGTTTCCCCCTATACATGGTCACCAGGAACAAGAAGATGGAATGGCGCAGGCAGGCATGGTTCTGGGTCTACGTGGTCGGGCTCACAGTGATATCATTCGTCGGGGACACGAGCTTCATCACCTCCGGCGTTCTGTCCATCCCGGGCCCGCTCGGATACGTGCCAATGCCGTACGACATAGTGGTCATCGTTGTGTTCTCTGCGTTGGTCTTCCTGTGGGCTTATAGGGCCAACCTGGGGAAGGTAGTCGAATCAAAGACATGAGAAGCGTCCTTTCGCTGGGCGACCTTTCATCCGCCGAGCTTGACTCTGTGCTGAATCGCGCCGCCCGTCTGAAGAAAGAAATCAAGCAGGGAACCGAGCTCGATTCTCTGAGGGGAAAGGTGGTCGGGGTTCTCTTCGAGAAGCCGTCAACCAGGACGAGAACCAGCTTCGAGGTCGCAACTCTCAGGCTCGGGGGTCATTCCCTGTATCTTGCTTCGAACGAG
>Ga0208037_1001048_pt1 | contig 14364 bp, 20 predicted proteins | sample June2015DPH_13_1_3_FD_184710 | JGI IMG/M metagenome (GOLD analysis project Ga0208037, IMG submission 184710) | Peatland microbial communities from SPRUCE experiment site at the Marcell Experimental Forest, Minnesota, USA - June2015DPH_13_100... | ecosystem: Environmental > Terrestrial > Soil >...
GATCGGGCGTGGGTACTGCCCTGATTGTGCTGGGATTGGTGCTGTTCTTCATCGCGTACCTCAGATTTACTCGCAAGTGAGCCTTCCCCAGGGCTTCTCGCGCGCGCGCGCTACCAATGTCCGGTGCGGTTGCCGGGAGTTCTAATTTGACGACGAGTAGTTAGACCCCATGGGTTCTCTGGGTGGTTGTGTCAGCTTTTTTGTGAGCAGCTTCGTCAGTTTGACGACTTGCTCTTTGAGTTCTCTGTTCTCTTCGGCCAAGACGTTGTCCGGGGGTTGGATTGCACCTCCTGACAGGTTGAGTCGCGGCAGAAGGTGGATCTCCCATTCCTTCGCCAGCTGTTCGTCAGACCTTAGGCTATAGATGTCCGGTCTGTGTCCGTGGCCTGGCCTTGCTCCCATGAGTATCAGCCAGTGGTTAGGGTTCATCTCGTTCGCTGGGATTGTCTCGCAGATTGTCTCGAACCTCTTTCGTAGGTAGTGGCTCGTCAGGTGAATGCCGTATTTCTGCCCTGATAGTTTGGTTATGGTTCGGAAGAGGCTGTCGTAGTTGGGCAGGATTACAGGGTATCCGTATTCCTGTGCCCTTTGAAGGAGTCTTTCCGCCAGTTCTCTTGTGATTGCCGTTGGATGTCCTGTGGCTGTCTTGCTTCTAGCGGGGCTCACGCTGATGATTGCCGTTTCAGTCCCTTCCACGAAGGATATGTCCTGTGGTGGAGTCATTGCGAGAGCCTGTATTCTCTCTCCTGAGTAGGCCATCAGGTCTAGTAGGTCGTAGTGTATCTGCTGGAACTCGGGGTCCTGCCGCATGGCTGTGAGGACGCTCTCCTGGATAGGCTTCGTCGGGCGCCCTGACTTCACCCAGATGTGGATGTTGAGGGGAACGAAGTTGGCCTTGAAGAGACCGACCATTCGGGAGGCGTGGACCGTGTTCGTTCGGATCGTAGGCGTTGACTTGAGAATCGTCAGCGCCTTCTCGATGCTCATGTCCCTAGGGTTCTCTTCCTTTCGTTTGACTAGGTCCGCTATTGAATGGTCCGTGATTGGAATCCCCATGGACTTCAGCATGGCGTAGGCTGCGCCTACGCAGTCAAGGTAGTTGGCCCGCGCCAGTGGCTTCTCCGGCCTGTTGAGCTTGGCGATGTAGGTCTTGAAGGCGGGGTCGTTCTCTATGGGCCGCCTATCGAGGGCGGGGCCCGTGTGGCTGTAGACTCTATGTCTTGTTTTCCACGGTTTTTCGGCGCCACCTTTAATTCCATCACGCGCCACCGCTAGCGAGTTATGTGCATAACCCGGGTCGGGAAGGTCACGACCGCATCGCAGGGGAGGGCATCGGTGGATTTCTTCGATGGGAGGGCCTTGGACGGCGTTGACGTTTCAATGGTGGCAGCCGCCCGGGGCGACTTCGTGGAGGTCTTCGGTAACCTAGCGCTTTCCGTAATCACTCCCTCGGACGCGAAGAAGCGGAAGGCGGCGTGGAAAGAGGTTCGTGAGGCGGCAATCGTCACCTTGCCCAAGAGAGACAGAGCGCGTTGAACGAAAAGGGAATCCTCCTCCACGCGAAGCACGCCTTCATGCCGAACAGCCTGGGATACTGTGGGCCTGACGACAGGGGGGTCATTCTTAGGCACCTCGAGGAATCGAAGGGCGGCGAGGACCTGACCTCGACGCTGAAGGAGTTCGAGGCGGCCTATCCCTTCCTCAGACTGATCGCCAGAACCACTGGCAGGGACACTTTCGACTACTCGGTGCCGGAGGCATACTGGATTGGAAACGGCCTGCTGGACCGGGTTCCCGTCCCCGACTTCCATAGCTTCTCCCACAAGGAGTTGATTGGCAGGGACCCGAAGGAGGTGAGACAGGTCTTCAAGACGGTGGGCACGGCCGCGCGCCCGCACCACACGTTTTACGTGATGAACACCTATGCCAGCTCGAGCGTTCCTGACGGACCGAGCCTGAGCAACACCAACATGAAGAAGATTGCCCAGATGATTGACAACTGCCGAGTCTCCTGGGGCGAGGTGAAGGGAGTAGCCCCAAGAAGCCTCCAAGTCGAATACCGTCCCGTGATTCTGGAAGACGGGCGACTGGCCCTTTCGAAACCCAGGCTCAAGAAGGTGAGATACAACCCCGAGGTGACGCCCTTCGGCTCCATCAAGAAGGGGGACCCCGTGTCCCTGCACTGGGACTATGCGTGCGAAGTGCTGAGCCCGAGACAACGCGTTAACATACGGAAGTACACCATGCTGGACATCGAAGCAGCAAATCTACTACTGGCCTCATCCGATAGAAGCAGACTCTAGGGAAGCCGTCAGGACTCCAGACTCTCCAGCAGCCTGAGCCGCTGGACCTGGGCCCTGTCAAGACTCTCGAGCGACTTCTGGAGACCGGTCAGCTGCTCGATGTTCTTCCTCGATTCTTCGCAGAGCCGCTTGTAGGCTGCCTTAGCGGCAGGCGTCTGCGCTTTGCTGACGAGGCCCTCGTAGCTGTTGGCCAGGTCATCTTCGACCCCTATCCAGTTGATCAGGGTGTCCATAGTCGCCTCCAGATAGCCGGTCTTGACGGTCTCTTCCACCTTCTTCGCTTCCTCGGCGGTGTTCACATCTGCAATGAGCCGTTCCTTGCCCAAAGACGAACAGCAGCGCGGAGTCTCAGGGGTCTATAAAGGTAGGCGAAGGCTCACACGATGAGGCCCAGAATGAGGGCTGGGATGAGACCAGAGATGACGCTGAGCGCCAACAAGAATGTTGACGGCAGCATGTCTCTCGAAGGTCTGTTCGTGACCGGCCCTGCGGATTCGGAGAAGACGACAGTGTTGATCACCCTGTAGTAGTAGACGATCGAGAGCACGATGTTAGCGACCACCACCAGGGCTACCCAAGTGAAGAGCGGAGTCGAGGCTAGAAGCAACGACTGGACGATGAGTATTTCGCTCCAGAACATTCCGAAGGGTGGTGATCCGACCATCGCCAGCGACGACGCGGTAAATAGGACCCCGAGGGGCCTGTTCTGCCTTCCTGCGCCCTTCAATTTCTCAAAGTCCGCGTCTTCGAACTCCTTCCTCCCCCCGACACCGGTGAGCATGAAGAAGTTGGCCTTTACGAGTCCGTGGTTCCAAATCTGGAACGTGACCGCGATGAGACCCAGCACCGAGAAGGTCGAGAGCGCGGCGAGCATGTAGCCCATCTGGGCAATGGAGCTGAACGCGAGCATGCGCCGCAGGTTGCCCTGTCCGAGCGCCCCGAAGTTCCCGACCAGCATCGTCAATATAGCGAGCGTGACAAGAGTCACTTGAATCCCCTGGACCACGGACCCCTGGACAACGAACGGCTGGATCACCTTCAGCATGGCGAAGAGGAGAGTCTCGTCGACGACCCTGCCGTTGAGGGCGCCAATCTGAGCGGGTGCGGCCCCATAGGCGTCGGGCAGCCATGTATGGACCGGGAAGATTGCTACTTCCACCCCAATGCCCACGAGAATCATCAGGAGCGCAACGACGCCCATGGGGCCGTTGGAGGCGAGAAGCAAGGGCAGGTCGGCCAGACGGATGCTTCCTACGCTTGAGTAGACAAGCGCGACCCCGAGCAGGTAGACCAGGCTCCCTGCCCCAGCCAGGAAGAAGTACTTCATTGCCGCCTCGAGTGAGATGTCGCGCCGTTCGAATGACACCAACCCATAGGCCACTATGCTGAGGCCCTCCCAGAAGAGAAAGAGGGTCAGAAAGTCGCCGGCTGAAACAACCCCTATTGAGCAGCTGACGAGTAACATTAGGAGGGCATAGAAGGTCCCGATGTTGTCCGTGCGAGTCAACGTAAAAGCCGTGAATATCGTCACTGCGAAGCCCGCAAGGAGCACGGTCAGAATCACCAGGTTCCCCAACTTGTCGACCGAGTAGATGCTGGCGAAGATCGACGCCAGAGGCTGGATGGAGATAGGGCCCCAGCTAGCAATGAGCTCGACCAGGGACAGGAGGAGGAAGGCCGCGGCTATCCCACCGATGACGAGCGGTCTGCGACTTCCGAGCTTTGACTTGGCTATGTCTGCGGCGAGGACGACCATCGCCCCAGCGAACTGGATCTCGAGGACCGTAGACAGCCAGGCCATCTGTTAGATCACTCCCGTCACTGCGAGCATCAGTAGAACCACGAGAACAGAGAAGAGCAGGGCGACGTTCTTTCCGAGGTCCCCGCTCTGGAGCCCTGTAGCAAGACGAGTCAGGGGCCCTAGTATCGACCTGATTATGTACGAGTAGAATCGGTCGAACCCGATTCCCTCGAGCAGTAACCCTTTGGCATCCTTGAGGAAGGCGCTGGACTGCATCAGCCGCGCGGTTGCCTCAGACCGAGCCTGGAATGCAAAGTAGCAGATCGCGAACCCGAGCAGCACCACGGCTACTGTGGAGGTCGCGGTGAGAATTGAAGGAGCTTCGCTAAGCGAGGGCGCGAAGAGGCTCTGGCCACCCAGACCAACCCATCCAACCACGACGAGCACGACCAAGGCCATCATCGGCACCACCATCAGCCACCCGGACTCGCGAACCTCTCTCTCACGACTGGGGCCGTGGAAGACTTTGACAAGTGCTCTGAAGGAGTAGAATGAAGTGAGAATGGAACCGAGGATGATCACAAGGAAGGCCGCCGCGCCGTATGTGGCGGCCGCAGACAGGATTGCGTCCTTAGTCCAGAACCCTATGAGCGGGGGAAGACCGACCATCGCAAGTGCTGCGAATAGGAATGCAACGTAGGTGTACTTCATCCGTCGTGCGAGCCCTCCCATCTCGTCAATCTTCCTGGTTCCAAGCGCTTCGATGACAGATCCAGCGGCCATGAAAGCGAGCGCCTTGAAGAGGCCTTGGCTGATCAATTGGTAGATTGCGCCCGACGTAGCAATCTTCCATCCCACTACGCCCCCCAGCCCGACGGCAGCAAACATCAGACCCAGTTGGCTGATCGTGGAGTAGGCGAGAATCCTCTTGAAGTCGTCGGCTGCGCATGCGCAGGCACCCCCCACAAGTAGGCTTGTGAGGCCGACGACCAGGACCGAGGTAGAGAGGACCACAGACGAGGCGTAGATTGGGTACATCCGGACGACCAGGTAGACGCCCGCGTTCACCATGGTGGCCGCGTGAATGAGCGCGCTGACTGGGGTTGGACCTTCCATTGCGTCCGGCAACCAAACATGGAAGGGCACTTGGGCGGACTTCCCCATTGCCCCGATGAGAATCAGAACGCCGATCAACACCCAATTCACACCGGCTGCGCCCACGGACGAGTTGATTGCGCCGATGTTCGTTGTGCCAAGCGTCGTGAACAGCATGATTACGGCGAGCAACAGGGCGATGTCCCCGAATCTCGTTACGACGAATGCCTTAACGCCAGCCTTTCTTGCAGATTCCCTGTCGGTCCAGAATGCAATCAGGAGGGCGGAGCAGATACCGACTATCTCCCAGAACAGGTAGAGCTGAAGGAGGTTGCCGGCCATCACGAGACCCAGCATCGCCCCGATGAACACCAGGACGAGTGAGTAGAAACGAGCCTGCCCTTTCTCATGCTTCATGTTCCCAGCTGCGTAAACCACGATAACGAAAGACAGAATCGAGACAAAGGCTGCGAGCAGCACCGAAAGGCCGTCTACGTTCACCTCGGCCAGGACCTTCACCTGGCTCAACTGGCCCGAGACCTTTGCGTAGGCCTGGAAAATCGACCACCCCCCGAGGGACTCGGTATATGGCTGAGAAAACACGAGGGCTTGGTAGAGCCCGATGGCCGCCGTCAGCCCGCTTACACCTATCGCGAACCACTTGCTCCCCCTCGAGTCGACGAAGCTCACGAGTAGGACAAGAGGAGCCCCGATGAGCGGGACCAGCCACACCAGCCAAGCTTCTAGCATCAGTGCCTCAGCTTCCTGATCTCAGACGGGTTGAGTGTCCCATACTTCCGGTAGACGTTGACTACGATGGCAAGGCCTACCGCCTCGACTGAGGCACCAACCAGGATCGAGAGGAACACGAAGGAATCAGTCGTGAGGCGAGTACCTACCACGGTAGAGAGAGACCCGTTCAGGCCAGATGAGAACAAGGCCAGGTTTGCGCCCAGAAGGACCACCTGGAACGACATCACGGTCTTGATGAGGTTCTTTGAATAGGAAATGGAGGCGATGCCCAGGAAGACGAGGAGTATCCCCGTGGACATGAAGACTATCTGGTCGGTCACCATCTAGGTCTCCCTCGAGAATAGGTTGGCGACAGTCACCATTGCGGATGCGAAGACCGTGACGAGAATCAGGAGGTCCCAAGGCCTGAACTGCCACAGGAATGAGAATGTCGTTAACGACACATCAGTGTATTCTGAAGGCGACAACCCTACGAGCCCTGGCGCGACCTGAGTCAGGGCCAGGATCACAAGGACTAGCGCTCCAGCCACAGCCATGATTCCCAGGCGGGTTGCACCGATATCCAACTTCGACTCCCCGGTCATCAGTATGACCGTCAGGAAGAGGACTGACACTGCGCCCGAGAACGTGACGATTTGCATCAGACCCACAAGTGCGTCGCCATACGCGGTGAAGACCACCCCCGACAGAGTTGACGCCCAGAACAGGGCTATGAGAGAGACGGAGACCTTCTTGGAAAAGAGGGCCACCAAGACGGTGGCTAGGATTACGGCCGAAATCGCGATTGAGAGTAGTTCACTTGCCAATGGTCAACGCCTTCTTCATTATTGTGGATTCCTTCTTGAAAACAGCGAGCTCGAAGTTGCGCGTCAATGTGAGGGCCCCGAACTTGCAGTCGTCGACGCACTGGCCGCACATGATGCACGTGTAGAGTTCGAAGGAAGGTCGCTTGATGTCAACCTCCCTTGTGCCAATCATCTTCTTGCCCACAGGCACCATCGTGATCACTTGGGCGGGGCAGACAATCTCGCAGATGCTACATCCTGTGCATTTCACTGGGTCGATATCGAGCTTTCCCCTGAACCTCTCTGTGACCACCTTGTCTCCGAAAGGATACTTCTCCGTGATGGGCGTCTTTAGCACGGTCCGGAACATCTCGCCCATGGCTTCACCGATGTTTCTTCTCGGCACTTGTTTCACCTGAACACCCAGAGTATCGCCACCGCGAGCTGAGCGAGACTGAGAGGAGTGATGATGGTCCAGAAGAGCTTGGTCGCTTGATCGATTCGGACCCGAGCCAGGGCCGTCTTTATTACGAAGAAGAGGAAACCAACCGCGAAGAGCTTCACCAGGAAGTAGGAACCGTAGAAGACGGACTGCAAGTTCTGGTTGGTGCTGATGACAGGGCCTGCTGGGCCCCCGAGGAACAGACTGACCGCGAGCGCAGACAGGAAGACGTAGCTGAGGCTCTTCGTGAGCTTGACATAAGCGAGGGTGTTGCCCGAGAACTCGGTCATCCAGCCGCCGACAATCTCCGTCTTGGCGTTGGGGATGTCGAACGGAGGCTTCTCAAGCTCTGCAAGCGCTGCGATGATGAAGACTGCGAAAGCGACCGGCGCGAGGAAGATGTACCAAATCGAACCCTGTGCTGCAACGATCCCCGGCGCTCCTGTTATCGAGCCTATCGAGAGACTTTTTGCGAGGACCGCGGGTGTTATCATCGCGAGAGTCAGCGGAACCTCGTAGCTGGTGTACTGTACGACCAGCCTTCCTATGGCTATGGTCGAGTATCTGCCGGCCGAGGCGTAGCCAAGCATCGCTGCCATCAGAGTGGAGAATGCGAGGATGAAGAGCATGAAGAGAAGGTCGAGCGGGTGGTAGAGGATAGCCTGAAAACCCAGAATCGGGATGAACACGATGCCGATGGCCGGGGCCGCGAAGTAAAGGGCAGGACCCCACCGGAGGACGAACTTGTCGCTTTGGGTAGGGATGATCTCCTCCTTGGAGGCGAGCTTGAAGAAGTCTGCGACCGGCTGGAGGAGACCGAAAGGTCCGGTCACCACCGGGCCCCTCCGCCCTTGCATACGGGCGTATGTCTTCCTGTCCAGCCACTCGAAGGCAAAGGCGAGCCAGACGAAGAAGGTCAGCCCGGGAAAGAGAAGAAGCTCGACGACCTGCAGCGGGTTCAACTGAGCTTCCTCTTGTAGTACTCTATCCCGTACGTGCGCAGTTCTTCGCCGCCTATTGACCACTCCTTGGACTTATCGACGTCCAGGACCGAGATTCTGTCCATGCACCCGAAGCATGGATCCATGCCGGTGAGCACGATCGGGACGTCCGCCAGAGTGTGGCCCTTCAGCATCTCAGTGGCAGTGAGGATATTGGCCACGGTCGAACTCCTGACCTTCACTCGTTCCGGTGCGCTGCCACCACCAGACTTCACGAAGTAGAACAGCTCGCCCCTTGGGGCCTCCACGTGGAAGGTAGACTCGCCCTGGGGGACTGCCCTTGGAATGCTGACTTTGTAGGGACCGGCCGGGAGCTTCTCGACCGCTTCACTGACCATCCGGCAGGAATCGCGGATCTCGTTCAGCCGCAGCGTGAGCAGCGAAGCTATGTCTCCGTCGTTGCTGGTCTGGACGTGCGGGGGGATCTCGTCGTAGGCCGCGTAGGGGTCCTCGGCCCTCACGTCTCTGGCTATGCCCGTGCATCGAAGGAGCGGACCGACAGGGCAGAGTCGCCTTGCCGTCTCCTGGGTGATCCGCCCGACGCCCTTCGTTCGGACAGTGAATGTCTCTTCCGTTTCGACGAGCTTCGTATAATAGTCGGCCCTCTTCTCGATGTACTTTAGTTCGTCCTGGATCTTGGCCGCGATTCCGTCGGGGAGTTCCATTCTGACCCCGCCGATGATGGAGTACGACTTGTTGACCCTGTTGCCAGTTATGGCCTCTTCCAGGTCCAGGATGTGTTCCCTGTCCTTCCACACCCACATGAAGAGAGTGTCGAAACCGGCCCAGTGCCCGACCAGACCGAGCCAAAGGAGGTGAGAGTGTAGCCTTTCGAGCTCGGCCACTATCAGTCTGATGTACCTCCCCCGCTTCGGGACTTCGAAGCCAGTGAGCGCCTCGACGGCGTGGGTATATCCCAGGCTGTGCGCGAAGCTGCAGATGCCGCAGATCCGTTCAAAGAGATAGGTGTTCTTGACCCAGGTCCTCTCCTGGGCCGCTCGTTCTATCCCCCTGTGGACGTACCCGATTCTGGGTATGACCTGGACGATCTTCTCCCCTTCGAGGATGAGTTTGAAGTACTCGGGCTCCTTCAGCGACGGATGTACTGGCCCGAAGGGCATGGCACTCTCCACCGAATACTGCATCAGCCCCGCACTCGATTCCCTGCGCTGGTCGGGTTTGGTTTCTTCACTCAAGCCCCATCATCTTCCTTATCTTCTCGGGGTCCGCTTCCTTCCGAAGGGGCGGCGGTGCTTCGGCCGGGTAGTTGTCTGGTAGGAGGAGCCTCTTCCCCAAGTACGGGTTCCCCTCGAAAGAGACGCCCAAGAGGTCTTGAATTTCGGCCTCGTACAGGATCGCAGAAGGCAAGGACCCAGTGATCGATTGAATCTTTGGGTCAGTCTTGGGCACCGCGGTCCTCACTACGACGAATCCCCTGCCCTGCCAGAACTGGTAGAGAATGCCGATCTCCTCTCCTAGATCGAGACCAGTTATCGTGCTCAGGTGGTAGAGCCCCGGCATGGACGAGACAGACTTGCAGGCTTCTAGGACCTTGCCAGGGGGGACGTTCAGCTCGACGGTCTTCAGATGCGTGGTAACAGACCCTCCAAGCTTGGCGGCCAGGTCGGCCAACTCTTCACTGGGCAATTGTATTCTCTCCTTCGATTGGGTCGGGCGGCCCTCCGGTGACCAGCTTGAGGATGCCCCAGATTATCGCTTCCGGCCTGGGAGGACATCCGGGAATGAACAGGTCCACCGGGATTACCGTGTCGACGCCGCGTCCCGCGTTGTAGCATTCCTTGTACACCCCACCGCCGAGACCGCATGCTCCGATCGCGACAACGTGCCTCGGCTCGGGCACTTGTTCATAGACTGTCTTGAGGCGGTCCCTCATTAGGGGGTTGATCGTCCCCGTCACCAGCAGGACGTCTGCGTGCCTCGGGCTCGGGACCAACTCAACGCCGAGCCTTTCGGCGTCATAGCGGGGAGTGAGCGCGGCCAGTATCTCGATGTCGCAGCCGTTGCAGGAAGACGCGTTGACGTGGAAGACCCAGATGGACCTCTTCCTTGCCCAAGCAGTCAGGCCGGACCTAAAACTCGCCACCCCCGGCGGTGATGAACCACCAGACCGTAACTGTGAGGACGCTGCCCCCGCCGACGAGGAAGAGGAGCGGATAGGTAGCCGAGGGCGCCGCGAAGGAGCCCGCCAAGATTAGTGCCAACGCCTCGACCACCATGAAGAGCATTGCAAAGATGAAGAGGTTTGACCTGTAGAGTCCCCTGGGTGGGATCGACTCTTCGCCTCCCGCGAAGGGCTCGTACCTCACCCCAGCACCGGAGCTTCGTTTGCCGAGCCTGCCTACTAGCGTGAAGACCACAATGTCGGCGATGACTATGATGAGTGGCCCAAGGATGGCGTCTGTTGCAGCGGTCATTCTGCCGCCTCCACCAGGCTTGCAATCATTTCGACCAGCTTCGTGCTCGACCTCTTGACAATGTCGGAAAGTCCCTCGCCGACTCCCACGGAGTCTGGCTCAATACCCACGATATATGTGTCTGCCGCGTTCTCGGCGACGCCTGGGACTAACCTCAGCGGTACGTTGTGCGTAGCGAAGAATCCGAACTTCGTCTCGCTCAGACGGGCACAGATGATGGTCCCCGGCTTCTTTTGCGCCTCAATGGCGTCGATGATTACGATTCTCTCTCCTTTCGATGCGAGGTCAGAGATCATCCTTTCAGGATTCGGTGAAAGCCCGTGTACTCTGACGGCCTTCCTCGACGCGGGCCCGAGCCGTCGCCGTAATGAGGAAACCACCTCGAGTCCGACGGCATCGTCCTGCTTTATGGGGTTGCCAATTCCGAAGACATGAGTAGTCCCGGATCCGCCGAGAATGCATTCCCTGAGCTGAATGGACAGGTCATCAGAGGGAGCCGTCGAGCCTTCTCCCTTCTGGCCTACTCGATTCCCGTGATCTTCAGGTCGAGGCCCTCGACGACCTTCAACGACGAGCCGCACTGGGGGCACGCGAAGGCCGGGTCGATCGTGTGGTCGTGCCGATGCACGGGGAGTCTGCCTGAGAAGCGACACTTCGGGCACTCCACCGAGCCCCTTGTGAACCTGACCACCAGCTTCGAGCCCTCCGCCTTCGTCCCCTTCGAAAGAATCCCGTACGCCATGGTGAGCGATTCGCGGGTCAGGCCGAGCATCTCTCCCACATCGACCTTCACTCTCCGAGGCGACTTCTCTGCGGCCCCGGTCTCCTCGAGGACCGACTGGAGTATCCTGTCCGCGTAGACGTACTCGTGCAAGAGACGTCGATTCAGGCGCTGGGGTATTTAGCGTATCGGACGATGGCTCGATTTCTCGACCAGAATCGTGCAGTATCTTGGGTGAGCGGAGGCCCCCCGTCCTTGGAACGGGCATCTCTCAACCAGTCTTGTCCCATTTTCAAACGCTGTTTAAGAGGGTTAGACGTTTCTTAATCTTGAGAATCGTCTTGCTAGGATCCGATGTCTGTCAGAAACTTCTTGTTCGACTCGACAGTCTGCTTCACCACGCTCTCCCAGGCCTTCCGTTCGGCTGCGGACTTCATGCTCAGCCTCCTCACGACGTCGTACACATCATCTAGGCTTGCGGCCGCCATCCCCGCCTTGTCGACGACAGAAATGAGCTCAGGGTCGTCTATCTTGACCTTGTAGCCGTTCTTGCGGAGGAAGACAAGCCCCGCGACCAACGCCGTCCTCTTGTTGCCCGCCCTGAAGTGCTGACCGCTGGCGAGTTTGAAGACGAGGAGCGATGCCTTCTCAGGGATTGCCTGTTCGAAATCCTGGTTGTCTGCCCGGGCGGCCACCTCCTTCAGCAGGGACTCGAGCTGCTCGCCGTCGGCCTTCGAGTATTCGTTGGGCTCGCGCGTGAGCAAGACCACCTCCCTGTTGACCGCGACCAGTGTGGGCAAGTCCATGTCATGGACTGTTCGCTTCGCCACGCGCAATCACTCCATTGCCTCACATTTAACCGATTGAGATTCGCAGGAATCACAACCTGAAGGGCGCAACAACCGAGCGGAAGTCAGCGACTGAATCGACTGGAGGTATCCTTGACAACCAAGTAGAACAGAACCCCACAGATGTCTGTACGCTGCCAGCGAGTAACCCTTAATTGGCTATTACCACTCGCCAGTGGTAATGGGAGAGGAAACCAGGGAAACGGAAGCAAGCTCTGGCACAGCTTGCGACAGCGCCGGACAGGTCGCATCTTTTGATCTCAGAGCGACCAAGCTCCTCGGCTGGAAACCCGAGGAGATGGTCGGAAAGCAGAGCCTGACAGTCTTCCATGAGCCCCGTGAGGTGGCGACACTCGTTCCGAGGCTCCTCAAGTCAGCTGCCGATGTGGGCAAGTCGGAAGATGAAGTGGCAATTGTCCGGCAGGACGGGTCAAAATTCATGGACATTCTCACGGTCCGCCCTCTCTTGAAACGAGGAGAGGGAGTCGGCCGCATGGGTATGACCCGGCACCTGAAGAACGTCTAGGTCGGGTGGCTTGCCCTGCCTCATGGCGTCTGGATAAGGGAGCTCAGACCCCCATTCCTGCTGCTTCCGGTCGTCTTCGTGCCAACTGGGCTGGCGATCGCCTGGTCGGCTGGTCATTTTGACTTGGCCTACGCCCTGCTGACGCTCGTCGGAGTCGTCTGCTTGCACGCTAGCGTAAACGTTCTAAACGACTACTTCGATTTCAGGAGTGGAATCGACCTCAAAACGACGCCGACACCATTCAGTGGAGGAAGCACGATTCTTCCGAAGGGGCTGATGTCCACGAGGGGAGTGCTGTGCTTGGGCTCGCTTCTTCTGGCGACGGGCCTGGGAATAGGAACGTACTTCGTCTACGAATTCTCGTTCGACCCCGTGCTCATTGCCCTCCTCGTGTTCGCCGCATTTTCGGTTGTCACGTACTCGCCACTGACGTCCAAGCTTGGTATCGGCGAGATGGTCACAGGACTTGACTTCGGGCCCCTTTGGCTTCTCGGAACCTACTACATCCAGACCCATCAATTGAGCGTTGTACCTATCATCATCGGATTGCCGCTCGGCATAATGACGGCAGGGATTCTCTACGTAAACGAGTTCCCAGACACCGATGCCGACAAGAGTGTGGGGAGGAACCATCTCGTAGCGCGATGGGGGAAGGCCAAGGCAGCCAGCAGACTGAGGGCGATCCTGTTCTGTGCCTACGCAATCCCCGTGGCTGGAGTTCTTGTCGGCGCAGTCAGTCCCTTCGCTTTGATAGTGTTGGCTTCAGCCCCCAAAGCACTTGCCACCTCGAGGATAGTGAGCAAGAACTACGACAAGGTCACAGAGCTGATACCCGGCATGGCGTCGATGGTGACGACGACGCTCCTGTCCGGAGTCCTGCTCTTCATCGCCTATCTCGCGGCAGGCTTGGCCTAGCGGGCGCCGGACCAGACTTCCTCCAAGGACGCCCTGATGGCCATGGCGAAAGGCTGACTGGACACGGCAATCGCGATTGAATGATAGGCTTCTCTGCTGGTGGGATCAGGGACGCCGATGATAACCGTCGATTCATCGGCGACCATGAGGTCGAGTAGAATACAGTTGGTCCGTCTGACTTTGAGACCGAGAGTCTTCAGGAAACCCGCGTCGCTGCGGCCTATCGCAAGACCTGATGGGATCAGAATCCTGACAGACCTTGGCATCTTCTTCTGAAGATATGGTTTGAAGAACCGGGCGGCATCGATCGACTTCTTCGCCACGAGAATCACGTCATCGGAAGCAGCGATGATCTCGCTGAACTTGCTCGCTATCGCGTTGATTCCCCTGAGGAGAGCCACCTCCTGGTCCCTTTGGACGGGAGGTCGGAAACCTGGACCCAGAGACTTCAGCAGGGTTTCGGTCGCATCCATGCGAGCTTTCTGAGTCTCCGCGAACTCGTCTTCGAACTGTCGGAGGCGCATGCCTAGGGCGGCTTTCGCCGAGATTGCTGAGAAGCCCTCACCACGCTCCTCCACGAACCCCTTCTGCTGGAGACTACGGAGGGTGTCGTAGGTCCTCGAGAGGGGAACCCGTGCTGATACCGAGACCTGCTTGGGCGACATACTGCCCGATGTCAGGGCGATGTACACCCTTGCCTCGTACAGGCTGAGTTTGAAGTTCTCTGCGAGCGACTTCTCTGGGTCCAACATGACTCGCTCTTTTCCGGTTCGTTATAATAGGATTCCACGGCAACGCA
>Ga0208037_1001056_pt1 | contig 14298 bp, 11 predicted proteins | sample June2015DPH_13_1_3_FD_184710 | JGI IMG/M metagenome (GOLD analysis project Ga0208037, IMG submission 184710) | Peatland microbial communities from SPRUCE experiment site at the Marcell Experimental Forest, Minnesota, USA - June2015DPH_13_100... | ecosystem: Environmental > Terrestrial > Soil >...
GCCAACTCGGCGTCACCGTGCCAGACCGCCTCAATTTTGATCAAGAATGTAGTGCAGACTCGAAGATAGCCTGAACTGATTCCAAAGCACTTAGCCTATTTCCCGCCCCTTTCGTGACGAACTTGGGTTAGCAGCGGCTGGCCGGTTGTGCAAACGATTGGGTGCCGCCAAGGTCGGACAAGAAAAAGGGGCGCAGGCGTGTGAAAGCGGCCTTACGGAGCAAGCAAGTGTAGCGTAGACCTCCACCTCTGAGGTCTGCGGCCCTTCCAAAAGAAGAACCGCGGACCCCAAGAACGGGGGTCCGCGCTACCCGCCCTTAGGCGCGGTTCGCGACCAGATGGAGTGATGTCGCGAGCCGCCCCGAGCTTTCTCGAATAACCAGCGTGCGGTGGAGCCGGGAAGCAATTCTGCGCGACCTTTCTCGCCGCCCGATTACAGCTTCGACCCGGCCTTCTTCAATCCCTTCACGGTGTCTTTGCCGGCTTTTTCGCCTGCCTTGCCGGTTTCTTTCCCGGCCTTCTCGCCGCCCTTGGCGGAGGCTTTGCCGGCCACCTTCGCTCCCTTGGCAGTCCCCTTACCGGCTTCATCCGCTCCCTTGGCGGTCCCCTTACCGGCTTTCTCCACCGTGGATTGCGAGTATCCCACGCTAATGCAGAGAAAAGTTGCCAGGAACAGGCCCAACAGTGATTTGAAGCTCATCCGGAATCTCCTTCCCGCAAATGTGTTGCGTCGAGTTGTCTTTCCAACCAAGCCAGGATTTCCATTTTCAAATCCCGGGTCGCTAAAAAGTCTGACCCGGAATTTCCATTCTAGCTCCCGACAGCCTCACACTATACACCCCGCGAGGGATTCCAGCGCACCGTTTTTCCTTTGACGACTGACAACTGACGACTGACAACTGACCCGCCGCGGCGGGACGACTGAGCACCTGTATTGAGGTAGTGTTGTGGAGTAAGATGGTACTGGGCAGAATCTAAGGCTGGGCTGGCTGGGGAGTGCAATCATGGCGACTCTGCAAGAAGTCTTACAGAAAGCCGTCCGAGAGGGTGAGCTTTACGAGAAGCTCGAGGGCGGCTTCGTGCGCTGTTACGCGTGCGGGCACTGCTGCCGAATACCGGATGGGCAACTGGGAGTTTGCAAGGTGCGGTACAACGAGGGCGGCAAGCTGCTTGTGCCCTGGGGCTACGTCTCGAGCGCGCAGTGCGATCCCATCGAAAAGAAGCCCTTTTATCACGCCTACCCTGGCGCGCTGGCCTACAGCTTTGGGATGCTGGGTTGCGACCTGCACTGTAGCTATTGCCAGAACTGGGTTACCTCACAGGCCTTGCGCGACCCAAGCGCAGTTTCGTCTCCCTTGCGCGTGACACCGGAAGAACTGGTCCAGGAGGCAGTGCAACAGGGTGCGAAGGTCGTGGTGAGCACTTACAATGAGCCGCTCATCACCAGCGAATGGGCAGTGGCAGTTTTCAAGGAAGCCCGCGCGGCGGGGCTCACCACGGGATATGTATCGAATGGCAACGGAACGCCGCAGGTGCTGGAATACCTGCGGCCCTGGGTGGACCTTTTCAAGGTGGACCTGAAGAGTTTTGATGACCGGCATTATCGCCAGCTCGGGGGGCGATTGCAGCCCATCCTGGATACCATCCGCAAGCTGCACGAAATGGGATTCTGGGTGGAAATCGTCACCTTGATTGTTCCGGGATTCAACGATTCGGACGACGAACTGAAACGCATGGCGGAATTCCTGGCAACCGTTTCGCCAGACATCCCCTGGCATGTCACCGCCTTTCACCAGGACTACAAGATGACGGAGCCGGGAAATACCAGCTCGCAAACGCTGGTGCGAGCGGCCGGGATCGGCAAGGCTGCAGGTTTGCGCTTTGTCTATGCTGGAAACCTGGCCGGCCGGACCGGGGAGCTCGAGAACACCTATTGCCCCAACTGCCACGAACTCCTCGTCGAACGCCTCGGCTTCCACGTCCTCGACTACCGGCTCACCGCAACGGGTTCCTGCCCCGGTTGCGGCGCTGCCATTGCGGGGCGTTGGGCGGCGGATTTCCAAGGCCAGATTGCCGACCTTCCCTACTTGCCTCGATTCCGGAGGCGGTCAAATCCCTCCAGCGCCTAGCGCCTGCGGATTGACGATTTTTCCGCCGCGGCGGACCGATTGACGATTGAGAGCGTTGGAATGCCGAATTTCGATTGATCCGCCGTGGCGGACTGGTGGACAGCGGAGGAAGTTGCCACACCGCCTTTTCAATCGGCAATCGGCCCTCTGCGATCATCCCTCAAGAGTCGTCACGAAAGAACCATTGGATTGGTCGCTGAACAACCTCTGGCCGGATGTCATTCCGAGCGCAGCGAGGAATCTCGCTCTGGTTCTATCTTCGATCGTCCCTGGTCGCCCTTGAGCTCCGATCCAGCTCATCGCAGAGCGAGATTCCTCTCCCGCGACTGCGGGATCGGAATGACAGGGGGGGGCGGCTTCAGCGGAGCCCATAGAACAGGTATCCGGGCCCCACTCGCATGTTATGGATAAGCGAGGCTGGCGAGACGGCGGCGATGAGCAATCCCCCCACTGCCTGGGCCAGCGCCATCGGCCAGATGTTTCGATGCCGCGCGAAGATCTCGGCAAAGACAACGCCAGCCACGGTGGTGGCGACCATGAGGATTGGATTGGGGATGTGCGCCGAGCCGAAGATGATCCCCACCAGGAGCGAGCTCAGGTGGCGGTTGCGGACGACTTCCATTAGGCGATTATGAAAATAAGATTGGGCAAGATACTGCTGAAAAGCACACCAGATGGCGTAGCCCAGCAGTGAAGCAGCAGCTTGCCAGTTCACTGGCACAAACGTCAGGGCATGCCGCGCAAAAGCGAATACGAGAAGAGGAATGTAAAAGGCGAGGGCGATGGGCAATACGACCTGGGCGTTGGCCCGCATTCCGGCAAACGAAAGGCCAAGCCTCCGGAACGTATCGCGGTGCAGAAAGTGGCTGACAAGCACGACGCCCAAGAGCGCCATCCAGAAGTGAGGATATGTGGACCGCCAGCGCCAGATGTAAGTTACAATCCCAGCGTACACCAGTATTACTTCCAGGGCGGAATAGATTGGCGACCAGGGATGCGAGCCACTTCCGGCTTCAAATTCACCCGCTGAGGTTATTGCGCTCATGAGAATTCCCACACTCATTCTACGTCAACCCGGCCAAAGAACGAAAAGCCGCCCAGCATTTTTCTGACGGCGGGCGCACTGGTTGGGTTGGTCGCGCTAATTCTTCCGCCATGCTTTCGCGCGCAGGGGGTGCCGTCTCCGAGGCCTGCGCAGGAGCGGCATGTGCTGGTCATTTCCGTGGACGGACTGGGAGCCAGCCTCTATGACCGTCTTGCTGCGAAGATTCACATTTCCAACTTGCCGAGACTGAGGAGGGAAGGAAGCTACGCAGAGGGTGTGGTGGGCGTCTACCCTTCGTTGACGTACCCTTCGCACACGACCATCGTTACCGGGCGGATGCCCGCGGAGCACGGCATCTACTCCAACTTGTCGTCGCGCGAGCCAGCCAAGAACCTCGGAGACTGGTTCTGGTTCGCGAATGCCATCAAAGTGCCAACCCTCTGGGATGAGGCGCGCGCGCACCATATGACGACGGGTGCGGTTTTCTGGCCGGTGGCGACAGGCGCGCCGATTGATTGGGACGTGCCGGAGATCTGGGACCCCCAGAAGTCCATGATGGTGGATCCCACCTACGTCGCGAAGTACGCAACGCCCGGTCTCCTATTTGAAGCTCTATTGGAAATCGGCCCGCCCCAACCCGGGCAGGAACTTGATGTGACGAGGACTCGCCTGGCGACGTTCATCCTGAAGAAACATAAGCCGGACCTCCTCCTGGTTCACTTGGTCGACCTGGACGGGGAGGAGCACCAATTCGGCCCTGACAGCCCCCAGGTTGCCGCAACCCTCGAAAAGATTGATGGTCACATCGGTGAATTACTGGCCGCCGACCGGGCCGCCGGGCTGGCTGATTCCACCGATGTCTTCATCGTTTCCGACCACGGTTTTCTGCCCGTTCAAACGCAAATCAAGCCGAACGTGCTGTTCGTGAAGGCGGGGCTGTTGACCGCAGACGAGGAAGGGAATGTTACTGGAGGAAGAATCGCCACTGTCGCCAATGACGGCTCATTCTTCATTTGTTGGCCGGAATCGGAGGACCTTCGCTCCAAGGTGAACGAAGCCTTGAAACCCCTGCGTGACCAAGGATTGCTGTGGGCCGTCCTCGACCACGCAGCTTTGAAAGAATTGGCTGCGGAGCCTGCCGCGCAGATGGCGCTGGAAGCACCGACGCGTTACGCTTTCAGCAGCGGCGCGGCTGGCGACTTGCTGGCGAGGGAAAAAAGTACGACTGGAACGCACGGATACTTGCCTTTTCGCCAAGAACTTGAAGCCTCGTTCGTCGCGTGGGACCGGATATCAGGTCTGGAGTGGATCTGCACGAGATTCGGATGACGGAAATCGCTCCCACCATCTTGAAAGCGATGGGGATCGACGACCCGAAATTCGGTGATCGACCGCCCCTCAAGGGACTTTTCAAGTGAAGAAGACAGGAGTCAGGAGAAGAGTAAGGAGCAGAATTATGAATAGTGAATGGTGAATGGTGAATTGGGGATGCAGAACTTGCTTTGCGCGCCGCGCCCAGGGCCTCTGACCGCTGCACTTCTTCAATTCACCATTCAGAATTCACCATTCAGAATTGCCCTAGTTCCTAGCCCCATCTCCTCTACGGGAGCGGCTTTCTTGTGCTGGAGTAGTAGGACCACTCGCTGGCCCAGGTGGCCACGCGAAACCAGTAACGGCCGAACATAACGGCTTGTTGAACAACAAAAAGGCTGGCCAGCGCCAGGAGTTCACGGATGTGCGGCCCGCCGGCGATGGTTGCATTGATGAATCCCCATGGGAACAGCAGCCGGTAAACTCCCAGGAGCGCCAACCCGAAGAATGAAGGCACGACATAGACTCCTATCGCTCTCCTAAGACGGCCGAGAGAAAAACCCAGGGAAGCGAGGAAGGCTTGGATCGCGCCCGTACCCTCTTCCAGCACCAGCCGGACGCGTGCATAGTCCATGACCAGGTTGACAAAACCCAGGCCCAGCACCACGAGCAATGAGACTGCGAGGCGAGCCCAGAAAACCGCGCGGTCGTCGGCCCAGTTGCCCGTCCAGTGGTCCACCAACTGGCCCAACTTTTCATTCAGGAGCTTGAAGACGATCCAATAGCAAATGAGACCGATGACCAGGAGACGCAGCAAACGCCATGCGTAGCGTCCGGTGTCGCGAAAGAAATCTCCGACCGAATACTTCAGGTCAGGCGCTTTGAAGCGAGTCAGCACTCCGCCGGCCAGAATCGAGTTCAGCGCCAACGAGACGAAGCCCATGCAAACAATCACCGGCGCATAACGATCGAAGCTACCCGGATTATTGAAGGCGAAGTCCGTTAACCAATCAACGGAGAAGCCACGCGCCAATTCCCGGCCCATCAGGCTGTGTCCGGTGAAACGCTGGATACCAAGGTAGATGGGAAATCCGGCGAGCGCGGCAATGGCGAGATTAGCAAGGAACAGAATCCCGACTGCCGACGCGGTGCGGCGTGTGATGGAGAGTCCCTGCCGAACGGATGACCCGACACTCATTCTGAACCTCCCTCGTTGTCATTCCGAGCGAAGCGAGGAATCTCGCTCTGATTCTTTCTTCCACCTACGCCCGGCTAGGCCGCCTTGAGCTCCGATCCACCTCACGGCAGAGCGAGATTCCTCGCTTCGCTCGGAATGACATCCACCCCGGGGATGACCCCATCTTCGCGGTTGGAGCGTTTGCATTGGCATTCTCCAAACTCCAGGTGCCGGCCTGAAGGCCGGCGCTACGCGCCAACATGGCACAACCCTAAGTCATTCACCGACGCCGCAGGCCTCAACTAAAAAAACCGGCGGCGAAGAACAGATTCTCAAGCCAGAAAATCCAACGGATGTACCACTTGGCTGCGGCGCGGTTGTCTGGCTCGGCCAGCCGGCTGTTATGGGTGAAGTTCTCTTCCAGCGCCAACTTTCGCTGAGGGTCCACTTCTGCCGACGTCAGCTTGGAGGGTTTCTCGAAAACAAACTTCACCCAGCGATACTTACCGTCCCAGTTCCTTTCGATGGTCTCACCATTATCGAAGCGAATCACCACGTCCACAGGCGCAAGGGCTTCGCCCAGACGACGCACGACGACCGTAGACCGAAAGAGTTTGGTCTTACTTTTCTCAGCGAGCTTGGCAGCGTCCTGTTCGAGGTAGGTGTTCCTTTTTCCATTTTCGTCGTATACCCCGACTTTGCCCTCGAGAGGTTCGCTTCTAAGGTCACTGACTTCATAGTCGACAACGTTTGAGCCGTAGAAGAACTGCTCGAAAAACCAGTTCATATTTTGCCCGGAGACTTCGTTCACGACGTCGACAAAGTCCCGAGTGGCCGGATGACGATAGCGCCAGCGTTGCTGATAGGTGCGCATGACGCGCGCCATGGTTTCCGGGCCCAAATAACTTTCCAGGGTTCGGAGCGCGAGAGCCGGCCGGGTGTAAGAATTAACCACATAACTTCCGCCGTCCAGATATTGCCATCCGTTCCGGACTAGTTCGTCGTCCTTGGCATTTTCGAGGTATTCGAGGCGGCGGCTGGTGCGTTCCGGAGTTCCGACACACCCGAAGTAAGTACCCAGCGGAATATTTCCGACTCCCGCGAAGGGGAACTCCGGCAACTCGACATTGAACCACGGGTAAATTAGGAAAGGCATGCCGAAAACGTGTTGATAACTGCATCCCTGGCCATAAGCGGTTTCAATGACTTTGCCGGTTGAGTAAGTGTTGAACCCTTCGTCGAGCCATGCTTCCTCGAATTCATTGTTCCCTACCATGCCATACCAAAACTGGTGTCCAAACTCATGGACGGTGACGCCCTCGGGCGAAAAAGAATGCTCGCCTGGCCAGAAGTAGGCGCCACATGTAATGAACGTGGGATACTCCATGCCGCCGGTGTTCGAGCCGCGTTGGGGATCGACCACCGTCAACGTGTCGTAAGGATACTGGCCGTACCACAAACCGAAATATTTAAGCCCGTTGAAGGCGGCGCGGAAATAGCGGTCCGCAAGGCTGCGGTGATCGGGCTGGAGCAAAAGCGTAACCGACACGTCGCGGAGGGCAACCTGGTCAGCGGGCAGGTTAAGGATTCGGGCCCAGCTCACGAGTTCGTCGCCGCGTACTTCACGGCCCCAGTCGAAGGTGCGGCTGAGCTTGATAAAATGCGGGCTGGCGGTCCAGGCAAAATCGTGAACGTCCTCCTGGTGGAAGTAGTAGGTGGTGGTCCGGTCAGGATTGCTTTGGGTGCGGCGCAAAAACCCCGTTGCACCCAAGATATAATTCGAGGGGACAGTCAGGTCAACGTCCCAGGCTCCGTAATCCGCAAAAAACTCGGTATTGGCGTGGAATTGGTGGCAATTCCAGCCACCTTCCTTGCGCCCGCGCTCGCCCGCTGCTTCGTAAACGCCGATCTTGGGGAACCACTGTCCAACCAGGATGTAATCGTCGTCATAGCCCGTGCGTGCCAAGGCGCGCGGGAGCTTCGAAGTGAAAGCGACCGAGAGCTCAATGCTGCCGTGAGGTGGAACGGGCTGCGGTAGCGGCACTCGGATTACGCTCTGATCGGCGGCATTATCGTCGTCGGGGTGCACGAACGTTATCGCCGGCGTCAGATCTGCGCCGCCTACAATCTGAAGTTTGTTGACGTCTACCCATCCCCACTTTTGTCCTTCCGGCTCGGCTTTCCATTCTTTCAGCAGACTGCGGCGTCTGCTGAGGGAGGATTCCCGCAGGAATGTGCTATCCATGTTTTTGAACGCATTGAGATACAAGTGGAAATATAGGTCCGGAATAGAATCCTCAGTGTGGTTCCACCAAGTAAGGTTGTAGTGGCCCGCGACCTTCTTCGTGGCCGGATCAAACTTGGCTGAAATCTGGTAGCGGACGATGGGATGTTCGATGCGAGATTGGTAAGTCTGAGCGCTGACGTTGATGCCGAAAGGCACCAGCGCCGCCAGCACTCCGAGCAAGATTCGTCTCTTCATCTTTTTCTCCAGAAGGGAAACACGAACCGGATGGTCAAGAAGATTCCTGCTGTCAGCGTCAGTCCCACGAGTTCGAGAAAGACCGCGCGGAGGAATTTACTGGCGGGAAGGCCCAATTGCTCGCGCAGCCAAACCCAGGAACAGAGGTCGAAAACATAAAGGCCAACCGTGCAGTCGCGGGTAGTCCGACTGGCGGCATAAAGGAGCAAGGCAATAATGAAGATGCCCGCCACCATCCTCAGCGCATAGATGAGAGTTCGGACGTAAGGCAGTTTCTCCGGCACTCGCGATTTTCCTCCGGTTGATTCACTGCGGCGGCATTGTACCTGCCGGGAGCACAACTTGCAAGATGGTTATCTTCCCGAGCAAGCCAAATGGCGGCGTAAAGCCGCCTCTACATCAAATTGACGCACTACGCAATTTCGAGACCTTACCTTAGTACCATTGAATACACGTATCTTCATGGATAGAATCCAGATTACTCCTTGCGGAAGAGCGGGAGGCTCGCGCTTTCAGTGGCCATCACGGCAAAGGGAGGAGCAGAAGGCCTGGATTGATTTGGTAGTCATCGGTTTAGTCTTCTTGCTAGCAGCAGTCATCGTCGGAGCGAGCCGACAACGGGAGCCTTACTTAAACAAACTTGACCTTCAAGCGCAGAAGATGGGTTCGCTGAGCGCCACGGCAGGCGATGCGGAACGTGATCAGCAACTGCTGGAAGAGGCGGATCTGGGAGTGGCGATGAAACAGATGTTATCCACCGACCCCCACACCTTCAGTCAGTGCCGGCACCGGTTCGAGCAGATGAAGCCGCTGTTGGGCCTGCCCCCCACCTTCGGTTTCTTAGTTGAAGCCGATGGCCCCTATCCGAGGGGCCATTCTCAGCGGGTTTCCTGGCTGGCAATCCAGATCGCAAGGCAGGCGGGATTATCCGAGGCAGACATCGAAGAAATCCGTCTGGCGGGCCTCGTTCACGATATCGGCAAGGTCGACCTGCCTATGCACGTGCTCGAAAAGCCCGCGCTGCTGACGGCGGAAGAGTTCGAGATCATCAAGAGCCATGCGGTCAGGGGCGAGAAGATGTTGGAACCTTTGAAAATGGAAGCTATTGGGCGCATCGTGCGTCACCACCACGAGCGATACGACGGCAAGGGTTACCCAGACGGGCTGGCTGGGGACGAGATTCCGCTGGGAGCGCGAATCGTGGCTGTGACTGAGTGTTTCGAAGACATGGTTTCCCACCTGCCTTACAAGAGTGCCCGCACTCTCGAAGATGCCCTTGCCGAATTACGCCGTTGCTCCGGTACGCAGTTCGACCCTAAGGTCGTAATGGCCTTCCTCGACTGGCTCCAGATCCACGGTGAACCACGCGTGCAACAGTGACAGGTGGATGGCGTCGTTTTGGGTGAAATCAACAAGGGTTCCCCCGGTGACTTCGTCTGTGAACTCGACCTTAAGTAACCGCCTGCCTCGTAGGTTGCCATCAGATTCTCACATTCTGGATTTTACGATGCGTTAAGCCCCGCAGCGCGCGGCCAGAAACTTCTCCTTGAGATTGTCCTGCTGCTCGCGGCTGAGCACGTGGGAAGATTGACTAAGCCGTTGGGAACAGACCGCCGAGGTTGAGGATGATTACCGACCCCACGATCAAGGCTATGCCAGCCAGCAGAAGCTTCTTGGTCTTTGGCGAGGTTGCTTTCCACTCGCCCGTGAGAATTCCAAGTATGTTGGAGGCAAGGATGATCGAAGCCACGAGGAGCGCGAAACCAAGCGACGTCCCGTACTTCCCAACCAGCGTCGCCCCGATCCCATACCCGACCATTCCACCCAGCCACAACAACGCCATGGCAACTCCAAGCAGAGCCTCAACGGGCCATCCTGTTTGGTGGAAGAGGGACCAAGTGCGGTTGCGAATAACCAAATACAGGCAGTAGAGAAGATTCGGAATGAAGCCGGCGCCGAGTACCAGCGCCCACACGGCGTAGGTCGCGGTGACTGGATTGGCGCCCATTTCAATGCTTCTTCGGAGAAGCCCTCCCCCGAAAACAAAACCCAGGTTGAGGTTTGCGCCGAATATGCCGGTGAATATGCAAATCCCCAGGCCGACCAGAAAGCTACGCCCGCGCTCATTCGTTGGCGTTGTTGTTATCGCTTGTTCCTTTTGCCTGCGGTTGCCGGCGACGCCATAGAAGGATAGGCCCGCGATCAGAACCGGCATGCTCGAGAGCAGTAGGAGACCGCGCGGTTGGAGTAGGGCAGCGGGGTTCAGGACCAGCAGCGGAACCAGCGACCCGCCAAGACAAGAGAGACCTGCCACCACCGCAACCGCCAGCGCCATTCCTACAGCGCTAATCCCCAGCCCATAGGTGACTTGGGCGATCCCCCAGAAGAAACCAAAGACCAACGGATACAGGAGCATCCGTGGTGCGGCGCCCCGATACAGTTCTGCCAATCCCGGAACGAATCCACCAGCCATCATCCAGGGCAGGAGCAAGAGGGCTACAGTGGCGAAAACTAACCAGGTGTTTTCCCACTGCCAGCGACGGGAATATTTCATGGGCGCCGGGAAGCTACCGTTCAACACACCACTCACCAAGATGATCGCCATGCCAAGCCAGAAATGTCCACTCATCTGTGTTCCTTGCAGGTGCGGGAGTCGGGAGGTCGAGTCAGCATGTCGTGAAACGGGAATATAACTGGGCTGCTCTTGACACAATCATGGGAGGTGAATTCTAAAATGCTGTTGGGAGTGAATCAAGGGAATTGTGAAATCCAACTCCAGAACTCCCGCCGCCCGTGTGCCCCACTTGGCAGGCGGGGACCGCACTCGCCGTCGGATCTGCTGTCTCGCGGAATTTGATTCCCCGTTCACAGCTTTTCTCCAAATTTCTCGTCGGGTTCGGGGGTGATCGTGAACGAACGGCTGCGAGGGTCTAAATAACCCTCTCAGATGCGGCTCGCCTGGGAATGTTGGAGGCGCGGGTGAGAATCGAACTCACGCATAAAGGTTTTGCAGACCTCTCCCTTACCACTTGGGTACCGCGCCCGGAGAGCAGTGACAAGTGACTAGTGACTAGTAGAAAGAACCGGCTCCGTTTTTTTGCTTGTCACTCGTCACTTATCACTTGTCACTGATTTTTGGAGCGGGAAACGGGATTCGAACCCGCGACTTCGACCTTGGCAAGGTCGCACTCTACCACTGAGTTATTCCCGCTCGGACACAAACCTTACCTCTCGTCAAGTGATTATAGGAAGCGGTGATTGGTAAAGTCAAGCCGGTTCCAGCCCGCCTTTCTGCGATGCGTCCGTGGGAGCTTCTGGGAGCTGGGCCGCCTCGCGCAAGAACTTTGCGGACTCCTCCGGCGGTGTGGGATTGATGTAGAAGCCCGTGCCCCATTCAAAGCCGGCGACTTTGGTGAGTTTTGGCATGATCTCGAGGTGCCAGTGGTAGTAATCCTCGGCGGATTCCCCGATGGGCGCGGTGTGAATGATGTAGTTGTAAGCAGGCCACTCCAGCACGCGGTCCAGACGCGACAGCATATCCTTCAGAATCGGAGCGAGTTGCTCGAATTCAGCTTTCTGGGATTGCTCGAAGGCACATTGGTGGGTCTTCGGGATGATCCATATCTCAAAGGGGAATCTTGGAGCAAAGGGCGCCAGAACTACGAAGGCCTGGTTCTCCGCGATCAAGCGCGCATTCTTTTCCTTCTCCTGGCGGATAATATCGCAAAAGATGCAGCGCTCTTTGAAATTGTAATGTTCGCGCGCGCCGTCCACCTCTTCGCGGACGCGCTTGGGCACAACGGGCAGAGCGATGAGCTGGGAGTGGGTATGCTCGAGCGAGGCGCCCGCAGCCTCACCGTGGTTCTTGAAGATCAGGATGTATTTGAAGCGCCGGTCTTTCTCGAGGTCCAGAATGCGATCACGGTAAGCCCAAAGCACGTCCTCGACGTGGCGCGTGGGCATGGTGGCCAAGGTCAGGTTGTGCTGCGTGGTCTCGATAATGACCTCGTGCGCCCCGATGCCATTCATTTTGTCGTAAAGGCCTTCACCCTGCCGGTTGAGTGTTCCCTCGATGCCCAGGGCAGGGAACTTGTTCGGCACAATGCGCAGCGACCAGCCGGGGGTATCCCGCGCGCTGCCGTCCTTGCGGTAAGCATGAATTTCCGGCGGCGTTTTCTTTTCGTTGCCAGGGCAGAATGGGCAGAAGCCCGAGCCGCGAATCTGAACTTTGTCCCGGACGAAATCCGTTGGCCTTATGGCTCGGTCAGTAGCAATGATGACCCACCGCCCGGTGATGGGGTCTCTTCTTAGTTCGGGCAAAGGTTTTACTCCTTCTACGGCTAAACCCCGAAGGGGAGCGGCCAGTCAAGCTTTGAAAGCATCCTTGAGCAGCCGAACTTGCAAGCCCTCCTCCGGGTTCAATGACACGCTCACCACATCAAAGCGGCAGTTTATGGGTTTCCGTCCGAGTTGCCGCAAGTATTCCTTGGCTGCTCTGATAACCCGTTTTCGTTTGTTCGGGGAAACCGCTGCCTCGGGCGGACCCGCAGCCTCAGAGGTTCGAGCCTTCACTTCCACAAAGACCAGGACGGGCCCATCCCACCCGACCAGGTCGAGCTCTCCGGCGCCTGAACGGGCACGCCAGTTTCGCGCCACCACAGTATATCCTGCTTGGCGCAGATACCAATAGGCCAGAGTTTCCCCGCGTACACCGAGGTCCGGAATTTCGGATTTGCCCCGCCCTTCCTGCTGTAATAAGGCCGCCCTTTGCGCGCGCTGACGCTCTTTCCATGCCAGCGCACGATACATCAACCGTGCCAACAAACCCATTGTAATAGCGACCCGCGCCGTGCGGCAGGTAATGCCCGGGCTCAGCGCTCAATCCTCGACTTTGACAGGTCACGAACGCCTTAGCCACGTACAGAAACTTGAGCGCCGATGCGTCCATTGCCCGAGCTATTTCTCGACCTCGGAAAGGCAAGCGTCGAGGATTTCGAGCGCCGTATCCGCGTGCTCCCGCTCGATGATCAAGGGTGGCATCAGGCGCACGGTGCTCTCGCCGCAGCCCAGGACGAGCAAGCCCTGATGGAATGCCCTCTCGATGACCTTGTGGCGCGCCTCCGGGTCAGGCTCACGTGTTTCCTGGTTCTTGACTAGCTCAATTCCGATCATCAGGCCGCGCCCCCGCACCTGGCCCACAAGGGGGTGCTTGTGTGGCCAGTCCGCAAGCCGGCCCATGATGTATTCTCCCATGCGCGCGGCGTTCGCAACATACTTTTCTTCCAGCAGGCGAATGGTTTCCAGCGCCGCCGCGCAAGCCACCGGGTTCCCTCCGAAAGTGGAGGCATGCGCGCCCGGACCCCAATCCATCAACTCTGCGCGGGCTACCGCCACGCCGAGTGGCAGGCCGGAAGCGATGCCCTTCGCCGTGACCAGGATGTCGGGTACAACGCCGGAATGTTCACAGGCCCACATCTTTCCGGTGCGCCCCATTCCGCACTGGACTTCATCGAAAATCAGCAGGATGCCGTACCGATCGGCCATCTGCCGCAGCCTGACCAGAAAGTTGGGAGGGGGCACGATGTATCCGCCTTCGCCCTGGATCGGCTCTACCACAATCGCCGCCACGTCCTCCGGAGGAACGGTCGTCCTGAAGAGCTGTTTCTCAATGAACTCTGTGCAGACGCAATCGCAAACGCACTCCGGCGCGCGATGCCCGGCGGGGCAGCGATAGGGGTTCGGGTACGGAACGTGCGCCACTCCGGAAAGCAAGGGGCCAAAACCACGCCGCTGGACAGCTTTGCTCGCGGTCAGGGAAAGCGCGCCCAAGGTTCGGCCGTGAAACGCGCCCATGAACGCAATCAAGCGATGGCGCTTGGTGTGGTAGCGTGCGAGCTTTATGGCGGCTTCAATGGCCTCGGCGCCGGAATTCCCGAACACCACCCGCTTGGGGAATTTGCCCGGGGTTATCGCCGCCAGTTTCTCCGCGAGTTGAACCAGCAGGGGATAGTAGAAATCCGTGCCGGACATGTGAATCAGCGTTGCCGCTTGGCGCTGAATGGCTCGCACCACGTCTGGGTGACAATGGCCCGTGGATACCACAGCGATGCCCGCCGCGAAATCCAGAAACACATTCCCATCCACGTCTTCGACGC
>Ga0208037_1001064_pt1 | contig 14178 bp, 13 predicted proteins | sample June2015DPH_13_1_3_FD_184710 | JGI IMG/M metagenome (GOLD analysis project Ga0208037, IMG submission 184710) | Peatland microbial communities from SPRUCE experiment site at the Marcell Experimental Forest, Minnesota, USA - June2015DPH_13_100... | ecosystem: Environmental > Terrestrial > Soil >...
ACCAGAAGGCTGCTGAAGAATTCGCGGTCATCAAGGCAACTCAGAAATACTGGTAGCTCACGAACGCCAACTGTCGGCTGTCAGGAGACCACGAGGGAACGTTGATGGTGCCTTGGCCGCCGAGGAGTTTGGCAAGCACGCTAACATTTCTGTCACTCATCGACATCAGGCGCAGCATCACGTTTTTGTCCGGGGGATGGCCCGTAACGCCTTTTTCATAGGTGAGAAACACCATCTGCTTTCCATCGGGCGAAATGTGCGGGAACCAATTGTTGAATTCGTCGGCGGTTACCTGCACTTGCTCGGATCCGTCGGAACGCATGCGCCAGATCTGCATGCTGCCGCTGCGATCGGAATTAAAGTAGATGTAGTTGCCGTCGGGAGAATATTCGGGGCCATCGTTGTGGCCCGCGCCTCGCGTCAGTTGGATTTCTTCGCCGCCCGCCACGGGAATCGTGTAGACGTCGAACGCGCCATTCCGCTCCCCGCAAAAGCAGAGAGTCTTCCCGTCTGGCGAGCAGCCGTGCCAGTAAGAGGGCGACTGCTGCGTGACGCGACGGGGCGCGCCTCCGGCAAGCGGCAAGACATAAATGACGGAAGCTCCCTTCCCTTGTGAGCCGTCGCTGATAGCGAGCCATGAGCCGTCCGGCGAAATGCCGTGATCGTTGTTACAGCGCGTAGCAAACCCGGTGTCGATGATTTCCGGCTCACCTCCGGTGACAGCCACTCGATAGAGGCGCCCGTCGCTATTGAAAATCAACTGCCGCCCGTCGGGTGTCCAATTGGGAGCTTCGATGCGCCCGGCCGTGACGTAGGCCACGCGCCGGTCCGTCGAGGCGATGGCCACTGTTTCGAGCGTGCTGTAAAGGGCAAGCGAGCCGGCCGCGCCGGTGGGCTGCGCCTCGAGTTCTACATCGGAGAACACAGCCTTCTCGAGCGCGTTTTTGTCGTGCGAGCACACCCCGATGCCTACATAGAAGGGCGCCACGAACGGAACTCGAATCGAGGCGCCGGCCAAGTGCAGCGCCTCGCCGCCCGCCGAGAGCAGCAGATAGGCGAATTGACCTTTCGTTTCGAGACGCACCCGCCGGGGAGCGGAAATGTTCGATTCGATCTCATGCGTCGTAGTTCCTTTGTCGTCGCGGTATTGGAGCGAGGTCAGACCGTTGCCGTGCAAGGCGACGTCAACGTAAGCGGAGTCTGCATCCAGGCTTTGGCGGATCATCAAAACCGCTTTGCGATGCGGATTCCCGCCCCAGCCGATGAAGCTGACGTTGGCTGCAAGGCTGACGCGGTCGCCCGAAACCTTTTTCCAGACGAAGTGGAAAGCGTCTTCCTTGAACCACATGTTCTCTCCACTCCCGGTGACCGTGTAGCTCTTTTTCGTGGCGTCGTATTCAACCGAGCCGGGATGAAGAACGGAGCCAATGTCAGCATGACTCTCGAACAATCCTATCGGGCCCACTGGGGCGCTGGAAGCTTGAGGCATGGGCGGGTCATTCGGCATGCCTAAGCCTTCAGCCTTTCGCGCCGCATTATAAATCCGTGGCGCGCAGACCAGCAAGCAAGCGATGGCCAAAACCGCGAGGCGCGCAAGGTTTTTCTTGTTCACGGGAACTCACCTCCATGTGACGGGGACACAGAGAGAGTAGGACAGCAAGGGAGAACTGTCAATTAGGACTCGAAGAACAGCCTGGCGCTTGCCCCGCTAAAGCTGTAGCGGCGAGTTTATCCGTCAGCCGACGGACCAAATGGCGGCGTAAAGCCGCCTCTACATCAAATTGACCCACTACCTAAAGACGAGCCTGTAACCGCTTCGGCGTCTGCTTCGTCTAGCTTATGGACACGCCTGTGCAGGCGTGGAAGGAGGAATACTGCATGAAGAGAACGTCATTTTTGTTGGTGCTGTTACTGGCCTGCGGCTTGCTAATGTTAGGCCGAACGATCGTTGCGCAGGAGACGCCCGCCAACGTCGCCGGAACTTGGCAAATGACCTCTGAAGGTCGCAATGGCCCCATGACGCAGACGCTGACCATCCAGCAGGACGCGGCCACAATCAAGGGTACGCTCAGCGGACCGCGCGGAGACGCCCCGTTTGAGGGAACCGTTGCGGGCAATAAGATCAGCTTCACCATCAAGCGCGAGACTCCGAACGGCACGTTCACGATGGAATACTCCGCTACGGTGGACGGAGACTCGATGACAGGAACTGTACACAGCGAACGATTCGATAGAAAGTTCACCGCCAAGCGCGGGAAGTGAGTAGAAGCTTGGAAGCCAGCCTAACCCCAGCCGCGAACCTCGTTTGTCCGGAAACCGGCCACGCAGCTTTGGCCTTGCCTGTTGCAGGCCAATCGTGAACCAAACAGAAATTCTTGGGCAAACGTCTAAGCGGGGTGAGAGCTAGACGCGAGTAAAGAGGGATTGTCGGTTTCGGATGGCAGTCTGGGCCGGCGCGGGGTTGGCGCACGGCTAAGGAACAGCTCAGTCTGCGGCGCCCGCTGGCCCATCTGCCTCTCAAACGATTAGACCCGTAGGCGTGCTCACCCCGATTCAGGTCCCGCTTTTCGGACTTGCGGCTTTTGTAGCGCCAGCGTCTTCCCGGCGCCCAGACGCTCATCCCGGTGCGTCCTCTTGGTACCGGCGATTTTATATCGCCAGGTCGCGGCGTCCTCATCATCGTGGCACGGCCATCCTGGCCGTGACCTGCTGCTGTCTCTCTCCCACAGCTCGGGTAACTCCAGCTTGTTATTTCCTCCATTTCGTGCTACAAAATGGGATTAATACTACGTCATTACGCGAACTCCTGGAGATCCTTGATTGCCCAGGGGGTCGCTGGAAAGCCGAACCGTAGCCATTATTCCAGCAGATGCTTCGTAAAAGCCGTTTAGAGTACGTCACGAGCCGCCACGGCAGAGCGCCCGTCCGACCATACTGACGCTCCGTCACGAGCAGGAAGCAGCCAACATGGCCTTTTTCAGTCAAGCCCGAACTGCCATCGCTAAGTCGCGAGCAAAGCTCCGGCAGCAGACCGGTTTCTGGGTGCCGGTTCGGGAAGCTTTCTGGAACGCCCTTGGAGAACTCCGCAGCCACAAGCTGCGGTCGTTCCTCACCCTGCTCGGGGTCGTCATCGCTACCACCACGCTGATTGTCGTGATGTCGGTGGTGAACGGCATGAACCTCTACATTGCGACCAAGATCGCCAATCTCGGCACCAACACCTTCGTGCTTCATCAGTTTAAGTGGGCACAGGGGTTCGACGAGTATTTGAAAGCGCTGCGACGCAACAGGCCCATCCGTTTGGAAGACTATGAGTATCTGGGGGACACGCTGGTCGGCTACGAGGCGATCAGCGCCATCGCGCAGTTGGAGCCCGGCCCAGAGGCGCGGTACAGGGGTCACTCGATCGATGAAGTGACTCTGATAGGAATCACCCCGAGCCACGTGGACATCGGCCGGGAAAAGGTGCGCTATGGCCGCTACATTACAGACCAGGACTACCGCCACAACGAGCGGGTCTGTTTTATTGGCCAGGACATCGTGGACAAGCTCTTTCCGCAGGTCGATCCGATTGACAAGGAATTGCTGGTGGGGGGACAGAGCTTCCGCATTGTCGGCGTGGCGGAGAAGGTGGGCTCCGCTTTCGGCATGAGCGAGGATAACTTCGTCTTTATTCCGCTCGGCACTTTCCGGAACCTCTACATGCCGCGCCTGGAGCTCTTTGTTTTTATCAAGGCGCCCGACTCCAAACACATGATGGAGCTCGAAGACGAAGTTCGTGTCCTCATGCGGGCGCGCCGCCACGTGCCCTACCACGAAGACGACACCTTCGGCATCAACGCCTCCGAAACGCTGATGGCCGCCTGGGAGAACCTTACCGGCAGCATCTTTGCCGTCACTATCGGCGTGGTGGCTGTGTTCATGGTGGTGGGCGGCATTGTGATCATGAACATCATGCTGGCTACAGTCACCGAGCGCACGCACGAAATAGGGATTCGCAAATCGGTGGGGGCGCGGCGTCGCGACATCCTCTGGCAGTTCGTGTTTGAGGCCGCGGCGCTAGCCTTTGCCGGGGGGAGCGTGGGAGTGCTCCTTGCCTATTTCATCGCCTGGCTGGTGGCGTTGGTCTTCACCGCCGCCGTGCCGCTGAGCGCGGTTATTGTGGGGATTACGCTTTCAACCCTGGTCGGGCTCTTCTTCGGGATCTATCCGGCGATGAGGGCGGCTGCTCTCGATCCCATCCAGGCGCTGCGCGCGGAGAAATAGCATGACGACTTACTGGCACGCGGTCGGCGAAAACCTGCGGTTAGCACTCGACACCCTGCGCACGCACAAGTTCCGGTCGTTCCTCACCGTGTTGGGCGTACTCATCGGCACCACCACGGTGATCGCGGTGGCTTCCATCATTGCGGGTCTGGATGCTCAGTTGGTGCAGATGGCCGAGCAGTATGGCACGAATGTTCTATGGATTTACAAGCTACAGATGGGCACGCCGCACCGCCTGACCCGTGAGGAGCGGCTACGTAAGCCGCTCAGCTACGAAGACGCCAAGGCCATCAAGGAGCAATGCCCGAGCGTCGAGGAGGTGTCGGTGGCCCTATTCGGGGAGATGAGTGAGTTTGGCCTGCCACCCTCCACGGCACGCTACAAGGGCCACGAGATGTCGGGCGCGCAGTTCATGGGCGTAGATGCCAACTATCTGGCTCTGGCGAACTCGTCGCTCGCCGACGGCCGCTTCTTCACGCCGGCGGACGACCTTCACCGCCGCGACGTCACCGTGATCGGCGCCAACGTGGTGGAACGCTTGTTCCAGAACGAGGACCCGGTCGGCAAGGGCATCGTGGTGGACGGGCACACGTTGGAAGTCATCGGCACGCTCAACAAGTTCAAGGGATTCCTGGGAGACAATCCCGATGATCGGGACATCTTCGTACCGTACTGGACATACAAGAAACTTTATCCCCTCGCTAAAGACCACTTCCTCAGCGTTCTGGCGTACCGCGGAAGGATGGAGGAGGCAGAGGACGAGGTCCGCGGCTTGCTTCGTCGTCGCCGCCACGTGAAGCTTTCGGAGCCCGACAACTTCGGGATCGCGACGGCGGAGTCCCTCATCACCCAGTTTCGCGAAATTATCGGCTCCGTGGCGCTCGTCATGGTGGTGATCTCCTCCATTGGCCTGCTGGTCGGGGGCATCGGTGTGATGAATATCATGCTGGTCTCGGTCACGGAGCGCACGCGGGAGATTGGTGTGCGCAAGGCTATAGGCGCGCGCCGGCGCGACATCGTTTGGCAGTTCCTGCTTGAAGCCATTGTGCTCACCGCCTCGGGCGGCCTCATGGGAATCGCCGTGGGTTGGTTGCTGAGCTTTCTCATCCGAGTTTTTGTGCCAAGCCTGCCTTCCACCGTCCCACTCTGGTCCGTCGTGGCGGGCTTCGTCGTCGCGACAAGCGTCGGCCTGTTTTTCGGCCTCTGGCCGGCCTTGAAGGCTGCGCGCCTCGATCCCATCGCGGCCCTCCGGTATGAGTAGCGCACGGCGGTCGTCGGTCTTAAACCTCCAGGACCCCCCGCTCCTCCGACGGATACTGTTCTTGAAAGGTTCGCTTTGCGCTCCTTACGAATGTCCAAACCTTCGCGTGAACGGCACGAGGCGGCGGACTACGGGTTGATCTTGAACTCCGAAGCTGGACAAACCATCACGACTACAGCTTCCTAGCCTTGATGGTGGCGGCAAGTTCGCCTCGCGCGAGGCGCACCGAAATATCGCTGCCGAGTACGACTGCCTCAGCGTCGCGAACGATCTTGCCGGCGGCATCGCGGGTGATGGAGTATCCCCGCTGAAGGATGGTCAGCGGGTTGCGCTCCTTCAAAATAGCTTCCACCTGTGCCAGGCGGTTGTGTCTCTCCGTCAGGAAGCGACGGAGCGCGGCATCAAATCGCCCCAGCCGGTCCTCGAGCGCGGCGCGCTTCAAACCCAGCAGCCGCCGGAAGTCGTATCGGACTACTCCCGCCGAAGCCCGCAGCCACTCCTGCCTCGCCCTATTCAACAGGGAGCGCATCGAGCGCTCCAAAGAAGCGACGGCGTCATCCACGCGCTGGGCTCTTTCGGCCAGCCTGGTGGCAAGCGTTTGGAAGGCGTGGTGCATTCGCAATTCCGTCAGCCGTTGCCGAGCCTCCGAGAGTTGCAGCCGGATAATCTGGGTCATGCGGCGAGCGCGGTTCTCAAGCTCGGTGAGGAAGTCCTGCTTGCGGTGGACCACAAGTTCGGCGGCGGCGGAAGGGGTAGGGGCGCGAAGGTCGGCAACAAAATCCGCCATGGTGAAATCGGTTTCGTGGCCCACGGCGGATATCACCGGAATCCCGGAGGCGGCAATGGCCCGCGCCACCACTTCTTCGTTGAAAGCCCAGAGGTCTTCGAGCGAGCCTCCACCGCGCGCCACAATCACCACATCAACGTTCGGCTCGCGGTTAAAGTACTTGACCCCCTCAACGATCTCCTCCGCCGCGCCCTCACCTTGCACTTTGACGGGATAAATCAGCACGTTCATATTGCGGAAGCGGCGACGAAGGATGCGGAGGATGTCGCGGATCACGGCCCCGGTGGGCGATGTGACCACGCCGATGGCCCGCGGAAGCAGCGGAAGAGGTTTCTTGCGGGCGATATCGAACAAACCCTCAACGGCAAGTTTCTGCTTAAGCTGTTCGAAGGCAATTTGAAGCGCGCCCAGGCCGGCAGGCTCCAGATATTCGACGTAAAGCTGGTATTCGCCACGCGCCTCGTAAACGCTCAAGTGGCCGCGCGCGATCACCGATATGCCGTCCTGGGGTTTGAACTTCAAGTACCGCGCCTGGTTGCGAAAGCAGACGGCGCGAAGCTGGGCGGTCGCATCCTTAAGGGTGAAGTAAAGATGGCCGGAGCCGGCGGCGCGGAAGTTGGAGACTTCCCCAGTTACCCAAACGTCCGGGTATTCCCGCTCTAACAGGTTCTTGATTCCCTGGCTCAGCTCGGAGACGCTGAAGATCTTCTTTGTGGGGCCGAAATTGAGGAGGGGTTGGCTCATGAGAAAGAAGTCAGAAGTCAGGAGTCAGAAGCCAGAATCCAGTTATCCTCCCTCGGTTCTCGCTTGAGAGGTGCGCGCCCGTGCCCGCATTTGACTGATGACTGAAAACTGACAACTGAAAACTCTCCACCTATTTCTTGGTAAGGAACGATATAAGCCAAAACACCAGCGTCAACACCGCACTGAGCAACAGAAATGTGACCACCGGGAAGTAGAACTGCACGTTCTTGCCTTTGTAGGCGATGTCGCCCGGCAGCCTTCCTAGGCCGAAGAAGGAGAACCTGGAGCCGGTCATCATAAACAAGCCGACAGCGACGAGCAACACACCGGCGATAACCAGAAACTTGCCAAGCTGCAAAGGAATCATATGAATATTGTACTTGAAACTGGCTCCCCCTTTGTAGCGCCGACCCCGCCCTGCGGGGTCGGCATTTTCTTGCTTCTCCGCCCTGCTGACCCCGCCTTGCGAGGTCAGCGCTACGGCGTAGGTCGCCATTTTCTGTGCTGACCTACTCAGCCAACCAAGTCCACGGTAGGGAAGAAATAGCCGATTTCGTAGGCGGCGGTCTCGGGGGCGTCCGAACCGTGGACGGCGTTGTGCTCGATGTCGGTGGCGTAGAGCTTGCGGACAGTCCCGGGGGCGGCATTGGCGGGGTTGGTGGCGCCCATGACCTCACGCAGGCGGGCGATGACGTTTTCGCCTTCCAAAACCATCACCAGCGCGCGGCCGGAACTCATGAACGTTGTGAGACTCTCGAAAAACGGCTTGCCACGATGCACGGCGTAAAAGCCCTCAGCTTCTTTCTTGGAAAGGCTCACGAGGCGCGCGGCGACGATTTTGAACTTATTGGCTTCGAACATTTTGATAATGTCAGCGATGTGTCCCGCTTCAACAGCGTCGGGCTTAATGATCGTCAAAGTGCGCTCGGTTGCCATGCTCTCCTTAAAGTGTAAAGGATAAAGTGTAAAGGGTGAATCAAGTGCCAGATCAATGGCCACCCAAGCTTCGACCCTCACCCCTCCGCCTTCTTTAGCCTTTATCCTTTACCCTTTATCCTTTACCCTTCAGACTTTTCTTCAAAGTCTCGCCGATCAGCGCTGGGCTCTCCGCAACCGCGATTCCGGCTGCCTGGAGTGCAGCGATCTTGTCTGCGGCAGTGCCTTTACCGCCCGAAATGATGGCCCCGGCGTGGCCCATTCGACGACCCGGCGGTGCGGTGCGGCCGGCGATGAATCCCACCACAGGTTTCTCGACGTTCGCCTTGATGAACGCGGCGGCTTCCTCCTCGGCTGTGCCGCCGATCTCGCCGATCATGACGATTCCATGCGTTTCGGGATCTTCGTTGAAGAGCCGCAGGACATCCACAAACGTAGTCCCGATGATGGGGTCACCACCGATGCCGATGCAAGTGGACTGGCCGATGCCAAGAGCGGAAAGCTGGCCCACCGCCTCATACGTCAGGGTCCCGCTGCGGGAAACGACACCTACGTTTCCTTGCCGGTGAATGTGTCCCGGCATGATGCCAATCTTGCATTTCCCCGGAGAGATAATTCCAGGGCAGTTGGGGCCGATCAGCCGGGTCTTGGTTCCCGACAGACAGCGCATCACGCGCACCATGTCGAACGTGGGGATGCCTTCCGTGATGCAAACCACCAGCGGCAACCCGGCATCAGCGGCCTCCAGGATTGCGTCCGCTGCAAAGGCTGACGGCACGAAGATCACAGAAGCGTTGGCGCCGGTCTTCTCCTTCGCTTCGTGGACGGTGTTGAACACCGGCACGCCATCAACCGTGCTGCCGCCCTTGCCCGGCGTCACCCCAGCCACGACCTTGGTACCGTAAGCAATGGCTTGCTGCGTGTGGAATGTGCCTTCGCGTCCCGTGATGCCCTGGACGAGGAGACGAGTGTTTTCGTTGACTAAAATTGCCATAGGTACCCAGCTATTGGTGATTGCTGATTTGTGATTGGTGATTGCTCAGCGCGACTTTGCAGTTGTCCGCGAGGCTGCAAAGATCCGCACCAACTCGTTCGCCTCAGCCAGCAAGTTCTCCAGTCTGGCTCTTCTTACAATGCTCGCGTCGATGAGCAACTCCAACCAAAACGCCGTTTCATCGGCCTCTTCTACGGTTATCCCGATTTTCGAGATGAAGTCAGCCCGCGACCTGGCCCGGCAGGCACTCCGGTAATTGGCTGCTACAGCAGTTCCTGAGCGGAGAACCTGCTTACCCAAGACGCGCGCCTCTTCCGTCTTTGGCAGAGCACGAAATAGCTTGATAATCCGCAAGGCAAACTGTTTGGTCCTTTGCCGCAATTCTTCCGGACTTGAAATCATTCGGGTACTGCCAAATACAAATCACCAATCGCGAATCACCAATGGTCTATTTCGCGGCCAGCGCGACAACCTTCTCCGCCGCGTCCTTCATGCCGCTGGCGACGGTGAAGTTCAGTCCCGATTCGCGCAGAATTTTCTGGCCCAGCTCGACATTGGTGCCTTCCAGGCGAATCACCACCGGCGCCTTAATGCCGAGGCTTTTCACCGCCGCCACCACGCCCTTCGCGACGATATCGCAGCGCATGATACCGCCGAAGATGTTGATGAGCACGGCGCGGACGTTGGCATCGCTCAGGATAATCTCGAAACCCCGGCGAACCTGTTCTTCGTTGGCGCCGCCGCCCACATCCAGGAAGTTGGCCGGGCGTCCACCGGCGTACTGGATGATGTCCATGGTGGCCATAGCGAGGCCTGCGCCGTTCACCATGCAGCCCACGTTGCCCTCCAGGCGGATGTAGTTCAAGCTGTAACTCGAGGCTTTCACCTCGAGCGGGTCTTCCTCATCCAGGTCGCGCAGTTCGCGGATGTCCTTGTGGCGGTAAAGGGCGTTGTCATCGAAGTTCATCTTGGCGTCCAGCGCCAGCAAGCGGCCGTCGCGCGTCAGTACGAAAGGATTGATCTCCACCAGTGAAGCGTCCGTGGCGAGCATTGCCTGGTAGAGGCTGGAAAAGAAGCGCACCGCCTCATTCACCAGTTTCGCGTCCAGTTCAAGCCCGAAGGCCAGCTTTCGCGCCTGGAAAGGCTGCAGGCCGAGAGCAGGATCGATGAACTCCTTCAAAATCTTCTCCGGGTGCTCGGCGGCCACCACTTCGATTTCCACGCCGCCCTCACTCGAGGCCATGAACACGGGGCGCGCGCTGGCGCGGTCAATCACCAGGCCAAGGTAAAGCTCGCGCGCCACCTCCAGACCTTCCTCAATCAGAACCCGCTTCACCACGCGTCCCTCAGGCCCCGTCTGGATCGTGATCAGCTTCTTGCCGAGCATCTCGCTCGCAATGCGCTCGGCTTCATTCCCGCTGCGGGCCAGCTTCACACCGCCGGCTTTGCCCCGGCCTCCGGCATGAATCTGCGCCTTCACCACGACGGCGCCGGCCAGGCGCTCCGCCACGCCACGTGCTTCTTCGGGGCTGTAGGCGACTTCGCCGCGCGGGGTGGCGACTCCGAACTTCGCAAGTGTTTGCTTGGCCTGGTATTCGTGAATCTTCATTGTAGAAGTGGTCAGTTGTCCCGCCACGGCGGGTCAGTCGTCAGTTGTCAAATAAGCTCTGACTACTTTCGGCGAGACGGGATTCCCTTACACAACCCGTTCGCGACATTGCGGGATTGCAATTACCCTGTAATCTGGCAGTATAAGAAATGCGTGGCTTAATTGCAACGAGCATCGCCTGACCCGGCTGCGCACTATGAGTGAGTACTTGTTCTTCTCGATTTGGCACATAGGCTGACGCCCGGCTACTGACGCGCCGAAGCCGGGCAACAAAGCACAAACAGCAGCAAGCATGCAAATTCTCGAGACCGTCCAAAAACTCGAATCTCGCCAACACCTGAGCCGTGCAGAAGCGCGGGCGGTGATGGATCAGTTGTTATCGGGCGCCGTACCGGACGCAGAGATCGTCGCCTTCCTTGCGGCCTTGCGGGACAAGGGCGAGCAGCCGGAGGAATTGGTCGGGTTCGCGGAGGTCATGCGGGCCCATGCCAGTGAAGGGTTGCGGCAGGCGGGAGTCGATGTGGAAGCATGGTGGAGTGGAGAGCCCCTGCTGGACACCTGCGGAACCGGCGGCGACGGCCACGGCACCTTCAACGTATCCACGGCGGCGGCGCTGGTCGCTGCGGGGGGTGGAATCCGCGTAGCGAAGCACGGGAACCGCTCCATTTCCAGCCGCTGCGGCAGCGCGGATGTGCTGGAATCTCTCGGGGTTGCCATCGATCTGCCGCGCGCGCGCATTCCCGCGTGCCTGGAAGAAGTGGGGATGGTTTTTCTCTTCGCCCCAAGCCTGCACCTGGCCATGAAGCACGTGATAAACGCGCGGCGAACCCTGAAAACAAAATCCGTTTTCAACCTGCTGGGCCCGCTTACCAATCCCCTGCAAGCATCGGTTCAGTTGGTGGGCGTTTACGACGCTTCACGAACCGAGATGATGGCGCGCGCGCTGGGTGCGGTCGGCACCGAGCGGGCCTTCGTCGTGACAGGCTCAGACGGCATCGACGAGGTCACTCTATCCGGCCCCACACGTTTCTCATGGAACGAGGGTGGCGCCGTAAGGACGCGCGACGTGACACCGGAAGAGTTCGGTCTGGCGCGGGCTTCGCTCGAGGAACTTCGTGGCGGGGATGCGGAGACCAACGCGCGGTTGTTGCGAAGCGTCCTGGAGGGCGAGCGCGGTCCACACCGCAATGTGGTGCTCGCCAACGCTGCGGCGGCCTTCGTGGTGTCTGGGACAGCTCAAAGTTTTATCGAGGGAGTCGCGCGGGCCGCAGAAGTCATTGACTCCGGCGCCGCACTTCAGACGCTCAAAGACTTGGTGGACTTTACGCAACGGAACAGGAGGTGAAGGATTGATCCAGTAACCCCAGGGGTCCACTGTCACTCCATGGTCCACTGTCATTCCGAGCGCAGCGAGGAATCTCGTCCTGAGTCCTTTCTCCACAGACCAGAGCGAGATTCCTCGCTGCGCTCGGAATGACACCAGACAAACTTTCGAGCGCTCTGCTACATCCTCAAGAAGTTCGCGAGTAACTGTTTTCCCGATAGGGTGAGGATGGATTCGGGATGAAATTGAACGCCCTCGACCTTCATTTGCCGGTGGCGCAGGCCCATGATAAGGCCGTCGGGCGAGGTGGCGGAGATTTCGAGGCAGGCGGGCAGGCTCTCGCGTTCCACGATCAGAGAATGATAACGAGTGGCCTCGAAAGGATTGGGCAGGCCTTCGAAAATGGTCCTGCCGTCGTGATGGATCTGGCTGGTCTTGCCATGCATCAGTTCCGGCGCCCGGATGACCTTGCCGCCGAAAGCTTGCCCGATGGCTTGATGGCCGAGGCACACTCCCAAGATGGGTACACGTCCGGCCAGCTTATCAATCACCTCCAGGCAGATCCCTGCTTCGTTGGGAGTTTTCGGCCCGGGCGAGATGACAATCGCATCGGGCAGTTTCTTCTCGATTTCACCCACAGTGGTCTGATCGTTTCGGACCACTTGCATTTGGGCGCCCAATTCTCCCAGATATTGGACCAAGTTGTAGGTAAAGGAATCGTAGTTGTCGATTACGAGGATCATATGATTTCCCTTGCTTCAGGCTCCTTAAAAGTCATTATAGAGGAAAAACGGCGATAGGTTCAGTTCTGATGCATCTGTGACATGCCATCTGGAAAAGCTCAGGGATGACGAGGAATGTCATCGGCGATGTGACAGAATTTGGCGCCTTGAGCGGTAATTTTCGTCTTCAACGCAAAGGAGTTTCTGAAGCGCCCAAAAAGTACTTGATTATTAGAAAGTTATAATAGCTATCCTGCCGCCAAGTGGAGAGCGCATCTGGCATACAGTTTGCTGTGGATCCCATGAGGTTTACGTGGAGGTGTCATGAAACGGCTCTTGGGTTCTATCGGTGCGTTGAATATTATCATTATTGTAATGATCGGCATGATTTGTGTGGCATTAATTGTTCACCATGTCGACAATAGTACAACAGGCATGAGGACCGCCCACGCCTCCCGTGCAACGGCCAATACTTCTGTAAGCCGGTGACTGTCTCGCCGGAACACCCTTCGCACACCTTTCAGCCAGCGCCAGATAAAATTAACTAGAGTAGCAGCTACATATGAGTTATCCACCTAGGCAAATGGACTTGGGTGCGACCCGAATGGCGGGCCTTCATTCGGCGGCCGAACGCCGATGCACTTGGCGTTCTGAATAGTGTTTTCCAGGGGCGAGTGCGAAAGGGTAAAATGGCCTGCGACACACAAGGACAAACGGGCAAACACCAGCGTCTTGCTGGTGTTTACGGAGGAGAAAATGCGAGCAAGCAAGCGACGCGAGTTCCTAAGGTCCGGTTTCGTTTCAGCAGCAGGAATCACTTGCCTCGGATTGGCCACGGGCGGGGAGGTCCTCGCTAGGCCGATGGTCCGTGCGACGGCGGAGGCAGCGGGAACACTGCCTCCATTTCATCTCGGCTTGGTTACTTACAATCTAGCTGTCAATTGGGATATCGAGACCATTATCGAGAATTGCGCGAAGACGGGGTTTGAAGGGGCAGAACTGCGCACCACGCATAAACACGGGGTGGAACCTTCGATTAGCAGTTCGCGCCGCGCGGAAGTGAAGAAGCGCTTTGCCGATTCGGGCGTGCGGCTGGTGAGCCTGGGAACGACATGCGAATACCAGTCGCCGGACGCTGCAGTGGTGGAAAAGAACATCGAAGAAACGCGCCGCTGGTGCGAGTTGGCGCAGGACCTGGGCTGCCTGGGCGTGAAAGTCCGCCCCAACGGGTTCCCGAGGGGCATTGCGCACGAGCAGACCCTCGAGCAGATCGGCCGCGCTCTCGCCAAGTGCGGAGAAGTGGCGCGCGAACACGGCGTGGAAATCTGGATGGAAGTTCACGGAGAGGGTACGCAGATTCCGCTGAACGCTCATCAAATCCTCTCGGTCGCAAATCACCCTTTGGTGGGCGCCTGCTGGAACTCCAATCCTACGGACGTGGAGAACGGCTCCGTCCGCAACGGCTTCGAGCTGCTAAAACCGTGGATTCGCAGTTGCCACATCAACAACCTCGACGATAAAGCTTATCCCTGGCA
>Ga0208037_1001076_pt1 | contig 14088 bp, 9 predicted proteins | sample June2015DPH_13_1_3_FD_184710 | JGI IMG/M metagenome (GOLD analysis project Ga0208037, IMG submission 184710) | Peatland microbial communities from SPRUCE experiment site at the Marcell Experimental Forest, Minnesota, USA - June2015DPH_13_100... | ecosystem: Environmental > Terrestrial > Soil >...
CGCCAACAGGCTTGACCCGTATCTGGTTATGGGCTTGATACGCCAAGAGTCAGCTTTCAATGCCCGCGCCACATCGTCCGCCGACGCCCGCGGCCTGATGCAGGTCTTGCCGAAAACTGCCAGCCGCAGCAAGCGCCCGTCCAGGATTCGTTCCGCCGGCGCGCGGCTTTATGACCCCACCTATAACGTCCGGTTTGGTTGTTCCTATCTGCAAAGTCTATTGAAGGATTTCGACGGCAGGCCGGAGATGGCGCTGGCTGCTTACAACGCCGGCGACTTTCGCGTCAGGGACTGGTTGAAAAGCAATTCGTTCCGAGACTCCTCGGAATTTCTTGAGGCTATCCCGATTCGCGCCACGCGTGTCTATGTGGAGTCTGTCTTGCGCGACGCAGCTATTTACCGGCAGTTGCTGACGGGATCGGCAAAGTTTGCGAAGTGCAGCAAATAATATAGCAAGAGAGGTGATGTGAAACCGCGATCAATAGTTCTAGAGCTTGCTATTTCCCTCATTTTATTAGCCCCTCGAGGTGTTTGCAGGCCGGTCGATTTCAACGCCGTCATTCCAGACAGCATAGGGGTGAATATTCACTTCCTCAGCCCCAAGCCCAAGGAGATGGAAATGCTTGCGGCTTCCGGAGCCCGCTGGGTCCGCATGGATTTCGCATGGGATGAGATCGAGAAGGCGCCCTCACAGTATGACTTCAGCAAATACGATAATCTGGTCGAGATTCTGGAATTCTACAAACTCTCTCCTTATTTCATTTTTGATTACACCAATAAACTCTATGACAATGGCATGTCCCCTTACACGGAGGAGGGCCGCAGGGCCTTTGCGCAATGGGCATCCGCTTCTGTCGAGCACTTCCAGGGGCGGGGAATCATCTGGGAAATGTACAACGAGCCGAACTGGACATTCTGGCGTCCGAAGCCGAATGTCCACGACTACATCGTGTTAGCTCTCGAGGTGGGAGAAGCTATTCGAACCGTGGCGCCCAGTGAAGTTTACATCGGTCCGGCGGGCGCCGTTATTGATTTCGGCTTCCTGGAAGCCTGCTTCAGAGCGGGACTGTTGAACTACTGGTCGGCGGTTTCCGTGCACCCTTACCGGCGACGCGAGCCCGAGAGCGTGGCGGAAGAATTCCGCAAACTCCGCGAACTCATCACGGCCTATGCGACGAAAGGGAAGCAAGTTCCAATCATTGCCGGTGAATGGGGTTATTCATCGACGTGGAATTGGAAAGGCATGGATGAAGCGAAGCAAGGCAAGCTGCTGGCACGTGAATTCCTCAACAATCTCGCCAGCGGCGTGCCTCTTACCATCTGGTATGATTGGCATGACGATGGCGCCGATCCGAAAGACCCCGAGTCTCACTGTGGCATAGTTCGTTTCCCATACCAGCCTGACTCCCCTCAGGTGTACAGCCCCAAACCTGCGTACTTTGCGTTGAAGACCCTGACCAGTGTTCTCAACGGCTATCGCTTCAGCAAACGCCTCCCGGTTGGAAGCCCGGCTGATTATGTCCTGCTGTTTACCAAGGAGAAAGACGTGCGCATTGTGGCATGGACAACTTCTTCAGCGGAGCAGAAAGTCATCATTCCTGCGAACCGGGGACGATTCTCAATCACGGACCACCTGGGACAGAGTCTTAGACCCGCCGGGGCACATAAGAGGAAACTTGGGATTACGTTGACTGATGCCCCCCAGTACCTGGCGCCGAAACGCCCCAACAAGATCCTCCAGAAAGCCGCCGGTGTCCGCTAGCAGTTCTGTTCAGAAATGTCGATATACATTGGTGGCGTGGGCACGGGTCGCATGGCACGCATAGGAGCGGGGTGGGACTCCCCTCCCGCCGCGGCGGGAGGGGGTTAGGGGGTGGTGGTGACCCAGGTCATCTCCTGATCGTCCCAATTGAAGCGCCAATTAGGATGACCGCCCGGTCCCTACAGGGGAATTTCAAAGTTCGGTTCAAATCCCGAGACCAGGTAGTTTACCAAGGCATCAAGCAGGTCTGTGGCATAAGGATCGCTCCCGTAAGTTGTGGCAAGAGAGAAGGTGCAGATCAGGAGTGTGCCCTTACCGCATTTCGCCTGAATAAGCACGCCGGCGTTCGAGTGGATCCAGCCGTAGAACATTCCCGCTAGCACATCAGGGAAGTCCTTGGGAGCAATCCCCTGCACGACTGCGGCGGGGGTGATCGCCTGGGCCTCGAATCCTGGCAAGCTATCAAATCCAATCGCGGTGAAAGGCGGCTGCGTGTTGCGGACCCAGAGGAAATCAGATACCCAGTTTCCCTCGTAGTCGCTGCCCGCGCGGGGAACAATCTCAATTCCCGGCGCCAGGGTCTGGCGGTCGCTGGCGAGCAGGATGACTCGGTCACCGGCCTGCAACTTCTTCTTGACCTCCGCGTCCAAGGTTGAGGCAATCAGGACGGGCAGCGCTTCCGACCCGGTCGGCGCGGGGTAGTGGCGAGCCCGCATTTCATTGACCAGCCGCCGCAGCCTGCCCGCCGGGTCATAGAACGAAACCGTAGGCGGCAGTTCGGGTTGTTGAGCCGGATAGATGTAGAACTGCAAGGAATTCTCCGCCAGGCTCTTCCCTTCCGAAACCATCTCAACCTTCAGTGCTTTTTTGGCGGGAGCGGGCACAGACGGGGCCGCGAATTCGATCTTGCCGACGGGTGTGACAGAGGCGGCAGGGAGGCTGGGGAGCGAAAGCGTTCCTGCCAGCGATGTCCCCTCGACTTTCCATGCGATGCGGCCGCCGCGCAGAGCTTCTTGACTGTAGTGCGAGAGCGAAACCTCGATTCTCACTGTCTCACCTGGAGAGTAGTTCCGCTTCTCGGTGCGAAGCACTACCACGTCGTCGCGCTCGAGCTTGCCCAGTGAGTCGGCGAAGGCCTTCGGATTTCGCCATATGTCCAGCAAGCCATTCGACTCCCAGTTTACGTCCGTGAACTCGGTGATGACGTAACCCTGGATTTCCGGGCGTGACCGGATGGATTCGATCTCGTATTTCAGGGAGGCGTATTCGTGCCACTCGCTGGCATCCGTCAGAGCGTCGAGACTGGGGAAGAGAGAAGAGTAGCGATAGTCAGCGTACCTTCGCTCGATCCCCTCGGGTTCTGTAATTTCACTGCCTCCATTATGGCGGGAGAACCACCAGGGTTTGTCGTGGGGAATGCGAGGCAATCCCCAGTTGCCGAATTCGGAGAGCACCAGCGGCTCGTCACCCTTGGGGGAAGCGTCACCATAAGGACTGAAGAGCCAACCCGGGCGCCGGGCCAGGTCCTCCGCAAAGCGGTCAAAGTTGGCGGCGTAGTCGGGAATGGCATAATAGATGTGGTAGTCGGCCACGTCGGTGGAAATATGAAAGTTGTCATAACATGCGCTGTTATCATCCACAAGCCAACCGGGCACGATCTTCTTCGCTTCCTGGTAGGCCTGCTTCAGCCACTGCCGGTCCGCGGCTTCCTTCAGGTTTATTCCCCAGCTTTCGTTGATGATACTGGCGATGACGATGCAGGGATGGTTCCAGTCGCGCTCCACCATGCCGCGCAGCGTCTCCATGCTGCGGCGCTGGGAGTTGCCGGTGAGCTTGTCCCAATTGGGGATTTCGTACCAGACGAGGATCCCCGCTTCATCCGCTGCCTGGAGGTAACGCGGGTCCGGGGCCTTGATGTGGCAGCGCAGCAGATTCAGTCCCAAGGCTTTGGCCTTCTGCATTTCGTCCTGGATGTAATCGAGCGAGGGAGGCGTATAGATCGTCTCGGGATAGAAATCCTGGTCGAGCGCGCCGCGCAGATAAATTGGCTTGCCGTTCAAATAGAACTTTCCCTCCCGCGTCTGGAAGGTGCGGAAACCGAAGGGATAGTCGCGGGAGTCGCCGGAGCCGAGGCTGACGCGAAGCACGTAAAGCGCCGGCTCAGCAGGACTCCACAGCCGCGGGTTGGCGAGATTTCCCGTGAACTCTGCATTCGCCTGTAGGTCGCTGAGCTCTCGGGATGCTTGCCAGACCACCTTGTCGGCGGAGCCATGGATTTCCACACTGACTTTGGTTGGGCCGCCACTTTGCGCTCCCGATCCCGGCGCCACGACGGGGACGTTGATCTTGAAGTCTCCATTCGCGGCGGCCAGGATGTGGACGGGGCCGAGGTGAACGCGCGGTCGAATCTGGATTTCGACGCTCTGCCAGAGGCCACTGGTCTGGACATACCAACTCTGTTTTCCGTGGGGAATCTCGGCGTAGTTGACCCCCTCCACGATATTGGGTTTCGCTCCCGGGTCTGCCACCCGCACCGCAATCTGGTTTTCGCCCGCGCGGAGCCGGGAAGTGATGTCAAACTCGAAGGGGGTATAGCCACCTTCGTGCGTCCCGACCCTCTGCCCGTTGACGTAGACATCGGCAAGATAATCGACAGCTCCAAAGCGCAACACGGCCACCTGGTCCGGTGAAAGAGCTTGGATGTTCACGGAGCGCCAGTACCAGGCCGCCCCAGCGTAGTCTCGCAGGTCCGCGAACTGGGACTGCCACGAGGATGGGATGCGCGTCGGCCGCACATTCTCCGCTGCCGAGAGTTTCTGGACGTCCAAGGCGCCCCTGGGATCCGCGAGGAAGTGCCAATCGCCGTCCAGCGAAATCGTTGCGCACCGTGCTGGGGCGCAAAAGAGGCACGCACCGAGGAGGCACAAGATGAGTAAGTATCGACGCATGGTGTTCTCCAGTATCCGGGAAAGCTGTAAGTTTAAGCTGCCAGCGGGTGGGAATGCAACTCAAGTCGAGAGTCGAGAGTCGAAAGTCGAGGAGTTAAGAACGCTTCCGACCCTCAACTCTTGACTCTTGACTCTTTCTTACCTCCTGGAGCGCCGGCTGTGCTAGGATGGCTTGGTTCGAGAGTTTGAATCTTCGCCTTGGCGGAAGACAAACCATGACCTTGAGCATTTCGACGCAACCGACGGTTTACCACCTTGTTCCTCCTGAAACCCAGGTGGAGAGGAACGGCGCAGGCCCTGCTTACGAGCTCGGCGGGCTGGCGGGGAAGCCCGTCATGATCGTGCTTCGCATTACGGAGATCATCGAACAGGAATCTCTGCATGTCTCGATTTGGGGTTCGCCGGACGGAAAAGATTGGGGCCAGCAGGCGTTGTTCTGGTATCGCCAGAAGTTCTACCAGGGAGTTGCGCCTGCGGCTCTCGATTTGCGGCAACTGCCCGGCCTCAAGTTTCTCCGGGCCAATTGGGAAGTCAACCGTTGGGGACGCGGAGATCCGCGGCCGCTGTTCAAGTTTGGCGTCGAGATTCAGGAACTCGCCACAGAGCCCGGCGCAGTCTCCGAGTAGTTACACAGATTCCAGCCCTCAGAATCTGATATGAGATCAAAGCCACAGTTCATAACCTGCACTCTTTTCTTGGGAATCTGCGTTTCCTCGGGGCTGGCGCAGCGACCGGCGAAAGACCAGACTCCGCCCAAGCAAGCTGCCGGCGCTCAGGCTGGTTCTGTGCCCCTGACGGAAACCATTCCTGCTCCCCAACCCGCCCAAACTTCCAAGCCAGTCAATGACCCGGGATTCATGGAAGCGGTCCAGGTAGAAGCTCTTGCGCACAAGATCTGGATCGCGGAATATCGCATCACCGACCTCCTGACGCAGGTGCACCCGGAAAAGTGGAAGACCTCGGAGGTGACGCGCAATTCCTTCAACCAGACGCTGGAGAATCTTCACAAGGCGCTGGAGGGGCTGGAGGAATGGCGCGCGCAGTTTGAAAAGCGTCCGGATAGCATGTACTTCGGATTTCAGACCTACGCGGAGATGAATGCGGCGCTGCCCCGTCTGGATGGCGTGGCCCGCGCCGTCAGCCAGTTCCAGAATCCCAGCCTGGGCGCGCAGTACAGCCAGGCCGGCAACCAACTCTTTGACCTGCAACAGGCGCTTCAACCCTACCTGGCTTATCTCTTGCGCAACCCTGACCAGCTCCTTTATGTGGCACAAACCAACTTGGCCGGATGCCAGAACGAATTGGGCTCTGCATTGCGTGGGCAAGGAGGACCGGCCAAGCCCCTTAAGAACACCTTTGTTGAGTTCCATGGACGGCGGCATAGCAACGGCCAGCCTGATGCCCGAACGTCCCCTCGGGGCGGGAAAAAGAAGTCTGCCAGTAAGACCGAAAAGAAGGCGGAACCCAAATCCAAATAGGATGAGTGTCCGTTTGAATGCACCTTGGTATGAGAGGGCGGATTCCAGGTTTCAGAGGGGCCGCTGCACGCCGGAGGTATGGCCTTGAAAGCATTTGAAATGATGAGAGATGCCGGAGCTCGAAAGTCACTTGGCGGGTTTTTCGTCTCTATAAAGCTCAGCACCTTGCCACCTATGATTGGTCTTGGCGTTTTTGCGGCATTATTCGCAGTTATCGGTGCAGGCAAGCCTGTGACGCGTCGCCCGCCAATTGTTGGGATCGCGCATATCGGGCTGAAGACCGACAACCTTGCTGTGGCCCGGAAGTTTTACGGAGACACCTTGGGATTTCAGGAGATGCTCACGGTAGATAAACCGACGGGCGGCCTGACGCTGACTTGTTTTAAGGTGAACGATCATCAATATATTGAGCTTTTCCCCAATCTGAGCAGCCCAACCGAAGACAGGCTTTCGCACATTGCTTTCGAGACCACGGATGCCCAAGCACTGCGGGGCTACCTTGCCGCACGTGGCGTGACAGTGCCCAATACGCTGAGGCCCGGGCTCGACGGCAATCTGAGCTTCATGGTAAAGGATCCGGAGGGGCACTCCGTCGAGTTCGTGGAATACTTGCCCGGCTCGCTCCACAGCCGGAATTTTGGCAAATTCCTTCCGGACACTCGTATCTCACAGCACATGATCCACGCGGGGTTCACAGTCCTTGACCGCGCTGCCGCGGATCGCTTCTACAAAGATGTTCTCGGCTTCCAGTCGATGTGGTACGGCGGCATGAGCGACGACCGTGTGGACTGGGTCTGTATGCGTGTCCCCGAAGGCAGCGATTGGCTCGAGTACATGCTGAACGTTCGCAATCCCACGCCACGAACGCTCGGTGTGATGCACCACCTGGCACTCGGTGTTCCAAGTGTTGAAACAGCCTATAAGACGGCGGTGGACCGAGGGTACAAAGCAGAACAACCCAAGATCGGGCGGGACGGCAAGTGGCAATTGAACCTCTACGATCCTAATTACACACGCGTGGAATTGATGGAGCCGAAACCAGTTAGGAAACCGTGTTGTTCCCCGATACTAGGTCAGTAGTCGGTAGGTGGTTGGTGGGGATGGATGTCCGTGCCCATCTACCATCTACCGCCTGCTGCTGTTTGAACCGCCGCAAGCCCAGAGGGGGGACCTGCGCCACGCTGGCTCGGTCCTGGGGTTGTTCTTCTGACTTCGGACTCCTGACTCCTGCCCGTCGCTCGTCGTAGTTCTTCTCTCTCCTGCTTGCCGCCTCTTACTATTGGGATTTTCAACCCTTCAGGACACCTTCGTTCGCCTGCCGCGGGGGGCTGAAAGGAACAAGACTAGCTCCAGACCTAGGGCTGAAAAGGTGTGAAAAAACCCCAAAGGAACAGGGTGATTTGAACTTGAATCGGCAGGGCTGTGGGGGTAGGCTTTGGGGCCAAGCGGAAGCTCGAATTGGAAGTCTGGACCATGATCTAGGAGGTGGTATGAGGAAGAAAACGTTACCCATGGAATGCTCCGCGGTGGGCGTTCACAGCCGGCGCGAATTCCTACAAACTGCGAGCGCGATGGCGGCGGGCCTGATGACTGCTCCATTGGCGGGGACTGAACCGGGTGCTGCCTTGCCGACGGTAGCCCTCGGGCCGCGCCGCGTGACGAGGCTTATTGCCGGGAGTAACCCCATGTACGGATATTCGCACTTTAATGGGCTGCTCAATCAACTCATGGCGGAGTACTTCACCGATGAGCGCAAAATCGAATTCCTGCTCAACTGCCAGAAGGCAGGCATCAACACCTGGCAGACCGCCTACGACGAGCACCTCTTCAGGCTTTTGCGTGAAGCCGGCTGGAAGATGAACTGGCTCTGGCTGACCGATCTCGAGCCTAGGAGCAATTCCCCCGGCGCCCCGGATGTCATAAGCCAATGCCGGTCGATTCCGGAAACGGAGAGACCCCTCGGTATGGTTCATCACGGCGAGCGGACCGACGTGTTTTGGCGCGAGGGTAAACTGGACCGCATTATGACTTTCATTAACGCGGTCCATGACCTGGGCCTGCTGGCCGGAATCTCGACCCACAATCCTCGTGTCGTCGAGGCCGTCGAGGAGAAGGGCTGGAGCAACGACTTCTACATGACCTGCTTCTACCGCGAGTCGCGCCGCCCGGAGGAGTTCGAGAAGGAAATTGGCGTTATCCCGGTGGGGGAAACTTACCTTTCCTCTGACCCGCCTCGCATGTGCGCGATGATCCGACAGACTCGCAAGCCCTGTCTGGGTTTCAAGATCCTGGCGGCAGGGCGGCGATGCGGCGCGCCGGAAGATGTCCGCAGGGCCTTCGAGTTTGCCTTCCAGAACATCAAGCCCACTGACGGCGTAATCGTGGGAATGTATCCGCGCTATACCGACCAGGTCAGCGAGAATGCGGGTCTGGTGCGGGAACTCGCGGCGTGAAGTGGAGAAACGGTCATGTCAAATAGCACATCCGGAGGGCACAGTTCCCGGATTTCAGTCTTCTGGCATGTGGCTGCGGGTGGGACCGAGCGGGGAAGCATCTACGGGAGCCTGACCATGCGCATTATGGCCTAAATAATCTGTTTTCGGCGCATAACTTCCCGCAATTCTTCTTTGGCGGATTCCGCCAAGTCATATTTGACTCGTGTTGACGGCTTGTTGATCTTTAAGAATCTGCCGAGATCAATCGGCGTGCCGATAACTACCGAATCACATTCAACTCTGTTTATCGTTTCCTCCAAATCGCGCATCTGCGCTTCCCCGTAACCCATCGCTGGCAGAAGCGCGCCGATGTTAGGATAACGCTCAAAAGTTTCTTTAATTGTTCCCGTGACCCACGGCCGCGGGTCAATTATCTCCGCGGCTCCGCCGCGCTTGGCCGCCACAACACCAGCGCCTGTTTTCATATCACCGTGAGTAAGCGTGGGCCCATCTTCCACGACCAAGACCTTTTTGTTTTTTATAAGCTCGGGTTTTTCAATTCTAATCACGGACTCGGCTTTAATGATGCGCGCCGAATCATTATATTTCTTCGCGTTTTCGATTATTTCTTGAACTGCGGTGGGTTCGGCGGAATCAATTTTATTGATTACGATCGCATCCGCAAGCCGGAAGTTCACTTCGCCCGGATAATAAGAAATTTCGTGCCCGGCGCGCAAGGGATCTGCGACCGTTATAGTAAGATCCGGCTTGTAGAATGATGTGTCGTTATTGCCGCCATCCCAGACAATGATATCGGCCTCCTTTTCGGCCTTTTTCAAAATTGCTGCGTAATCAACGCCGGTGTAAATGACACTGCCCATCACGATGTGCGGCTCGTATTCTTCCATCTCCTCAATCGTGCACTCGTATTTCTTGAGGTCGCGGAGCGTTTTATATCTTTGCACCTTTTCTTTTTCCAAATCCCCATAGGGCATGGGGTGGCGCACCGAAATAACTTTCTTTCCGACCTCGCGCAAAATTTCCACGACTCGCCGCGTTGTTTGGCTCTTGCCGCATCCCGTACGCACGGCGACAACCGCCACCACGGGCTTCAAACTTTTTAGCATCGTCTGCTCGGCGCCAAGCATGGAAAATTTGGCGCCAGCCGCAAGCACGCGGGACGCAAGGTGCATAACGGTGTTATATGAAAGGTCGCTGTACGACAAAACACACTCTTCTACCGCCTTCTCCTTGATCAGCTTCTCCAAATTCTTTTCTTCTTCAATCGGAATGCCTTCCGGGTATAATCTCCCGGCCAACGACGGCGGGTACCTGCGTCCGGCTATTCCGGGAATCTGGTTCGCAGTAAAAGCGACCACATCCACATGCCGGTCTTTTCTATACACAACGTTGAAATTGTGAAAATCCCTTCCCGCCGCACCCAATATCAAAAGTTTATGTTTTCCCATGGCCATTTTATTATAAATCCCGTATAAAAACTGGCAACCTCAAGGTGGGGGTGTCTTCGCTATAAAATCATTGATTTTGTACACCTCCGGGCGCAAAATCGTTGTAATGTCTAACCCACCTCTTGTAAAGTTCTGACAGGCATATTTTGTGTTTTGTTAGAAACCTGACTTTTTGGTTTCTCGGCCAGGCATTCTCTCGGGGTTTTCCCTTTGAGCGCCACGTGCTGCCTCCTCTAATTATATTCTTCTTCCCATCCTCTGAGAAGCTTGCACTGAGCAGTGACGAGGAAACAGCAGAAGTCGGGAGTCAGGAGCCACAAGACAGAGGGTGTGCGGTAGATGGGGTAATCCAAAATCCACAATCTAAAGTCCGAAATTGCCCCAGGCATGATTCTTCAACTACGGACGAGTCACTACTGACAGCCTCGCCAAGCCTCTGGACCGCAAGCCCTGCTATCCGGTATAAATGCACGTGAGGAGGTGACGATGAGACGCGATACTTGCATAATGTTTTTTCTGTTCGCAGGACTCTTGCTGCCCGCATCGGTACGGGGGCAACTCGTCCCGGAGTTCCAGCCGCCCAAAGCAAACTGCTGCCTGCCATTCGCCGCGCAAAGCCTTGCCGACCAGTTGCAGGATTGGAATCAGATCGGTCGCTACCATGAGGACGATGTGCGACTTCAAACTCAGCGGGTGGAGAAGGGCCGCGTAGTTTTCCTCGGTGACTCGATCACCGACGGTTGGAAACTGGCGCAGTATTTTCCTGGCAAGCCATTCGTGAACCGTGGTATTGGCGGGCAGACCACTCCGCAGATGCTGGTACGGTTCCATCCTGACGTGATTAATCTGCATCCTGCGGCGGTGATTATTCTGGCGGGGACGAACGACATTGCGGGCAACACCGGCCCCGAAACTCTCGAAATGATCGAGGACAATTTCCGTGCGATGTGCGAACTGGCGCAGGAGCATGGCATCAAGATGGTGCTTTGCCTGCTGCTTCCGGTCAGTGACTACACCCAGCACAAGCAGACAGACCACAGGCCGCCCTCTGATATTCTCAAACTCAATGAGTGGCTGCGCCGTTACGCCGCCGAAATCCAGGCGGAGGTTGGGGATTACTATTCGGTCCTGGTGGATAGCCATGGCATGCTGAAGGAAGGCTATTCAGACGATGGCTTGCATCCCAACGAGCGCGGTTACACGCTAATGGCTCCTGTGGCTGAGGCGGCCATCGAGCGGGGGCTGAGAGGTAAGAAGTAAGAACAATGGGGGCTGGGGCAAGTGTGAATTATGAATTGTAAAGTATGAAGTATAAATGGCTCACTGGTTACTGTCCTTGAAGAGGCGCAGGTCCGGAGGGCGGCGCCTGCGCTACGCTTGCTTTTCTTCCCCAATCCCCAGCGGACAGGTTGAAGGCAGCACGCAATTAGCAGAGGGCAGTCAGAAGTGGGTACCATGAGAAACGCAAATCAGGATTCAGGATTCGGAATTGCGCCACTCCCGTTTTGTCAACTGACCACGGACCCGCCGTGGCGGGACCACGGCTGACTGGCTACGGACAACGGACCACGGACGAATGACCAAGAACATAGTGCCAGTTGAACTTTGAGCTGTCGAAGCATAATATCAGCCCAGGTCTATTTCGTAGAGGTTTCGCGAACAAAGGGGTTCGCTGATGAATTATCCGGTCTGGGAACCATCCATGTTAGGTGGGGGAATGGTCATCGGGATCATCGCCATTCTCCACGTCTTCGTTTCGCATTTTGCGGTTGGCGGCGGTCTCTTTCTGCCTCTCACAGAGCGCAAGGCCTATCGTGAGAACAATCCCGCCTTGCTGGAATACGTGAAGTCCCACTCGAAGTTCTTCGTTCTTGTCGTCCTGGTTTTTGGAGCCGTGAGTGGTGTGGGCATCTGGTGGAGCATCAGCTTGGTGAATCCTGAAGCTACGGCCACGCTCATTCACGTTTTTGTTTGGGGCTGGGCGATCGAATGGGTTTTCTTCATTGTGGAGATTGCCGCAGCCTTCATCTACTATTACGGCTGGGACCGGCTTGCCCCCCAGACGCACCTCTTGGTGGGATGGATTTATTTCGGGGCAGCGTGGGCCAGCCTGCTGGTCATCAACGGCATCCTGACGTTCATGCTGACGCCGGGGAGATGGATCGAGACGCAGACTTTCGCGTCGGCCTATTTCAACCCCGGTATGTTGCCTTCGCTGGTGGTGCGCACGGCGGTGTGCGTGGCGCTGGCGGGTGTTTACGCCCTGATTACCTCGTCGGCGGTCAGCAACGTTGCCCTGCGGAATGAGGTTGTCCGTTATGCCGCCCAATGGCTGCTGATCGGTACGCTGATTATTCCTTTCGCCGGGGTGTGGTATATCTCCACCCTTCCCAGCATGGCGCGGGAGATTTCCATGGGCGCGTCGCCGGCGGTCACCATCTTCGCCGGGCTTTCAATATTCCTCTCCGCGCTGGTCGTGGCGTTCACTTACTTTGGCCCCTACCAGCGCCCACGCCATTTCAATCTGGTCTTCGCTTTCCTGCTTGCCGTCCTTGCCCTCTCGACAACCGGCGTTACGGAATGGGTACGGGAGGCGGTGCGGAAGCCCTACATCATTTACGGTTACATGTACGCCAACAGCTTGCGCATGGCGGATATGGGGCGTGTCCGGGAGCAGGGAGTACTGAAGTCGGCAAGGTGGGTTCGCCGGCATGACGTGGACCCCAATGCCCCGGAGCGCGCCGGTGAAGAGGTTTTTCGGGTGGAGTGCGCGAGTTGTCATACCGTAAACGGGTACAACAGCATCCGCTTCGCCGTCAAAGGCTGGAGTTGGACAATGATCGACTACCAGTTGGCTCACCTCAACGAGTTGAAGGGCTTCATGCCGCCGTTCGTCGGGACCGAGGCGGAGCGAAAGGCCTTGGGCGACTGGCTGACAAGTTTGAACCCACGGCCCGTGAGCGTCGGCATGGAGCCTGGAAATCCTGCCCCCAAAGGCCAGTCCAGGGGTACGACTGGAGAAGGAGCGCCGCAACAATGAATCCTGTCATCCCTGCGCCAGTTCCAGTACCCTTGCCCGCGCCGGCTTGGCTGCTCGAGTTTCTGCTGGTGTTCACATTTATCCTGCACCTGCTGGCGATGAACTTTCTCTTGGGCGGGGTTATCATCCTGAGCGTTTCCAGTTTCCTTGGCCGGCGCGATTCCAAGCACCGTGAATTCACGCGTCGCGTTTCCCGCGCCATGCCCTCCGTAACGGCCTTCACCATCACGCTCGGCGTGGCTCCGCTGTTGTTCCTGCAGCTCGTTTATGGGCAACTCTTCTACACCTCCTCCGCCCTGATGGCCTGGTACTGGCTTGCGGTGGTGTTTTTAGTCATGCTCGGTTACTACGGCGTTTATTGGTATCAAATGCAGCACGACGAGCTTGGGCCAAAGGCGGTGTGGGTGATTCTGGTGACCGCCATCCTCTTTATTCACGTGGCCTTCATCTTTACGCAAAACATGACGGCCATGCTGCATCCCCAGGATTTCTACAGCCTGTACGTGAACGGGCAGGTAGGGACAATTCTCGGCCCCATCACTCTTCTGAACATTACACGTCTGGCTCACTTCGTAGTGGCTGCGGTAGCCTTGGCCGGGTTGGGGGTGGCTCTGCTCTCCCACCGCTGGCAGACGGAATCGCCGGAGGTGGCGGATTGGGGGAGACGTTACGGGGTGACTTGGTTCATGGGTGGGACCCTGGTGCAATTTCTGGTGGGTCTCTGGTTTTTGTTCAGCCTGCCGGTGGAAGTCCGTCAAGCTCTTGTCGGAGATAAACTCGCTGTGGGCATTCTGCTCTTGGCGATTATTCTGGCTTTGCTGGCGCTTTTGAGCGCTCCCAAGAGTCTGTTGGCATCGAGTGTCGCGATGCTGGGCACTGTCAGCTTGATGGCCGTATTGCGACACTTCGTGCGCAACGCTTCTCTGCGCCCCTACTTTGATCCACACTCGCTGCCG
>Ga0208037_1001087_pt1 | contig 13979 bp, 16 predicted proteins | sample June2015DPH_13_1_3_FD_184710 | JGI IMG/M metagenome (GOLD analysis project Ga0208037, IMG submission 184710) | Peatland microbial communities from SPRUCE experiment site at the Marcell Experimental Forest, Minnesota, USA - June2015DPH_13_100... | ecosystem: Environmental > Terrestrial > Soil >...
GAGACGACAGCCGAATGATGTCGTCGGCGAATCTTCCCAGGTTGTCCTTCACGTACTGTTCAAATCGCTTGTCGACCATCTAGCACTTCACCTTCTCCGCTCCGTTCCGAGGGAGATAAAGGTTCGAGCGATCTCTGGCGCCGCCGCTCATCGCCCTATGGGTTGAGTTTGACCCTGTTCAAGGTCAGCGAGTTTGCGACAACGCTGACCGAACTGATGGCCATCGCCGCGCCTGCGAAGATGGGATTGAGGAACCCTGTAGCGGCCACTGGTATCAGCACGGTGTTGTAGGCGAAGGCCCAGAGGAGATTCTGCCTAATCTTGCTCATCGTCGCCCTGCTCAGGCGGAGCGCTCCTGCCACGTCCCTGAGGTCGCTCTTCATCAGCACAATGCCAGCCGTTTCTATTGCGATGTCTGTCCCACTCCCTATCGCCATGCCGACGTTCGCCTGGGCGAGGGCGGGCGCGTCGTTGATTCCGTCCCCGACCATGGCGACGGTGTGTCCCTCGTCCATAAGCTTCTTGACGACCCCGGACTTCTGTGCGGGCAGAACCTCGGCAACCACCTCCTCGATTCCCACTTCGCCCGCGATTGTCCTGGCGGTCCTCTTGTTGTCTCCGGTCAGCATGACGACTCTCACGCCCATGTCCTTGAGGGAGCCGACCGCCTCTTTCGCATGAGGCTTGACCGTGTCTGCCACCCCTACTATCCCAACGACCCTTCCGTCTACGCCCACTGCCATCGCGGTCCTTCCCTTCTCCTCCAGCTTGGAAACGGAGGCTTCGGCGGGCTCGAACCCAATCTCACTTCCGGCGAAGAGATTCCTGTTGCCCACCAGGACCTGCCTCCCTGCAACCTTGGCGCTCACCCCCATCCCGGGCTCTGCTCGGAAATCGGTCGCATGCTCGACCGCGATTCCTCTCTCTCGCGCTCCGGTTATGACCGCCTTTCCGATCGGATGTTCTGACCCTGCTTCGGCTGCGGCCGCAAGACCTAGCACTTGAGCCTCAGACAGCTCTGCAAGCGAGACGGTGTCGGTGACTGAGGGCTCCCCGACCGTAATCGTCCCCGTCTTGTCCAGGACGACGGTGTCCACCTTGCTGGCCCGTTCGAGCGCCTCGCCTCCCTTCAGGAGTATACCGTTCGAAGCTCCCCTCCCTGTGCCCACCACGAGCGCAGCGGGCGTCGCCAGGCCCAGCGCACACGGGCACGCGATGATAAGCACGGCGATGAACGCAGTGAATCCATGCAGGAACCCGTTTGCCGTTAGGAAGTACCAGCCCGACAAGGCGCCGACTGCCACCAGGATGACTACAGGCACGAAGTAGCTGGCAATTCGGTCTGCCAGTCTTTGCACGGGTGCCTGGGCTGCCTGAGCTTCCTCGACGAGCTTCATTATCTGGGCGAGGGTCGTGTCGCTCCCCACCTTCGTCGCCTTGAGGGTGATCACGCCTGTCTGATTGATTGTTGCTCCGTACACCTTGTCGCCGGCCTTCTTGTCGACCGGCATGCTCTCCCCCGTAAGCATCTTCTCGTCCACCGAGCCCTGCCCGTCGGTTATCACTCCGTCGGTCGGAATCTTCTCACCGGGCCTCACTCTCACCAAGTCCCCGGGAACGACATCCTCGACCGCCACCTCCGTCTCCTTCCCTCCTCTGACAACGGTGGCCTTCTTCGGGCTGAGGTCCAGCAGCTTCCTGACCGCGTCAGACGCCCTTCCTCTCATGGTGTGCTCCAGGAGCTTCCCGAGAAGTATGAAACCTATGATCAGGGACGAGGCATCGAAGTAGATCCCTTCCGGAAACGTTCCAGGCGCGAAGACCACGACAGTGCTGTAGGCCCACGCTGCCGTGGTTCCCGTCGCGATGAGCGTGTCCATATTGGCCGCCTTTGCCCTGATGGCATGCCAGGTCCCCCTGTAGAACATCCACCCCGCGACGAACTGGACCGGAGTCGCTAGGGCAAACAGGATGAGGTGCTGCGATGCCCAACCGGGAGGAGTGACGACCCACGTAAGAAGGAGGATAGGAATCCCGAGCGCAAAGCTCAACACCGTCATTCGACGGATGAACTTCAGCTCCTTGGCGGGGGCGATGAAGGTCTGGAGGCAGGTGTTGCAGCAGAAGTAGAAGGTGGTTCCCCTCTGGATCGTCCGCAGCGCCTCTGGAGTCTCTTCGACGTACATACCGCAGACGGGGTCCTTCGCCATTCTCGCGCCTGAATCGTCGCTCGCCGAGCCTGAGTTAAATTGTACTCTGTGGAGGGCAGGGCAGGTGCCAAGATGGCCGTAGATCCGATTTGTGGGATGACCGTGGACCCCGGCAAGACGCCCTTCGTCTCCGAATACAGGGGAACGAAAGTCTACTTCTGTTGCGCCGGTTGCAAGAAGGTCTTCGATAGAGACCCCGCCGCTCACTTACTCCCGTCTGAAACGGGCTAGAGACAGGGATCTCCGACTCGGCTCAGAGAATCGCCACCCCCTCAAGGGCGAGCCAAGAGGTTGTTCGCAGTCGGAGTCACACTTTTAAACGGTGTAGAACACCCGAAAAATTGGATGCCCAAACAAAGACCCGAGGAGAGAAAGCCGACGGTAGACGAACTGCTTGCGAAGGCCAAGAAGCCATCTATGCTTGCGCCACCTCTCCACAGGTACTACGGAGGAAAACTCCAGGTCATGCCTAAGTGCGCCATCACAACCTATCAGGATTTCGCCATTTGGTACACTCCAGGCGTAGCCGCCGCATGCAAGGAGATACAGGCATCCCCTGAGAAGTCGTTCGAGCTTACCAATAGGTGGAACTTCGTTGCTGTCGTGACAGACGGCACGCGCGTCCTGGGCCTTGGGGACATCGGACCGGAAGCGGGACTGCCGGTGATGGAAGGAAAGAGCATTCTGTTCAAGTACTTGGGCGGTGTCGACGCCTTTCCAATCTGCCTGAAGACCAAAGACCCCGAGGAGATAATCAGGACGTGTGAACTCATCGAGCCATCCTTCGGTGGAATCAATCTCGAGGACATCGAGAAACCGAAGTGTTTCCACGTCCTGGAAGAAACACGAAAACGCCTCCAAATCCCAGTATGGCACGACGATCAGCAGGGAACGGCCACCGTCGTCCTGGCCGGGCTGATCAATTCATTCAAGGTAGTCGGAAAGAATCCGAAGAAGAGTCTCATAACGCTGGTGGGGGCGGGTTCGTCCAACCTCAGGGCCGCGTATGTCTTGACGAGGTGGGGAGTGAAACCGGGCAACCTTCTCTTGGTCGATACGAAGGGCCTCATCTACCCAGGTCGTGAAGATATTCGCGAGGAGGACGATCCTTGGAAGTACGAGCTGTCCCAAATGACGAATGCGGAAGGCAGGACTGGCGACATTGCTGCAGCTTTCAAAAACAGTGACGCAGTGGTGGCAGCCGCCAAACCTGGACCAGGGGTCATAAAGAAGGAATGGATACAGACGATGAACAACAACGCGATAGTCTTCGCATGTGCGAATCCGATACCAGAGATATGGCCTTGGGAGGCGAAAGAGGGCGGCGCCCGAGTGGTGGCTACGGGCAGAAGCGACTTTCCGAACCAGGTCAACAACAGTCTGGGATTTCCGGGCATATTCCGAGGAGTCCTGGACGTGAGGGCCAAGACGGTGACCGACGACATGTGCGTAGCCGCCGCGGAGGAACTGGCGAGGTTCGCCGAAGCACGGGGAATAAACGCGGACGACATCATGCCGAAAATGGACGAATGGGAGGTCTATCCACGCGTGGCCGTTGCGTGCGCCCAGAAATCGATTGATCAGGGCGTGGCCAGAATCAAGCCTAGCAGGGATGAACTCTATCAGAAAGCCTCTGCGATCATAAAGGCCGCACGGGAAGCCACAGAACTGCTGATGAAGGAAGGGCTCATAAAGCCCATGCCTCCCGAAAGCGAGATGCTGAAGTAGAATAGCGGGGACTCGACCCTCCCACTTTCCCACCCTGGACAGAGATTATTTCATGGAAGGCAGCGTCCAAGGGTTCGTTCTGAAGGGAGCTGTCCAAGAGGCGTGACTACCGTCAAGCCATCTGTTGCGAGAACCCCTGAGCAGACTCGTAAAGTCGAGTGGCACGAGGGCGGCCCCACCAGGAGGGTGGTCCCTTCCCTTTTGGGCCGTGAGCTGTTGTCCCTATGCCCGCAGCGCCAGCAGGACCTCGGCCTCATGGCCGTCGACCTTCACCTTTCTGAACACCTTCTTGATTCTCCCCTTCTTGTCTATTACGAAGGTGGACCGTTCTGTTCCCCAGTAGGTCTTGCCATAGTTGTTCTTCAGCTTCCAGATGCCGTAGAGCTTGTGAGCCTCCAGCCCCTCATCGCTCAGAAGAGTGAAGTTCAGCGAGTACTTGCCGATGAACTTCTCGTGGGACACCAGCGAGTCCTTGCTGACACCCAGGACGACAGCATCGAGACCTTCGAACTTGGGCAAGTTGTCTCTGAACGAGCACGCCTCTCTCGTGCAGCCAGGCGTGTCGTCTTGGGGATAGAAGTACAGCACGACACTCTTCCCCTTAAAGGAGCTGAGCCTGACTGGCCTTCCGGTCGACGAGGGGAGCTCGAAATCGGGTGCCATGTCGCCTTCCTTCAGTTCGGAACGTGTTCTGCTCATGAGTTGTCGTCGGACGACCTCCGTCAAAAAGCTACTGGACTCGCGCGCACGCGCACTGGCAGCTCCTTCGCGTGCTTCCTTTCAGAATGCCTGCCGGACTCTCGGCTGATTGCTTGGTCTCGCGACTAGCTACAGCTTCCCGCCGGTCACGACGTGCCTTCCTCCGACCGTCAGGTCCGCCCTCCTGATGACCGCCATGAACCCAAACCCACCGGCTGTCACCGACCCGGCCACCATCCTATCCTGCCCGAACAGGTAGTCCATCTTGGGATTGATTCCCACGTTGAGAATGGTCGTTATCCGGCTCTGCTCGGGCACAGCCTTGACGAGTTCCGTGAGCATCGGCGTGCTGCCCCTGCTCTTCCACTTGATCAGCCTCCCTTCCCTAAACGTAAGCACTGCGTCCTCGAGCAGGCCCAGTCTTGTCACAGTCTTCGAGACACTCAGCGTCCCCGAGACAGAGGCGGGATCGACGCCCCTTGTTACGAATCCAGGCGGAACGTAGGCCATGTTGTCGCCAGCCTCCACGTCCGCGCGGCTCACTGTGCCATCCTCAATCGTCGTCTCTCCCTTGAGTCTGAATTGAAGTCGTGAACCACTGGCCTGGACCACGGCCTCAGAACGTTCCGAGAGGAGCGAGGAGATCCGCTGCCCCGTCTTCGCGATGCCACCGAAATCGACCAGAGCGGCGTTCAGCTGCCGTTCTACCACTTGCTGGACGGTCCTGCCCATCACTCCGGCCATCTCCTCTCCAACGTACCCAAAGGCGAGGCGGGCTCCCCTAAGCTTGGCCTTCTCTGCGGCCTCGTACCAGGATCGGTTGTACTTCGTGGATTCCGACATGAGCTGGGGCTTGATCTTCGTCTGGTACGGCGCCAGAAGGGGCCCAGGAATGAACACGTACGCGTCCGTTCCCTTGATTATTCCGTACTCGTTGCGTCCCATCATTCCAATCCTGTCCTTTGGCGCCCGGTTCGCTCCCTCGATGTACGCTTCTTCGTCCTCCAGACTCAGAATGGCCGTGCATCCCATCGCCCTGGCTTCTGCCACCACGTTCCGTGCAAACTCGAGACCGTTGTTCCAGGACTCGACTGTGACCGCCTCCCCTTTCTCCACAGCGAGCGTCTCAGACAGCACCTTCTTTGCAACCCTCCTGTACAGACCGTTCAAGGCAACCATTGTACCTTCACGGGTTGGGTGCCCCCTCTTAAGCTGAAACCTTCTTCCGCCGAACGCTTGGCTCAGTAGACGTATGCATCGACTCCTCCTTGCGTGATTCCCTGCAGGAACCCTTCCAGCTCCTCCGGAGACTCGAATTCCCTCGAGATGACTCTCATGCCGACCGCAGGGGCCTTGCGCCCCGTCCTCTCGTAAACCATGACTGTGTATCTCCCGACGAACCTAGTGACGAACGCGAAGCAGCGGCGCCCCAGGTACGAGCCAACGACCCTGATCCCCGCGTCGGAGTCCAGGCGTCGCGCTTCTCGCATCAGTCCGGCGAACGACCCGATCCTCTTTTCGTAGAACAATGCCCTCACTAGCGCCAGATTCCCCTGGCTCAAAAAGGCTAATACCCTCGCCCCTCTCAGCGCTCTACTGTCTCTTGCCGAGCCGGCTCGTTGTCTTCAACACTCTCACCGGGAAGAAGGAACCCTTCAGAAGCCTGCGCCGCGGACAGGTCGGAATGTTCGCCTGCGGGCCCACGGTCCAACACTACATGCACCTGGGTCACGCTCGCACGTACATCTTCTATGACGTCGTCGCGAGATACCTGACCCATCTTGGGTACAGAGTCCATTTCGTCGTGAACATCACCGACGTGGATGAGCGGATAACGGATGAGGCGCGCAGAAGAGGCAAGACTCCTCTCGCCCTTGCGAGAGAGTATTCGAGGTACTTCGTCGAAGACATGGCGAAGCTCAAGGCCGATTCCGTCTGCAGGTTCGAGCCTGTCTCAAAGCACGTGGACGAGATGATCAAACAAGTCTCTCTCTTGATCGAGAAGGGACAAGCGTACGTGGTCGGCGGTTGGGTCTACTTTGACGTCTCGACATTTCCTGAGTTCGGGAGACTCTCTCACCAGTCCTCCCGGGAACTCTCGCTCCGACCCCTCGAGCTCTCCCTTAGGAAGAGGAATCTGCTCGACTTCGCCCTCTGGCGTCCCGAGACCCTGGTCGAGGGAAAGTGGGACAGCCCGTGGGGGAGGGGCTCGCCCGGCTGGCACATCCAAGACATCGCTGTCACGAGCTCGCTCCTTGGCCCCCAGTACGACCTGCAGGGTGGCGCCTACGAGCTGATCTATCCCCACCACGAAGCAGAGATCGCAGAGGCCGAGTCACTCACAGGCCTCAAGCCCTTCGTGAGGTACTGGGTCCACACGAGGCTCGTCAATATGAGAGGCGAGAAGATGTCCAAGTCGACCGGGAATGTGGTCACGGTCAGGGATGCCCTGCGCACCTATTCGGCCGACCAGCTCAGGATGTTCTTCCTGGGCCGCCACTACAGAAAGGACATGGACCTCAGGGGAATCGACTCCGCGGCTAGAAGGTCCACGCGTCTAAGAGGAATGGCAGAGAAGGCCCTCCGTGCGGCCGGAGGTGCGTCCGAAGAGAGCGACGAGGAGCTGCTGGGGGACTTCCGCGACGCCATGAACGACGATTTCGACACCCCGCTCGCCCTCCGGGTCTTGGGCGAAGGCATCGCGTCTGCGCTCAACACGAGGAGCGCCGTGACGGCGGGACGCAAGCTCGCTTCGGTTCGCACGGCGGGGAAGATACTGGGGGTTGACCTGGGGATTGGCTAAGAACAGGGACCTGGAGCTCAACGAGATCGGCTGGTGGTCCCACTGGGCCGATGTGCGCTGGACCGGAGAGAACTCGTACGTCATGCTTTCCTCCGACTTCGACGAGTACCTCTTCAACAGAGCCGGGTTTGTCGATTGCGCAGGTTGGCCGGACGCCATCCCAAAGATTGAAGCAGAGTTCGAAGCCCTCGCGAGGCCATCCTGCTTCTCAGTGCAGGAAGAGTGCGGGGAGGTTGGGGCCGTGCTGGAATCGCGCGGTTACGCCACGTTCGACAACATGTCTGTCATGCAGCTGGACCGACCAGATTTCAAGACCGCGTCGGGCCTGAAGATCTTGTCAGGCCAGGAAGTCGGGACAAAGGAATGGGCAGCCGCATACTCTCTTTCCTTCTACGGCGGCCTAGGGATGCAGAACCCGGTCTCACTGATCGCGGACCGACTCAGAACGGAGCCCTCAGTGACCTTCTTCGCAGCGGAGAGAGACGGGAAGACCTTGGGCGTCCTTGCTGCGTTCAGGACGCCTGGGCTGCTCGGTGTGTATTGCGTAGGAACTCTTGGGATTCACAGGAGCATAGGAGTTGCTAGCTCCCTGATTCACGAAGCGAGCAGGATGGCTGCCGCCGAGGGTCGTCTGCTCATCCTGCAGACGATAGCCTCTGAAAATGCGGAGAGCTTCTACGCGAAAAGGGGGTTCCACCGACTCTATTTGAAGAAACTCATGAGACGTGAAGCGTCCGGCTCGGACCCGCGAAGGGAACAGTGAGCCTGAGTTGGGATTGGGCGTGGTCATAAACAGAGACGCACCGATCGGCCCCTTCATGTTCAAGGACGTCTTCGGGGGCTTCGAGAAGGTCGCGGCCGTGAAGTCGATCTTCGGAAGTGACACTAACAGGGTGCTGTCGGCGCTCCAGGTCGACGTCGAGGACGGTCGAGGATACATGAGGATCAACGCCGAGAAGGGCTCGGTCATAGTCAACACCAAGTATCTGAAGGAAGGCGACGAGACCCATCTCTACCTTGACGTCGTCCACGAGCTCGTCCACATCAGACAGCACATGGAGGGGAAGGAACTGTGGGACAAGCGCTACGCCTATGTCGACAGGCCGACAGAGCTCGAGGCCTACCGGGTCGCCCTGGGTGAGGCTAGAAGAATCGGACTGAAGGAGAGGGACATCGTCGAGTATCTGAAGGTGAGTTGGGTCACCGACGAGGAATTCGGACGGCTCCTAATGACGCTTGGTGTGAAGGCCTGATGAGGGCCGAAGCCTGACCAGATAAGATGACTCTTCGACGGCGTCATCAAGACCGAGATTGCCCACTTGCGTACGAGGGCCGCCGGAAGGGGGTGAGCATACCCACCAGAGAGGCCCCGAAGATAGCTATTTGCTTTCGGATGCACGCTCAGGGACCGGCGGCGCGCATGGCTTCCTTCAACGCCTCGACCTTCTCTTTCATGAGTGCTATTGCTGCCTCAAGGCTCCTGCACCCTGCTTCTTCTTGGGCGAGCGCCGCCTCGAGGTCCGCGATTTTGGTTGGGGCCGTATTCAGATTGCGCGAGATTTGCCCGAGTGGGGAGTAGTCCAGCCTGCGAGGCATTCCCGAGAAGAGTTCGCGCTGCACCTGGTTGATCTCACTCAGCTTCCTTTCGTCCGTCGCTGCGAGCCAGGAGACCTCCCTCCCCGCCCTTAGGCTCTCGTAGAGCTGATCCTGCAGCCTTACGTAGGACTCCCAGTACTTCACCCACGATTCGTTGAAAGCGGCGAGAATCTCCCCCATCTTCGCGTCACGAGCTCTCTCTGATTCCAATACGGCGAGAACCTGGGAAGACCCACTAATATGGTCTTGGTGTGAGAGACACCACGCTCTCACCCAGCGTGAGATGAAACCAGATCCCAAGGACCCGATAGTTGAGCAGTTTGAGGAGTCCTCGGCTCGCTGAGCCCGTTGGGACACCGTGCGCGCGCAAGCGTGGAGTACAGGTTCTAGATCTCGACAGGTGTGCTCGGTCGCGGGGAGTGCTTATGAGTCGTCCCGCATCGCTTAAGGTGCCTAGCGTATTTCTTAGCGCTGATCAACTTTCCGCATTTATGACATATCGGCACGAAGCAGAACACTTGCCCGCTTGTAATAAGCACTTCCCATACACGGCGGTTAGGGACTTCCGCAAAGATTTCTTGAGACGAAAGCCCAGAAGATGATTGGCGACCCCAATATGGTTTGGAGCAGGCATTCCTAGAGGCGAGGGTTCGAATACATGATGCCTGACTAAGGCTGTATCAGCGGTATTTTCAGGGCCTTCCGATCGTCATAGCACTCGTCGGACCTGTGCCAGTATGAGACTTCGGGCTCCCCATACTGCCAGCACAGCAGTACGTTCCTCCCGTACCTCTCTGCAGGGAAGTCAATCAGACCGTAGTCTAGGTTCTTCACCACGACTCCCAGATCCTCGAGCTCCTCAACCTTCCTGCTCGCGTTCTCGGCCAGGGCGTCCAGCTGCGCCGCCTTCTCGGGGACCTCAGCAGGCCTGAATCCCAGTAAGTAGTACCTCTCCAATTCGGATTGAAGTGCGACGATGGCCCTCTTCATTTCGATTAGTTCCTTCACCTTCGGCCTGATGTCCGACAGGAGTTTAGACGCTTCTTGCGGCGTGAAGAGATGCTTGTTTCTGAAGTCGAACGACGTTTTGCAGCTCGCCTGCCTCTTTCTAGAAACAATCCATAAATTACTCCCGACTGGAAAAGATACGACCCATCGTCTAATATTGTTTATAATTCGCGGATAAATCCGAAATCGCGATGTACACGCGAAGAGGCGACAGGGGCGAGACCTCGCTCCATGGTTCCAAGAGGGTAGCCAAGGACTCTCCACTCGTCGAAGCTTACGGTTCGATCGACGAACTGAACAGCGTCCTAGGGGTCGCTGTCTCGCTCTCGAAGGATGCAAAGACGTCCGCTTCGCTCCGGGAGATTCAGAAGATGCTCTTTGTGGCCGGGGCGGACTCCGCTACCGAATACGGAGGTTCAAGGAATGTCCCACGAATCTCCTCATCGGCGACACTCCGACTCGAAAGGATGACCGACGATCTCCTCGGACGACTCCCGACGCTCAGGAACTTCATCCTCCCAGGTGGGTCGCTTATGGGAGCGCACCTTCAGCTCAGCAGGGCGGTCTGCAGGCGGGCGGAGCGGCGCCTGCTTACAGCCTCTCGGGTCGGGAAAATGAACCCCGAACTGCTCCCGTTCTTCAACAGACTCTCTTCGTATCTCTTCAACCTCGCACGCTGGGCAAACAAGGAAGCGGGCATGAAGGAAGACGTCTGGAAGGCTGACTAGTCCATCCTTAGCGAGGCATTCTTGGTGTGCGCCTGTTTAATGTATACGATGTAGATGACGAAGTGCATCATCCGGGCGGTTTCCGCGGTCCTTCACCTTGCTGACCGGACTTTTCTGCGTCGCGCATTTCGAAGGCTCCTGTCCCCTCCAAACCGTCAACTCTCCTCTTGGCAAGCCCCTGGAGGTACGCTTCGTACTCGAGCTCCGAGTCGACATCGACTACTATCGCCCTGTTGAGGACCCGCTTGGTGGGGCCGAGCGCCCTGGTCGGGCGCTTCGCCAAGCGCTCCGCTATATTCGCGACCTCCTCCTCGAACCTATCGTCGGCGAAGACCCAGTTGACGAGTCCGAGGTTCAGGGCCATGGTCGACTTGATCGGTTCCCCGAGAAGCCCGACTTCCATAGCCCTCGCCTGTCCGAGTATCCTGGTCAGCCAGAAGCTTGTTCCAGGGTCTGGGACCAGCTTTGCCTTGACGAAGGCTTCACGAAAGGTGGCCTTGTCCGACGCAGCCCGCAGGTCGCACGCCAGAGCGAGGCCCAGGCCCAATCCAGCGGTGACGCCGTTGATCCCCGCAATGACTGGCTTCTCCATCTTCTTGATCCGCTGGACTATGGGATTGTACTTCCGCATCAATGCTTTGCCCAATGGTAGCGGCTTTCCGCTGTCTTCTGACGCACTGTCAGTGTTCAGGTCTTCGCCGACAGAGAAGGCGCCTCCCTCGCCGGTCACCACCACGCACCCTGTTTCGGTGCCCCTCTCTCCCTCCTGGAGCGCCTCTAGCAGGTCGCTCCCCATCTTTCCGTTGAAGGCATTGAGCCTGTCAGGTCTGTTGAGCCCTATCCAAAGCACGCCGTTCTTCGACTCTGTCCTGACCGTCTCGAGGTCCAACTACTTTCCCTTGAACTCAGGCCTGCGCTTCTCCATGAACGCCTTCATCCCTTCAGTCTTGTCCTCGGAGGCAAAGAGCAGGTAGAACAACTCTCTCTCGAAATCAATGCCTTGGGTGAGTCCCATCTCGAAAGCCTTGTTCACCGCCATCTTGGCCTGCCTCACCGCCACCGGCGACTTCGAGGCGATTTCGGTGGCCACTTTCTTGGCCTCAGTCAGGCACGCCTCCTTCGCGACGACCCGGCTGACCAAGCCGAGGGTCTTCGCTTCTTCCGCCCCGATCCTTTTTCCTGTGAGGATCATTTCCATCGCCTTGTACTTCCCGACGGCCCTGGTGAGTCTCTGCGTTCCGCCTCCCCCAGGGATTATCCCGATATCGATCTCAGGCTGCCCCAGCTCCGTCGTTTCAGAAGCTACAAGCACGTCGCAGCTCATTGCCAATTCCAGCCCCCCTCCCAGCACAAAGCCGCTCAAGGCCCCGACGATTGGCTTGGGGAATCTGCCCACCCTGTCCCAAAGGGGGAAGAAGTGCCCAGTCATCGCCATCTGAACGGCGGTCATGGGGGCCATCTCCTTGATGTCGGCTCCTGCTGAAAACGCGTTCTCGTCGCCCGCGATCAAGACGCACCTGACCTCGTCATCCTTCTCGAAACCGTCAAAGGCACTGATCAGCTCAGTGACCATCCTCGAGTTCAATGCGTTCATCGCTTCAGGTCGGTTGATCGTTATTAGCCCCAACGGGCCTTCGCGCGACACCTTCAGCACTTGGTACTCCATGCCTCCCGAGCCTCTCCTCGAGTGTAAAAAGACTCGCTATCCTGCCGCTTTCTCGTACTGAGTTGCTCTGATTGAGGGCGCCTTAGACACCCGCAGGTGTGCTCCGTCACGTTAAAAGATGGAACAAGGGACTCGCCCGCGATGGGTTCCTGGCACGAGTCGAGGCTCAGGGTGAGATACGAAGAGACCGACGCCATGCAGGTGGTGTACTACTCCAAGGTCTTCGTCTGGATGGAGGTTGGCCGGATCAACCTTCTGAGGGACATCGGTCTCTCCTACAAGGACTGGGAGGCGTTGGGGGTGGGGATGCCTGTTGTCCATGCCAGCGCAGACTACCGGGCATCGGCGAGGTTTGATGACGAGATTCTTGTGAAGACGCGAATCGCGAGGCTTGGAAACAGCAGCGTCAAGTTCGAGAATGAGATCTACAGGCTCCCAGACATGGTCCTTCTCTGCGTCGGGCACACCATCCAAGCCCTTTCGAAGATGGGAGGGAAGGCGGTCCCGTTTCCAGAGGAAATCAGGGCAAGGCTTACTTCGTCTTAGTCGAGCCAGGCGAACCCCATTCGTAGAAACCCTTCCCGCTCTTGCGTCCTAGCATCCCCGCTCGGACCATCTCCCGCAACAGCGGCGCCGGCCTGTACTTCGAGTCCTGGAACTCTCCCATGAACACTTGGGTGATGTTGAAGGTCGTGTCGAGCCCGATGTAGTCCAGCAGCTGCAGCGGCCCCATGGGCCAATTGAGCCCCAGCTTCACTGCCCTGTCGATGTCCTCGGGGTCGGCGACCCCCTCCTGAACGAGGAAGACGGCCTCGTTGAGCGCCAGGGCAAGGATCCTGTTCACGATGAACCCCGGGGAATCCTTCTTGCACAGGACCGTCTCCTTGCCCATCTTCGTAGAAACGCCTCTCGCCAATTCCAGGGTTTCTTCGGAGGTCCTCTTTCCCTTGATTATCTCGACCAGCGGCATCAGCTGCGGCGGGTTGAAGAAGTGCATCCCGCAGACTTTGTCTGGATGTTTCATCGTCGAGGCCAGCAGCGTGATGCTGATTGACGACGTGTTGGAGGCGAACACGGCACCTTCCTCGGCCAGCTCCGAGACCCGCCTGCACAGGTCAAGCTTCAACTTGGGATCTTCGGTCGCGGCCTCGATTATGAGTTGGCTCCCATCGAGCGCCTGCGCGAGGTCGGTGGTCGGATGGACTCTCGTCACCGCGGCCTGACCCTGCTCCTTTGAAATCGTACCCTTCTCTACGAACCTGGACACGCTGTCGCTGAGCATCTTCATTCCCTTGTCGACCAAGTCCTGGTTGATGTCGAGAACCGACACCTCGTACCCGCCCACCTGCGACGCGACCTGGGCGATTCCATGGCCCATTAACCCCGCCCCGAGCACAGCGACCTTGGTGACCCTTGGTTCCATGGGTCTGCTCTTCGTCGTGCTCGTTTTAACCCTTGACTGCTGCTCGTTCGAAAAGAATCAAGGATGTCAGCCGGTCGAACCCCGTCCTCCTCAGCGTCCCAATCAGGTGAGAGCCCTG
>Ga0208037_1001095_pt1 | contig 13901 bp, 9 predicted proteins | sample June2015DPH_13_1_3_FD_184710 | JGI IMG/M metagenome (GOLD analysis project Ga0208037, IMG submission 184710) | Peatland microbial communities from SPRUCE experiment site at the Marcell Experimental Forest, Minnesota, USA - June2015DPH_13_100... | ecosystem: Environmental > Terrestrial > Soil >...
CCGGACCACATCGGGGTGGCCACCGAGGGAGGCGGCCATCAGAGCGGTTGCGCCATCGAGTCTGCTTGCTTGGACATCCGCCCCCCCGACAACGAGCGCCTGCACCACGTCACGGTGTCCTCCCAGAGAAGCTGCCATCAGGGCGGTTGTGCCATCGTTGGAACGGATGTTGACCGCGGCGCCTTTGGAGAGCAGTGCCTGTACCACGTCGACGTGGTCATTTTTTGCGGCCATGTACAGCGCGCTGACGCCATCGTTGTCGGTGGAATTGACGGTGGCTCCGCGGGCCAAGAGCGCCCAGACGAGGTCGAGCCGCCCGTTGCCCGACGCGAGCGCCAGTGGGGAGGCACCATCATTCCTTCTACCATTCACGTCGGCTCCGTGGGCGAGCAACTCCTCCAACACGTCCAGACGCTTGCAGCATGCGGCGGCAATCAGCGGGGTTGTGCCATCGCCATTTCGGACGCTGATGTGCGCGCCATGTGCCAGGAGCAGCTTCACCAGCTCCAGATGATTGTGCTCAGTGGCCAGGAGCAGCCCGCTGGCGCCTTTCCTGCCTTGGGTGTTGACGTCAGCTTTGTTGGCAAGCAGCACCTCAGCGACCGCGAGTTGACCCTCCTGGGAGGCCCAGATGAGCGGAGTCCAGCCCTCATGGTCCGCGATGTCGATCTTTGCGCCTCGCGCGAGCAGCGTTGCCACCACATCGGAATGGCCGCGCTGCGAGGCTACGGACAAAGCGGACTCGCCGTCCTGTTCGCACGCATCGATCGAGGCGCCTCTGTCGAGGAGCGCCCGCACCACATCCAGGTAGCCGTTCTGCGCAGCCACGATCAGTGGTGTGTCGCCTTTGCTGGTCACGGCGTTGACGCTTGCGCCGCCGGCAAGCAGCGCCTGGACGCGATTCAGGTCGCCGTTTGCGGCAGCGGTAGTGAGATCAACCTCTTGCGCAAGCGCCTGGACGCCAACCGCGCAGCATGCCGATAGCAGCAGAGTGAGTTTCAACGGGAGTGCGAACATCCTATTTGATTTCAGGCTTTCATGATGGGAATCTGCCGGCCATCGTACTCTCCACCAAACTGTTGGGCAAGCCGGAAGAGCTCAATCACGGTCTCGGGTGGGTCGGGGAGCATCACGTGTACAATGGAAGGAGGCTTTTCGTCACAATTATCTTCAAACGTGGCCCGTTGTATCCATTCGGTGAATCCGCGCGGCTTCGGATGCAAATAGGCTTTGTAAGCGTCTAGGGTACCGTACAAATCCGAAGCTCGGTCGAATCGAGTCCATCGGGGAGCGTGCAAAAGCGTCTAGGTCCTGATTAACGCGCTTACCGAAAACTGACCCACCACCCAAAACAAATTAGACTTGACGTTCGCTTTCTTTTCGCCTAGAGTGGCCCTGCGGCATAAGTGCCTGGAGGGAACACTGTGACCCTGACCAAGAGGCAAAAGGAAGTCCTCGATTTTCTCGTTTCCTTCGAAACCAGGAACGGGTACGCGCCGAGTTTCGAGGAGATCGCCAAGGGCGTGAAGCTCACTTCGCTTGCCACCGTGCACAAGCACATCAGCACGCTCGAAAAGAAGGGCTTCATTCGTCGCGGCTACAACCAGAGCCGCTCGATCGAGATCCTGCAATTGCCGAAACCGGTCAAGGAACAGGTGATGGATAGGAGAGTCCACGAGTTGCCGCTCGTCGGACGAATCGCCGCCGGCCGCCCGCTCGAATCCGTCGAAGATCGCGAAACGCTTTCGCTCGGCGATTTCACGCACGGCGGAAACTCCTACGTTCTGCAGGTGAAGGGCACTTCCATGATCGAGGACCACATTCTCGACGGCGACTTCGTCGTCTGCGAGCAGACCCAGGTGGCCAACGCCGGCGACATCATCGTGGCGCTGGTGAACGGGGAAGAAGCCACTTTGAAACGTTTCTACCGCGAGTCTGGGGGGAAAGTCCGCCTTCAGCCGGCCAATTCCGAATTGAATCCCATCATCGTTCCGGCCGCTGACGTCAAGGTCCAGGGCCGCGTCATCGGCGTCCTAAGAAAATACTAGCGCGGCATCTCTAGCAACACCGCAGTCACTTCGGTCGGGTGAAGTTCAATTCTAACGCTGTGTCCACCTCAACGGGGAACCGCACCTATGGTCTTTGCGCCGCGAAGGCTTTCTCGAATTTGACGCGGGTGTAGAGGACGCGGAACCCTTGCCGGACGATGTTGCGTTGAGAGATGCTCCCCGGCGGAGCGAAGCTGACGGCGAGGTCGCAGCCTGCTTCCGCGGCGCGGGCCAGCCGAGTTTGGAGGAGCGCGGTTTGGACGCCGCGACCGCGAAACGCGGGCAGCGTACTTGCGCCGAACAGACCTGCCAGGCCATTACGCAACGCCAATGCACCCCCGCCGGCAATTTCTTCATCGATTCGGGCTAGGAAGCATTCCGAAGCGGCTCCCCGAGCAAACATCCCCATCACGTCGAGCATTTCCTGAGGCACTGGGGAACTCTCCGCGAACCCCTGGGCGACCGTGACCGTCCACAGGTCGATCTGATTGGAGCCGATCCTCTTGATAGTGACGCCCCTGACGGGCGCCGGCCATGCCTCCCCCGCATCCAGTTGCCGCGCCATCACGTTCGAGAATTCCGTCACGCGGTAACCGCGCCGGCCGAAGTGATCGATGAGAGAGGCGTGGGCCAGCGGACAAGTTTCCACGCGCACCGCCTCACGCCTGCTCCAGTAGAACTCTTCCAGCCTGTCCATCTCCACATCACCAACGGGTCCATCGAGGCCCAGCCCTACCGCTTGCGTGATCGGCGAGTTTGCGCCGCAATAGACAGCAAAACCGCCCGCGACGTGCTCTACGGCCGCCCCGATCTGTGGTTGTGAACGCTTGAGACTCTCTGCGCAGTCCACGCCGACCTGCGCTTCGGCGAGTTCAATGCGCCGGGCGAGTTCCGCGTCCAGTTGCGGCAGTTCCATCGTTTGCGCAGTGTACAGTGTTCGATGGAATGGTTCCAGGCGCGGCATCGCATCCGGGGAAGGATGCCGCAGGCAGTTACCAGGCTGTCTGAGCGGGCTAAGCAATGGATTGCCGTTCATAGTTACTCTCAGGAACACGATTACGTGAATTTGGGCTTGTCGGGGGCGGGGCGGCAGGCTACAGTGTGAACCATCCCGGCCAAACCATTGCGAAGGGTGTCTTGTCCCCGGGAGGACCCATGTGGGGAAATAAGAAGCCGGAATCGTCGCCGACGACCACGCCCGATTCCCGCAATGCGGCAAATCTTCCGCCGAAGCACGCTTCGGCGAACTGGGAGGGTAACAATCCGATGAGTACCGATGCGATGAGACCGACGGGCGCGACTGCGGACCGCGCGATGGCGCGGCTGGGTTCGAGCCTGCACGTGAAGGGCGAGATTACCGGCAACGAAGACCTGGGTATTGACGGAACCGTCGAAGGGTTGGTGCAACTCGATGACCGCAAGCTAACGGTCGGCGCGACCGCAAAGGTGACCGCCGACATTATCGCGCGCGAGATCGTCGTTTACGGCAGCGTGAAGGGGAATCTCCGCGCGAAAGACCGCATCGAGATTAAGAAGGACGGGTCCGTCGTGGGCGATCTGACGACCGCGCGGATCATGATCGAAGACGGCGCCTATTTCAAGGGCGCGATCGAAATCGATAAGGGAAGCGAGGCCGGCAAAGACCGCGATAAGCCCGCGTTCGCGCGCGCGGCGGCCCCGAGCACTTCGCCGGGCGCTCCGCAGAAACCGGCGTAGCCTTTCTTTTGCAGGGAGGGCGGTGCGATGGCTGGATCTCACACCGCCCTCTCGTAATCTGTTCTTCAGCGTACTGCTCAAGTATTCCTCAGCTTGACAACTAACTTTTCATGGAGTATAGGAGCGGCTGGTCCCCTTTCAGGAACGCCGGCGGGTGTGCAACTCAGGTCGGGCTGCGCAGCCAGAGGCAATGAGCCCGAGCAAGCTGCCGGCAGGGCACGTGGAGACTTGCGATGGGGCCTAGCCGTCGTCGCGTCCCGGGTGTAGCGGTGTGCCTTGGGATGGCTCTTGCGGGTTGTGGTGGGGGTAGCTCTGATTCGCCGGTGCAACCGCCCCCGCCCAGCCCAGATTTCTCTCTCTCCATCTCGACCACAACGGTGAGTGTCTCTCAGGGAGCCACGGCCGCCCCGCTTTCGGTGTCCGTCACGGCCATCCGCGGATTCGCCGGGAGCGTTCAAGTAACCTTCGCCGGTCTTCCGACTGGAGTCATTTCGGATCCTTCCGGTCCGTTCAACGTCGCCGCGGGGAGCAGCCAAGCAGTTGTTTTGGGCGCAACGGCCGGGGCGACGCCGGGGAGCTTTGACGTCACGGTGCAGGGCGCGAGCGCGGGGCTTTCACATTCCGCGTCGCTGCAGTTGGCGGTGACAGCAAAGGCGCCACCGCCCTCCCTCCCGCGGACGACGTACGCACGCACCGATTCGCTGCCCGCGAGTGACGATCCCCCTGGCGAACCGCACCGCCGCAGGATCGTCTATGACAAGGCCCGTCAAAGGGTGTTCGTGGCCAACCGCGCGATGAACCGTGTCGAGGTGTTTTCTTCGGGTGACCAGACGAGCCTGGGCCAAATAGCCGTTCCGGCGCCGACAAGCGTGGATCTCTCGATCGACGGCAAGACGCTGTGGATCGGAAGCGAGGTCGAACAGATCGTCGCGGCCGACCCCGAAACCCTCACGGTACAAGCGCGCTATCCCGTGGACGGTCTTACCCCGGTCCCAACTGTGCCGAACATGCTCTTCAACCTTCCGACGGAAGTCGTGGCGTTGGCCAACGGCAAGCTGTTCGTGCGGCTGCTAAGAACGGACGCAGCGATGTCCATGCTGACGCTGTGGGATCCCGCGACGAACGCGTTTACTGATCTGACGCCCCGGGCGCCTGCACTTTTCCAGAATGGAGCCGGCGTGATAGCGCGCTCCGGCGATCGTACCCGGGTGATTGTGGCGTCGAATGACTCGAGCGCAACATACGCCGTATTCGACGCCTCCGGAAATCTAGTCGTCCAGGGGAATTCGCTGGGAGCCGGCACGATTCCGCTCTTGGCGGCCAACGCAGACGGCAGCCTCTTTGCTGTGTTTCTCTCCGCGGGCATCAACTCGGCCTTGTACCTGCTCGATGGCGGTCTCAATTTGACTGGCGCGCGCGGGGCCACTGCCATTCACGGGATGACGTTCTCTCCCGATGGGCAACGTCTCTACTTGTCGGAAAACGATGACTTGCCACCGGCGATCTCGGTGCTCGATGCGTCGAGCCTGTTGCTGTTGGGGCAGGTCCCGGACCTGCGACTGAATGGGCTTCGCTCGGAGATCGAGGACGCGGATGACACAGGTTTGCTCTTCGGCATCGTCAATCGCGGAGTGAGTTTCCTGGATGCGGCAACGCCTGGGTCGCTGCTTGATTCTCCACCGGTCTTCTCGGAGACACCGGCGGCAGCGCCCTCCGAAGGACCGGCGGGGGGCGGCACGACGATCACCCTCATTGGACAGAATCTCCGAGACGGCGCGCAGGTGACCTTCGGCAGAAACCCAGCGAGCGCCGTGAACGTGCTTGGCGGAACGCAGGTTCAGGCGACTTCTCCGCCTAGCCAGACGAACGCGAGCATAAACCTTACTGCCTACTTCCCGAACGGCTGGCTCGCTCTGGCTCCGGACGGGTTCAGTTACGGCCCGCGGATCCTGGAAACATCTCCGAACGCGCTGCGCAGCGATGGCGGGGACGAAATCCGGATACTCGGGTACGGTTTCGGGAGCGACGCCGGCAAAATCAGCGTGGCGATCGGAGGAAAGGCAGCGTCTATCGAGCAGGTCGAGGACTTGTCGGGTGTCGCGCCTTCGCTGGGACTCGACCCGACGTATCCATTTCCGCTGGAAGAAATCACGGTCCGCACGCCAGCCGGCACTGCCGGGAAGGCCGATCTGCAGGTTACTTCGCCCGCCGGATCGGCGACAGCAAGCGGGGCGGTGCAGTTTCTGAGGAACATGCAGACATTCGCACTCCCTGGTCCCTATGGGTTTATCGTGTACGACCAGGGGAGGAAGCGCGCGTACCTGAGCGCGAACGGTCGCTTGGACGTATTCGATGTTTCTGCGGGACAATTCTCGACTGCGCTCGCGCCCGCGGGCGGATGGCCGCCAGTCGCGGACCTCCGGGGAATGGCCCTGACCGCGGACAACTCGCAGCTCGTTGTGGCCGATTTCGGCGGGCAGAACGTGTATCTGCTGAGTCCGGACGCTGCGGGCAACGAGAATGTTGTGTTTGTCGGGGGAGTGCCGGGATTCCTGAATTCGGGGCCGGTGCGTGTCGCCGCGACCAGCACCGGCAAAGTGTTCGTGGGCATGTCCGGTGAGAGCGCCGGCGCATGCTCGCAATGCCTCGGGCAACTCGATCTCACCACGCAGCCGATACAGGTGCAGGTGGCCTCGCAACCCGAAATCTCGGCGCTCACGGGCACGCCCCTCGTGCAGAGTGCGGCGCAGGGGAATCAGGTGTTTCTCGCGTTCGGCGCCTCGCCGGGAGGCCCGGTGGCGGTGTGGAACGCGTCGACAAACGGATTCGTCTCGGCCGTGGGAAGCTCCTCGGCCGCCGACCTGGCCGCTGCCGCGGACGGAACGAAGTTCGCAACCATCAGCGCGCTAGGCATACCCACGCCGGCCGACGTCTGGGATATTGACCTGAAGCTGGCGTTGCGGGCCGCCGTGTCCGAGAAGCAGAACATCCCGGGCTCCGTAAACGTGCCGGGGCTGACGTTGCATCCGAGCGGAGCGTTGCTGTACCGGCCATTCCAGACCGGGGCGCCGGGAAATCCGGGGACGCGCGGTGGCGTAGATATCGTGAATGCGTGGACCGCGGCGCTGAAGTTGCGCGTGTATTTGCCTGAGCCATTTCTGACGGCAGCGGACGCGTTGCACGGCAGTTTCCTGGCGACCGACGAGTGGGGCCAGAAGATCTTCGCGCTAACGCAATCCGGGCTCACGGTCGTGGAACTCGCGAGCGTGCCGGTGGGGATCGGCGCGGCGAGTCCGGCGAGCGTGCCGGCAGCGGGCGGCACCGTCGTCACGATCCGCGGCAGCGGATTCCTGAGCGGCGCCAGGGTCACGGTCGGCGGAACCGCGGCGAGCGTCAACTTCATCGATGCGGACACGCTCGAAGTGACCACGCCGGCGATGAGCGCGGGGCCGCAGCGAATCGTCGTGACCAACCCGGACGGCGAAAGCGACGCGCTCGACGCCGCGTTCGCGGCCGCTTCCACCGTCAACTAAAATCAGACACGCAAGTAGTCAGCCTTCCACTTGTTCACGCGCTGCTTGATCGCCTTGCGGTCCGTGAGCTTTTCGTTCAGGACCGCGCGGGCCAGCTCCGGCAGTTCGGCGTCGCTCGCAAAGCGGAGAGAAATGAGCTGGTCGAGCGTGAATTCGCCGATGCGAGGCTTGAGATCCGCAGGGAGCAGACGCTCGTAGCGGAGCCGCTCTTCGAGACGAATGATGCGGTCCTGCGCGGTCAGGGCAAACATGCGCGCGTAGAGGAGGAGCACGAGGAAGGCGGCGGCGAGGAGCAGGGCGACGATGGAACCCAGTGAAAAGCGCGAAACAATCAGGCTATAAACAGCCCAGCCGAGGTTGATCAGGAAAACAGGAAGCGCAAAGAAGTGATACGCGGGAACGAACCTGGCGTGGTTGGAGAAATTCTGCTCGGTCATGCGGGACCTCCCGTCGGAAGAAGTTCCAGGAAATGCCAGCCGCGATTGTAACAGAAGAAGGCGCGTTTACTTTTCGGACGCGCCACGAGCGAATGCCTGGCCGGGAATGCGCCGAGAAATGGCAGAATCTCGCCGGGGAAAGAATCCCAAACCAGAGACAAGAAAATCAGGAGGGTACGGTCATGGTAACTCGCAAGACGGTCCTTGCAGTGGCATTGCTCGTGGCGGTGGGAATCGCGATACCGTTCGCGGTGCGGCGCGCGGCAGCGGCGCCGGCGCCCGAGGAGAGGCATCCGGTGATCCACGAGGCGATCGAGCAGCTCGAGCATACGCGCGACATTTTGGTGCACGATGCGGCCCGCGACTTCAAAGGCCACCGCGCGGCAGCGGTGAGGCATATCGACCAGGCGCTGCGTGAGTTGCACGAGGCGCTGGAAGCCGATAGGCACTAGGACTACAGGTCGCTCGAAAAACGTATCTGGGCCAGAAGGCTTTCGGCCTTCCGGCGTGTTTTCGTCCGACGGGTGATGGCTCTCCATCACCCGTTCTTCTCTGGCGGGCATTCGCCGGGGGAGACAGGAATATGAGCTGTAGGGAACCCGGGCCCAGCCGTCAGAGAAGAAGAGAACATTCGGCTTTTGAGGCGAGGTAGTACTCCCCCCACACCCCCGCCTTTTTTCGGATCTGCGGATTCTAAAGGGTTTTAAGTCCAATGTTTCAGAACTGCGCATTATAAAGGGGTTACAGGTGCGTTTTTCGGATCTGCGCATTCTAAAGGGGTTAGCGGGGCTGAGGCGACTTTTCACAGCCTATTGTAGCACGTATAGTACTTTTATTCAATAGGAAAATTACAGTTTTCAACAGGTTTTTCGAGATGGGCGCGAGAAGGTGAAGTGGTATGGACCTAAGTGAATTGAACGGGTCACCGGCTGACGAAGCGTAGATCTCGGTCTGGGGACTTCGCAAAACGCTAGGGATGCTGAAGGGATGATCTTACTATTGGGGCGTTTTTAGAGCACTTTCAGGATCAGCTCCGAATTGCGCTTCTCTTCTCTCTGATACGTCCCAGACGCCTGTCTGAAGAATTGCTCGCGCATGTACGAATGCTAGCTGCAACGCGCTGATACACATCGTCGTCGGGTCAACAATTCCCGACTGTTCCATATCGACAACTTGTCGGGACTCGGCGTTAAATCCCCCCGACCCCGATGCCGACGCTTCGATCTGATCCAAAGCCTCAGGTTCGTTTTGACGAGCGTTAACAATCTGCTGTCGCAGGGGGACCTCAAGTGCCGTCGCGATCATCTTAGCCGCTTCAGAACCCGCCTTCAGCTCTCGGCCAGCTCTAAAAAGGACTGACCCGCCCCCAGGTACAATACCCGAGATGATTGCTTCTCGTGCAGAGTGCAGGGCCGATCTCATCTTATACATGCGTTCGGCCCTGTCGAGAGAACTAGCTCCCCCAACACGAATCGCACACACCCTCCCAACCAGCTTGGCCAGTCTCTCTTGCAGCCTCTCAACCTCGTAGTCCCCCTTTTCTACTAGAATCTGTTGCCGGATTCCGGCCGCACGAGCCTCCACTGCCCGTTGATCGCCCGCACCTCCTGTAATCCAGCAAGCGTCTTTCGTGACTTCGATATGCTTAGCTCGGCCCAGCTGATTAAGCCGCACCGTTTCAAGACTCACCGAAAAATGCGATATTACGGTGCCACCCGTCGCGACTGCGATGTCCTCCAACATGAATTGCCGATTCTCATTCACCATGGGTGCGCGCACAGCGACACAACTCAGCGTTCCACGTTCTTTGTTCAGCGCCAACGTTTCGAGGGCCTCTCCCTCAACATTCTCGGCAACGATGAGGAGAGGTATCTTGGCTTTCGCGACCTGCTCAAGTATCGGTAGTAGTTCCGTCATTGAGCCTATATTCGAGTCGTATATCAGGATGAGCGCATCCGAGAGCTCTGCGACTTGTCGGGTTTCGTCGGTGATAAACCGGGTCGACAAAAATCCACGGTCAAAATAAATGCCCTCACGCACGTCGACCGATGTCGCGGCTTCGCTGCTCTCCATAAGTGAAACAACTCCGTCCGGTCCAGTCTTAGCCAGGGCCTGTGCAATTATCTTCCCCACTTGCGCATCTCCCGCCGCCGCTGTCCGCGCTACTGAGGCGATATCCGTGCCACTTGGTGCTCGCGACATGGCTTGAATCGCATGAACAGCGGCTTCGACCGAAACGTCCATGTCATGTATGAGGTCTCTAAGCACGGCTCCGGCCTGCAACGCTTTATATCCCTTCTCGACCAACTCCTGAAACATTAGGATCGCGGTTTTAGAACCGTCGCCGACTACAGCGTTCATCTCCTGAGCCAGTCGGTTGGCGTGTTCAATGCCTTTTCTTTGCAACGGATCGGAGGATGTAGTTGCCCCTGCAATGACGACACCACTCCGGTCGAATCGAGTGAGTCCAAAGGTCGGACTCACAGATATATTGGTACCGTGCGGCCCGAGGGCGGTGGCGCAGGCATCACGAACTAAGCGGGCGCCCTTTATAACTGAGACTGTTCCTTCCTGGGCGGGAACTAGAGAATTGATGTTCCTCATCGCTTGGAGCGCGTGCGTGTCGTAAGGCCACCGGAGGTCTTCGTAAACATCAAATCCCGCTAGAAGAGATTTGAGAGTTGCGGTTATGGCCAGGCGTAACTTGTCTTCCCAATTCACTCGCTTGGTGTCATAGAGGATGCATCGGATATGCCTGTAATCGAAAGGTACGTCGCCGCGATTTTGGGTAATCAAGACAGTGGGGACACCCAAGGCGTGGCAGATGCCCAATTCATAATTCACATTCGGATTACGACCTGTAACGTCAGCGACCACGGCTCGCGCTTTCCAGATTTGATTCCAAATATCTTGGATAATTGGGGCAGTTCCGTAGATGTCGTCCGCCTTGACCGCTGTCAGTCCTGCCTCCCTCGCCGCCGGCTGAATAATTCCAGTAAAGTATTCGAGGTGGGGCTCACGAAGAGGCATCAAAACAAAGCAACTTGTGACATCGATCTTCGGTCTATAAACCATTGCGTCAGTGTCTCCCGATTCGAAGACTTAACTCCTTTCTCCGTGCTCAATAAAGCTCGCTTGAAATTGTGAATTCGACATCATGGATTCATATTCTGATTTCCTAGGTACCGTCCTCTGAAGGTCAGAACTGCATCAAGTAACATCCGAACCTCATCACGGCTCGGGTCTTCCAAATGATGAACGGCGCGGTTTCGGACTTCCAAAGCTCTTTCCAGGAGGACCACGTCCTCGCTTGCGAGCAGTCCTCCTTCGTGCAGCAAACGAACGGCCTGTCCCGAAGCTAAGGGTCTCCGTCCAATACGAACTTTGATTGCACTGCTATTCATGTCAATCAGCCGACGCAGATCGTGTTCCATGACGACCCCGAGTAATGCGGCAGCCGCGCGGTACATTCCTCCCGCAATTAGCCGCCGAGCCTCTTCGACCCGGTCCCCACCTAAAGCTGCTTCCATGAATTTAGACAGCCCGATCCTGGTTCGCTCCAGATCTGACGGTTGATAAGTGATCGTACGGAGATTTTTCAGGTCGAAAGGTAACTCCTCGATGTTCTGTGTAAGAAGGATCGTAGGCTTGCCAAGCGTGTGCGCTATGCCGACCTCATATAAAACGTTCGGGTTGCGCTCCGATACATCTGCAATACATAGTCTAGACTGCTGGATAGCGACACGAATTTGTTCCACGATTGATCCACTCGAAAACATCTCGTCAGCTCGAACGGTCGTCAGGCCGAATTGGCTAGCGACGGGGTTGATAAGTGTCCGATAGACAGCCTCGAATCTATCCCCGAAAGGCATCATAACGAAGCACAAATTCGACGAACTTGTGAGAAGAGCTCCCGCGTCTTTTTCGCGCGACGACTTCTCCAGATTTGCTACTGATAGCTCCTCAAAGGCATCTGGCCTCAGTGCTCGAAGCTTTGCCCCTTGTTCAAAGTCCATTCGTTCTTGAATTTCCCTGAAGAAAAGAGCGAGCAGATGATCCTTGGTCACCCCACCACCCGTGGGCAGGCTTATGACATGGAGATGGTCTTCGAGTTTTGAATTGATCTCATTCGAGTCGACATCAAATGCTAGGACGTAGGCCATCCTCTGGAACTTGCCGAGACGGGACCTTACGATTTCCCGAATATGTTTGAAGTCTGGGTCAGTTAAGCTGTAGCCGATAAATAGTGGCGTCCTAGTGATGAGCTGCGCGGCAAGGTGTGTCGCGATGACGGGGTATTCGTTCAGAAAGCGACCGTAGTCTTCAGATGTAAGTATTACGTGCTCTTCGTGCCGCAGGTCACCATGCATCTTGACGATACTTGTCGTCAACCGATCGCCGTGAAACGGCATCTGCAACTCGCCGACAATGGAGCGAAATGGTTTCTTGAGTCTTTGAAAGGCGTGTTCGAGAAGCAAGTCGAAGTTTGTCGTATAGATTGTGTCGAAGGGTAGCTCTGCAAATGCAACATGCGATTCTCCGGGTTCTGCGTAGTCGGCATGGAGAGCTTTGCGAACAGTTTCAATCAGTTGAACTCTTCCGAATAATTTCTCAAAACTCGACGCTACAGCTGGTCCTCCGAGATCACTAGGAACATTTGCTGTTTTCGCCAACAGCGTTGTGAGCCCGGCCCACGCGGGCATTTCTCGACCTGGCGGTAGCTTAGCGTTTAGAGAAAAGCCTGCTCCGATGAAGGGGAGACAGCGACGCCCCTCAATGTCTTCAATGAGTGGCTGAGGCAAAGCCATTGACTAGGGATCATATAACTGTTGAACAATTGTATCTAGCTGGAGATGGGCGTTCGGCGGGCCGTTCCGGTGGCGACGGGGTTGTCAGGGACTTAGGCTGGGGCAGATCGAGAAGAACTCGATGCGGATGCCGTTCGGCAAGACGCTCAGGAAAATGGCACCGCATCGAGGGAGAAGATTGCGCGGCGCGCCCTTCGACTAGGCTCGGGGTAAACGGCAAGGTACGAATTGTCGGGGATTCCGCTGTGCTGGGGGAGCGGCGAGACGGCAGGGAATCTCCGCACGCGGTCGCAAAGGGCTGCGGGCCGCAAAATGGTTGTGGATAACTACAACATGCCTATTGACTTGTGGTAATAGGTGTGCTAACATGGCTCGTGCAAGTCGAGCCCAACTTCGTCCTATCCCCTCTAGAATCAACACTTACGCAAAACGCGCCTGCAACCCTTCTGGAATCAACACTTACAAAACATAAGGACTTAAAACCCCGTAGAATCAACACTTACAGAAAACAGGGGGGCTCCCCCCACCTTTTCCTCGGCCGCGCGCGCGCCCGCCTGCACCTCGCCGCTGCGAACCGCCGACTCTCAAATCCAACGATTTGTCTGACAAATCTTTTAGATACTACTCTTACGGGTTTTGCGCTTGTAAGTCCTGTAGATCTCACTCTTACAGGACATAAGGACTTAAAGTCCCGCCGAATCACACTCTTCCGAGAAACAGGGGGTGTCCCCCTCCCTTTCCATATCCCGCGCTACCAACCATGCCGGGCTGAAGCCCGGCGCTACATGAAGAGGGATTCATCGCATGCAAAATGCGCAAGCGATGGGGCGGCGGTCCTCGTCGCTACGCTCGCTCGGGATGACAGAGAGAGGCGAAGACCTTCTAGCCGGCTTTGAGAGAGGCCAGGTCGATCACGAAGCGATAGCGCACGTCGCTCTTCACGACGCGGTCGTAAGCCTCGTTGACCTTCTGAATGGGGACAACTTCGATGTCGCTGGCGACATTGTGCTTGCCGCAAAAGTCCAGCATCTCCTGCGTTTCCCGCATGCCCCCGACCATGGAGCCGGCAAGGCTGCGGCGGCGAGAGATGAGCGAAACAGCTCCGAGCGGGATTTGTTTATCAGGAATGCCGACGAGGACCATGGCGCCGTCCACCTTCACCAGATCCAGGTATTGATTCCAGTCGATCTGCGCGGAAACGGCGTTCACAATGAGATCGAAAGAGCCGCGGAGCTTGGCGAAGGTGTCCGAAGAGGATGTGGCGTAGAAGTGGTGAGCACCCATGCGCTTGGCATCGTCCTGCTTTTTCAGAGAATGGCTGAGGACGGTGACTTCGGCGCCCAGGGCGTGTGCGAGTTT
>Ga0208037_1001097_pt1 | contig 13897 bp, 9 predicted proteins | sample June2015DPH_13_1_3_FD_184710 | JGI IMG/M metagenome (GOLD analysis project Ga0208037, IMG submission 184710) | Peatland microbial communities from SPRUCE experiment site at the Marcell Experimental Forest, Minnesota, USA - June2015DPH_13_100... | ecosystem: Environmental > Terrestrial > Soil >...
TGAGAATATAGCGGGTAAGTATCCGCATAGGTCCTTGCCGGGGCGCAACCTTGGCATGAAATGGAATCCGGGATGCCGCCCTGCGTTCATGCTAACACACCGATTTCAGCGCCGCAAAGGAACTGTTCCTTAATTCCATGCCGCAAACCTATTTGATGCTGCTTTGGCACATGCACCAGCCCTTTTACAAGGATTTGGCGCAGGGCCGGTACACCATGCCTTGGGTGCGCCTGCACGCGTTGAAGGATTACTTCGGGATGGTGGCGATCCTCCGGGATTTCCCGACCCTCCACATGACCTTCAACCTGGTTCCTTCGCTGGTGGTGCAAATACAGGACTACGCGCAGGAGGCGGCAGTGGAGCAGGCATACGAAGTTGCCTTCAAGCCTGTTCAAAAGCTTACGGAGGATGACCGCCGGTTTCTCCTGGAAAGCGCTTTCCAGCTCAACCATGAAAACCTGCTCAACCGTTATCCGCGTTATCGCGAGTTGTGGGACAAGTCACGAACTACCGACCCCGCCACGGCTGGACGGCTCTTCTCGACGTACGACCTGCTCGACTTGCAAGTGCTTTCACAGCTCGCTTGGTTTGACGAAATCTACCTTGACGCTGACCCCCAAATCAGAAAGCTTGTAGCGCAAGAACGGGGTTATAACGAAGACGATAAGTCTTTGCTTCACCTGAAGGAAGTGGAGATACTCAAGCGAGTTCTTGACGACTACAGGGTCGCCAGTGAGCGCGGGCAGATTGAGATTTCAACCTCGCCTTTCTACCATCCGATCCTTCCCCTCCTTTGCGACACCAACATCGCGGTGGAATCTCACCCTGAAGTGCGTTTGCCGCGCCGCCACTTTCAGCACCCTGAGGATGCCCGCGACCAACTCCGCGCTGCGATCAGGCTCCACCAGGAAGTTTTCGGCAGCAAGCCGCGCGGGCTCTGGCCCAGCGAGGGAGGTGTCTCGGACGAGGTCCTGCGTCTGGCCGCCGAGGAGGGCTTCGAGTGGGCGGCAACAGACGAGGGTGTGCTGGGGCGCTCACGTCAGATGGATTTCGGCCGGAGAAGCGACGGGACCGTGGATGGAGGTTCTGAGCTCTACCGGCCACATGTTTTCTCCTCCGAAGGACGCAATATCTCCATCTTTTTTCGCGACCGCCAGCTTTCTGACTTGGTGGGCTTCGTCTACTCACGTATGGATCCGCACGCCGCGGCGGCTGATCTTCACCAGCGTATCAAAGCGGCAGGCCGCAGCACCTCGAGTAAACCCGCTGTGGTATCGGTTATTCTGGACGGTGAAAACGCTTGGGAGTACTACCCCGAAAACGGCAGGGAATTCCTTAAGAGCTTCTACGGCCGGCTGGCTTCTGACCCTGAACTGAAGGCTGTGACCGCCACAGAGGCCTTGCGGGTTACAGACCCCGGGCTTCTGACTCATGTGCATCCCGGGTCTTGGATCAGCGCCAATTTTGACGTTTGGATTGGAGCGGATGAAGACAATCGCGCCTGGGACCTGCTTTCGGAGGCGCGCGATTTCTACGCTCAAAACAGCAGCAAAGCCGAGAAAAATAATGCCACGCTCGCACAACAGGAGTTGTGGGTTGCCGAGGGCAGTGATTGGTGCTGGTGGTACGGCCCGGAACACTCCACCGCGAACGACGAAGATTTTGATCTGCTTTTCCGCACACACCTCAGTAACCTTTACAGGATGCTGGGAGGTGTTCCCGCAGACGAGTTGGCGGAACCTATCAAGCGCCCCCACACCACAGCATTGCGCGTTCCGCCTACGGGGCTTATCCAGCCGCGCATCGATGGCGTGGTCACCAACTACTTCGAGTGGTTAGGCGCCGGCCTCTATCTGCCTGATCCACGCTCCGGCTCCATGCACGGGGCCGCAAGGGTTTGGGATGCGCTTTACTACGGGTTCAGTCCAGAGGCCCTTTTCCTTCGCCTGGATCTAACAGCGGCATTTCTGACAGACCACCCTGAATTTCAAGTTCGAGTGAATGTTGTGGACAACAGCCACGCTCGTATCCATGCCTCGATTGGCCCGACCGGCTTGGCCGGAGTGAATTTGTGGAAAGACGAGGAGCCGCTGCTCGTCCCGCTGGCGACGGGCGACCGACTTCAGGTAGCCTTCCACCGGATCTTCGAGCTGCGCTTGGATTACAGCCTGCTGGGATATGAGCAACACCAGCAAATCCGCTTGCAGGCTTCAATCTGGGCCAACGAGCTACCGCTCCAGGTGATTCCTCAAGAGGGCTGGATATCTCTCAGACCCACGGATGAACTCATTAACTGGTAAGGACGCGAATAGGGAACAGGGAATAGGGAATAGGGGATATTTCCGCTCTCCGATGAACTCATTACCTGGCAAGGACTGTTTATTCGCCAGGGTTTTCCGTACTACCGTTGTTGCTGAGGGCGGGGCAATTTTAAATTATGAATATGAATTCTGAATTGTGAATTGAAGAAGTTCAGCGGTCAGAGGCCCTGGGCGCGGCGCGCAAAGCAAGCTCTGCATCCCCAATTCACCATTCACTATTCATAATTCTGCTCCTTACTCTCCTCCTGACTCCTGTCTCCTGACTTCTGCTCGTCACTGCTCTTCAGCTCTCAGCTTTCAGCCTTCAGCAATCAGCAAAGAGCGAACGGAGCGATTCCAGGAGCTGAGAGCTGACGGCTGATAGCTGACAGCCTCTTCTCGCTCGTCACTCATCACCCCTCACTGCCCTTCCAGGAGCCAGCCGGGAACCACCACGTCCACGGGGTCGGCCCCAACGGGGAACGTAGTGAGCAGCGTGGCGGGGTTGGTCTGAAGCACAGCCAGCGTCGAGGCGGCGGTGTCCGCCACCACCAGAAACCGTTGGTCGGGGGTGAGCGCCATGGCGCGGGGCTCGATTCCGAGGTGTATCGCCGCCAACAGGGTGCGGTTCTGAACGTCCAGGGCCATCACGGACCCGTCACCGGCGTTGGCGATGTAAAGGACAAGCGGGTTCTGCTGAAACACTCCCGCCACCGGCTTATGACCAGTGGGATAGTTCTGTTCCACGTTGTCCTGGTCAGTGTCCACGATTACCATGCTGGTCCCTTCATACTCGAAGATAAAAAGCTCTCCGCCATCCGGCTTGAGGACCAGGGCGCCGGGCCGAATGCCGATTTCGATGTTGGAAAGGAGTTGCTTCGTGGTCAAGTCTGCGGCGGATATGGCTCCTTCTTCCGTGTCAGAAACGAAGACCTTGGAGCTATTGGGGAGGATGACCATTGGACCAGGAGCTTTGCCAACTTCGACGGAGCCCAGCACCTTCTGATCGTCCGCGTTCACAAAAAAGAGCCGGTTCGTAGCGCTGGAAGAGGCCACCAGCGTATTGCCGTCGGGCGTCAGAGCAAGGTCGGTGAGTGGCGTGCCCAGATTGAGGCGTGTTGTCTCCTTGTAGTTTTCCGAGTCGATGAAAACGATTTGTCCTTTTGCCGGCTCGAGGATAAAAGCCCGGCGCCCCTGCGGTGAAAAGACAAGGTCACGTGCGCCTTCCCCAATGCGGAGCTTCCTCACAACCCGCAGCCCGGGGAACTCCACTACGCTGATTTCGCCGGAGGCCGATATTACCCATAATTCCTCGCGCTGCGGCCTCACCAACACCCGTTCAGGACGGGCCGCGAAAGCCACCGTTGCCAGCACGCGGAATTTCGCCAGATTAACTTCGGCGAGAGTCGAACTCTGCTTGTTGACGACGAAGGCGGCGTAGGCCTTGGGTGGGGCGGGCCGCCGGCGGCACCCGCTTGAAAACACCGCGAAACAAACCAGTACGACCGCGAGGAGTCGGGGAATGCAAGGAGACGAGAATTCGTTTCGCGCGCTGGATCGTTTCATCATTGAGGAACCTCAGGCGGAGCTGGCCACGCGTGTGAGGATTCTCGCTATCCCTTCTTCAAAGACCTCCGGTTTGGTCAACAGGCTTATCACCAAATTCCCCTCCGAGCTGAAATCGAAGAAATGGCCGGGATGAACGAGCACGCCGTCTTTGCTGGCAAGTTCCATCGCCCACTCCTCGTCCGTTCGAATCGAGGGAAGCCGCAAGATGGCATACCATCCCCCTTCCACCACCAGCCGGCTTACAGGCTGGCCCGAGGCGAGTCGCGCGTCGAGCAACTTAAGATTGGACGTCACTCGTTCCAGTATCTGTGGCTGAAGCGTTCGGCGTGTCTCGAGCAAGCCTGGTAATGCCAGCGCCAGGGGCGCACTCACGGAGAGGTACGTGTCGGCGATGATCTCCATGCGGGCCAGAGCGCTTCGCAAAAGTTCCGGAGGTCCGTTCAGGACCAGCCAAGCAAGCTTCATCTGCGGCAAGGCGGAGATTTTCGAGAGGCCGCTCAGCGTGCAAGTGAGCGCTTCCGTGACGGCGGCGTGGCTTACGACGCGCTGCGGATCCGCTCCAAAGGGATAGTCGGCAAAGACCTCGTCGGCAACCAGAGCCATGTCGTGCCACTGGCAGAAGGTGAGAAGCTCAGCAAGTTCGCGCCGCCGAATAAATGACCCGGTGGGATTGTTGGGATGGACCACCAGGATGGCGCGAGTGCGAGCGTCCAGGCGCTTTTCGATCGTGGGCAAATCAATCTGCCAGCCTTGGTCGTAAATCAGGGGATAAGCGACAACCCCAACATCATTCAATCCGGCCAGGAAGTCAAAAAGGGGGTAGCTGGGCTGCGGCACCAGAACGGTGTCAGCCGAGTCGGCGAGAAGGCGGAAAACGTAGGAATAAGCTTCGCTGGTGCTTGTGGTCAGGAAGATCTGCCCCGGATCAAGCGCGATCCCGCGCTCGGCGTAATAGCTTGCCACCGCCTGGCGCGCGGGGAGCAAACCGCGGGGGTCGGGCTCGTAAGAAAGGGCCTGGGGATTTGCGAGTGCCTCGAGGATTGCCTGCGTATCGAAAGCAAACCCGCAGCGCGTGGGGTTCGATTCGGTCAGGTCAAGAAGAGGAAGCCCCCTATGCCGCAGTTCTTCAATCGCTCTCGAGAGCCGATTCAGAGTGAGTGGCCAATTGGTACGGGATGCAAACATGGCATTAAGGACAGTGGTCAGTTGTCCGCACGTAGCGCAGACCTGCTTTTTAGGTCTGCGGCTTTTCAGATCGTATAGAAACAGCGGCCAGAACCGCGACATGCCGGCAATTTCTCTGGCCCTGCGCCCGTGGGCAGGACCGAACGTCGACAGGCCAAAAGCCGCAGACCTAAAAAACAGGTCTGCGCTACCCCCTCGCTTCAGACATTGACCGATTTCAATACCCTGAACAATCCCTCCAGGCACTCGCGCGTGCTTTCCACCTTATTCCCATCGGGGCGCGAGTAGGCGGTCTCCAAAGACATCGTCCCATCATAACCGTCGTTGCGCAAGGCTGCGAACTGCCCGCGGAAATCGATCAAACCTTCACCCACAGGAACGTACTGAAGCTTTCCTGTGGCGGGGTCTTTCTTTACATCCTTGATGTGCATATGGAGGAAAAGTCCGCGGACTTGGCGATACCCATCGGGGTAGGGAACCTCGCCGAGGCTGACTGCGTTGCAAGGGTCCCACATGCCTCGCAAGTAGGGCGAATTGATTTCCCGAAGCATCCGGCCCAGCTCTTTCCCAGTCCCAATGTTGCATTCGTGCTCATTTTCAAGGAGCAAAGTGATCTTGTTTTGAGCTGCAAGCGCGGCTGCTTTGGCCAGGCGCTCGCGGACGTAGGGGAAAGCCTTATCCGGTTCCTCCACTCTCCAATAACTGAAGACTCTCACCTTTGAAGTGCCGAAGAATCGGGCGAGCTTGAACACCCCGCGCAGCAGACTCTCTGTGTCCTTATCCGTCAGGTCAGCGACCATGAAAGTGTCACTTAAATTGGGGTGCGGAGAAGGCATCCCGGGCAAGTGATATTTGAAAATCGGCGAAGCAATCTCCGAGACCTTCAAGCGATGCCGTTCGATCAACTGTTTGGCGCGGTCCAACTCCTCCTGGGAAAGCTTTACCACGTTCTTCTGCCAGAGGTCTCGCAGCTCGCAATAGGCCAGAGATTGGCTTGAAATGAAGTCCAGAGCCTTCTTGAAGTCCTCCGTCAGCTCGTCCGTGATGATGCCGAGTTTGGATGTGAATAATTCTTTCGCCCGTCCCACGGGGGTAAACATCAGTTCAAAACCTGACCCGAGCAGCGCCGATAGGGAAAGAAAGCTCCTGCGTGTCAAAGTCCAAGCCATGAGGGAACCCTCCATTCTTCTATTGGACCAGGCGCGTGAGCTCCAGGAACGTAACCTTCTGCTGCGCCTCGGTGGTGGCTAGAGGGGAGTAATAATAGTAGAGGCTGGCCTTCACTCGCGTCTGAGTTCCCCGCGGTATTGGGAAGGAGAACGTCTCGGTCTTGGTCTCGCTGGGCGCCAGGCGCGTGTCCGTCACGACCCGGGCGCCCTTGATGAATACTAGATCCTCACGATTCAGGATGGCGCCACTTCGGTCTGCCACAGTGCGGCGGTAGATCCGTTGCTCGCTGAAATGACGACCGGCCAAGGAATCGGCGTCGAGTTCCAGTATCAGTTGACGCAATGATGACCCCGTGGGCACGTAGTGTCCCGCACCACGATTGGTCAGCTTGACGACAACCCGTAGCTGGTCACCTTCTCTGGTGGTGGAGAGGTCAGCTTTGATGGCCTTGTTCAATTGCTGGATGGAATGGCCGCCAGGAATCTCGTGGAGATTGAGCGTCAGCATTGCCGATCGTTTAACCCGGGGATCGACCACATCTCCCGCGATGCGGTACATATGGCATGTTTGGCACCCTATTTCGCTTTTTCCGTAGGTGCTGTTCTTCCACTCGGAGTACGTCGCCAGGACCGGAAAGCCTTGCGAGTTCGAGTATTCGTGGCAGGTGATGCAGGCCAGCGAAGAGGTATGCAGCGGCGAGAAGCGCGTCCCGTGAGCGGGCGAAGACAAGTCTTTGGAGGGCCCGCTTTTCACCAGCGTGAACTCTACTTTGGCCTTCGGGTTGCCGCCAGTTGTCGTAACCTCCTGGATGGAATGACAGTAGTCGCAGGTGACTCCTTCCCAGCTCACCTTTCTGCTCAGTTCAAGATCTCCCGTCAGAACAGCTACTGGGGCGTGACAGGCGAGGCAGTTCTTGCGGGCCTGGACACCGAAATCCGCCTCGGCTAGCTTCAGAGCATCCTGAAAGAGCCGACTCTCCATCGCGGTTGCATGGGCCGATCTCTTCCAACCGTCATAGATGGCGCGGTGGCAGTCGCCGCACAGCTCTGCGCTGCTTGGCGGTTTCAGATCAGCGGCCATGGCTGTCGTGCAGAAAAACACGAGCAAAGCGCACGTTTCTCTGCGCATTGGTCACCTCCCGGTGAGTGGACTTCATGGGTATCATAGAACATTTCCAGCAACCTTAGCGGCGGCTTGTCAGGAGGCGGAGGCCAATCCAGGGTGGCCGGGTCGATAGCAGAAGACCGGCGCCGCCTTTCGCTTGTTTCCCCCTACGGCAAGGAGCGGCGTTGTCCACAGGGTTGTGAGGATGGCTACATATTTAAGGCCAATTGCATTTGACTTCCGCAACCTGGGTCTCATGGTTTCACCATCAATCCAGATTGTATCGGGAGATTCGGCGTGCGCTGGGATAGCGGCTCCGCCGGCGGCTGTAGTTGGCTTTTGATCTTTGTTCCCTTTTGCTCTTCAATAGCCCGGTGGCACGCGTCGCAGACGTCCCCGCCCCCTTTTGCCGAAACGAGGAGGTTCTGTAGCGTCGACGCATGAGGGGCGTGGCAACTCAGGCACGACATCCTTTCTCCCCTGTGCAGCGGATCCGCTGCTTCGGCAACTGGATGAGTCGCCCGGGGGTGTCCGAAACGCAGGGTGGGATCAAGCTTAATCTTCGGAATTGCTTCGAAATCGGCCTTTGAGATTTTTTGTAAGCTGAAGAGGGTTACCGCATCCGCCGTGCCGCGTTTAGGCGCGTGGCACTCAAGGCAGAGCGAATTCCCCGCAGCCCGTGTCTGTGCCTTGAATTCCGAGGAATGTGGATCATGGCAGGTAAGGCATTGGCCGTTCTTATAGGGACCGTGAAGCACGGGGTCTTTCCTGGTCTCATGACACTTGGCACACAGGGCGCCTCCGGTAGCGACCAAGGTGATCGTTGTTTTGTTCTTTTCAGAGATGGCTTGATGGCAGTTCTCACAACCCATCCCAACCGCCGAGTGGACGAACTTGCCTTCTTTCTTCTCAGGATGGCAGGTTAAGCATGTCTGAGACTTGATGTCCTTTGGTTCAATGAAGGGATGCTCGATAGGTTCTTCAGCACAGACTTGAAAAGGTGGTAGGAGAAAGATAGCTAAGAGCAACAAATGGAGGGTCAGGTTGACCTTCTGAGGGTTTACTGACCGTTTTGCCGATGCTAATGATGTTGCCACGAGGGTCAAGAGCCTCCGACCTCCTATTGGACAGCAAAGATGTCTCCATTGTTAGTTTCTTCCAACCTGCGACTCTAGAGGTAAGTTAATGTGAACGAACTTGTTACGAGCATTAAGGTAAGGCCTCGCCTCTTTACTTGTCTTAAGCAGAATGAAATCGCCCCCGATCACTTCCTTGTTCAGCAAACCTGGCTCCAACACTCATTAGTGCGACTACTGCCAGACACAAAAGTAATGTGCGTGGTCACGTTGGTCTGCGTCCATGTGTCTCGCTTCGTAACAAAGATCACCGGAATGAGCAGCCTGTCCAACTTGGTTTCAACGGGCATTTCCGCAAGGGCCACCTGCCACCCTCGCGCCGATCCTGACAGATTCGGGAGCGCGGGATCCGGGGAGGGAATGGTCGATCCCCTGCCCGGAGACCAACAGTCTAGAACTGGTATTCGATTGTGGCCGACATGACGTTGACCCGGTATGAAGGCTGATCCACGCCCATGAAGATGTACCTGGCCGCCGAGGGATCGCCGACGACGAAACCCGGATAGAAGGAGCTGGGCTGCGGTATTCCAACGTTCGCAGTCGCACTGGGACAGCCCGTGACCGGTGCCGCCGTTGTGCCTATGCAACCCATGTAGGGAGTCATGGCGGAAGTCTGGTAGTCCCTGTTGTCGAACTGCTGGAAACGGTACTCCAGCTTCGGCATGATATTCTTCGTGAGCTTGTACTTCAAGACGATCCCGAGTTCGTGAATTCGGGTGGTCGTCTCCGGGTAGTCCTGGGGTGCGCTGGTGCCGGTAAGGACGAACTTGTCGGGGCCGGTAGTGATGGTCGGATCGCCAAGCGCGCTCGAAAAGACATTGCCCTTCCCTGCCGCCAGAGAGTAGTAGGTCGTCAGGTAGACCTTCTTCCCAAGATACAGATCCACGCCCGCAGCGTAGGTGTCAAATATGTCGTGGTACGTACTTTCCCAGTCATTATTGGCGGTGTCGCAGCCCAAGCAAGTCAGAATTGTCTGTTCACCCGAAGTCGGCGTGCGGTTCCGCGAGATCATTCTCTTGTAGTACCTCTCGTGCGTATATTCGGCAAACAGTGACACCTCCGTCGAAAGCGCGTAGCTCGCATCGAAGGTGAAGATGTACGAGAGGTCCTTCAACGCCCCATAGAGGTAGTAGGGTGCCGTGGTCGCCGCGGCGCCCGTGAGGAAGTTAAGTGGCGTGGGGCTATTGGTGCCACCGGGCCGGTTGCTGTTGGTTTGGATAGTCTGGAAGCCCCCGTCGAAGCTGAACTTCTGCACGTCGTACTCCACCGACGCATCGGCACGGTCCAGCAGCCTGGCAGCCTCGTCGAATCTGCGATGACAACGCTGGTCGGCAGTGAAAACCACGCTAACGGAGGTGCAGCTTACCGGGAGACTCGTCGTGGGGTCGCTGGCGTCCACGTCCTGGTACGCGCTCGGCGTCCGATCTTGGTGACGGTAGGCAAGCCGGAAGAGCAGGTCCTTGTGTACGCTCAGGTCGAGAGCAGAGATGAACGAGTGCTCGACCGAGTGCTCCACGTCGCGATACGAACGGTCAAAGAATTCACCTTCGTAACCGGCCTTCAGGGAGCTCTTCTTGCCGAAGAACCAGTTGGCGGTCAGTTCGAGGTTTTTCTTGTTGTAGCCGAAAGGTTTGTTTTCCGTGGGGCTGGTTACGTCGGGGACACCGACGTCACCCGCCGAAGGCGTGAAGTCGTGCACTGGCGTGTTGTTGTTATAGTCGTAGTGGCGGTAGGCCGCCTTCAACTGGAATTTCTTCCAGGGTAAGGTGGTGAGCGTGTAGTTCATGGCCAGAGTTTGCTTGCTGCCGTCCAGACTCGGAGCTGGCAGTACCCCAAGCGAAGAGCAGGGCTGCGAACCGGTGCCGCAGGTATTGATCGCACTGTTAGTGGTATAGGGTAGGAAGGGGTCGTTTTGGCCTAGCCAGCCCGGGTTAACGCTGGCCATCAGGCGCAGGTACTTGCTCAGGTCGAACGCACCCGCAAAGTTCAAGTAGTTCGCGTGGTTATTGGGATACAGGGCCATGCGCCCGGTAAGGGGGTCGTTTGCGTCCTCGGAAGTGGCGCGGAACGGGTTGTCAAACACCAACTGACTGATGTTACTTTCGAAGAACGATCCCAGATAGCCGAGTTGCACGCCCCAGTCGTTCTTGCCGTACTCGGTGCCCACCTTGACCGTGTTGTTGAAGTAGTCGATGGGTTCCGGCAGCTCGGCGCCAGCGCCGGCGGTAGCACTTGCGCTCGGGCTGGAGTTAAGGAGCGCCCCGATCGGCCGGCTGCCGACCTCGTTCTCCCGCGAGAACATGCCCGAGATATTCCAGTCCGGGGTGACGTAATAGCTGACCGTTCCGGTTCCGGCCTTGCGCAAGATCGACGGAGTAATGAACTGCTCGCTACAGGACGGTGGCTGTGTTGCCGGGGGTATTGCTGAACCACACAGCACCTGAGTAACCATGAAATACGGCAGAGTCTTGGCAGGCGTGGCGCTTGACGATTGGGCTTGCAAGGTGGTCTTCAGCGCAAAAGGCAGGGTAAACACGCCCGGGCTGGTTTGGGTGTAGAGCGTGCGAGCGGTATTGGTGTAAATGTGCGGTATCTCGTCGTAGCGGAACTGGACCTTGAACTTGCCGTATTGGCCGAAGGTGGCCAGATAGCTTTGGTCCTTGTAGAAGGTGCTCTGCGACTGCAGGTTCACATAGTTCTTCGAGCCGAGGATGTCGTCAGAATTCATGTAGAACCTGCGGATGAAAAAGCCGCTCCTGGTGTCGCCATATTCGTTGAATTTCGAAGTGATCACGTCAGGGCTAAACGGAAGATCCGGGCGCCCATACACATCGCCCCAGACATGCCGGACTCCAAACTCGACGCTCCCCTGCAATGGCGGTGCGGGCGGTGCGGGCTGTTCCTGGCTGTACAGCAGACTCGGGACGAGCAGGAACGCGAGCAGTACCAGTGTCGTAGGCTGTCTCACCAATTTCATTGCTCTCTCCTTACCTAGCGCAGGAACGTGTTCCCGGAGGGATGGTTCGATCCGTGGATCCTTGAATGGCAGTTCGTGCAACCCCGGTTGAAATCCCGGATGGCGTTGAGGAGTGTCGGGGTAGTTGGGTGACGACTGCTGTCGTGGCAGCTATCGCAAACGCGAGGCATGCGCACCTTCAGCAACTGCGGGTTGTTGGTGCCGTGCGCCTCATGGCAATTGGCGCAGTTTTCCATCACCGGCGGGTGCTCCCACAGGAAAGGACCACGGCGCTCGGTATGGCAGGAGAGGCAGTTCTCGTTGATCGTGCTCTGAATGAGCTGCTTCGGGTTGGGAGTGCCGTGCGGGTTGTGACAGCTCGTGCAAGTCACCTTGCCTTCGCGATACGGCATGTGCGAGGAGCGCTGCAACTGCGCGCGGCGCATCTGGTGACACTGCAGACAGAGTTCCGGCTGCGACTTCTTGACCCCCCTGTTCTCGGTCGGCGGGGCGCTGTAGCGGGTGTCGGACGAGAGCGAGACCTGCAGCTCCTGCTTCACCTGGTGGCAGTCCGCGCAGGCCATCCCGCGCGATTCGTGCGGGCTGGCCTTCCAGAACAGCCGGTTGCCGCGTGAATGGCACGCTAAGCAAGCGGCGTTTTGCTCTTCGATCGAGTTGTTGGAATCCTTGCCGAAGCGGAGGGGGATGGTGTCCTTGCCGCCGCCAGCTTCGACGTGAGCTTTGCCGGGCCCGTGACAGGATTCGCAACCAAGCCTTTCTAATCCAGTCTGGGGATGGGCGTAGATCTTCCCCATGACCGTGTTCTTGAAACGCCTCTCCTGATCCTTGTGACAGCCCACGCAAGTTTCTGTCCCGACGTAGTCTCCGTCCCCCTTCGCCGGTGGTTGCGCTTTCGCGCTCTGTGCCGCGGCCGCGTTTTTATCCTGATCATCAGTCCGCAGGGTCGCGCTCAGCAGGAAAAGCCCGGAGGGAGCCAGAACAGCAGAAACGGGCTTCCAGGCTGGCTCCAGTATGGCCGCATCGCCAGCGTTCCCCTGGGTTGACGCCCTCCAAGAGACAGGCGAGGTTTCATGTGCGACTGGCTGCTTTTGGCCTACGGCAGGACTTATTCCGAAAACAGATACCATGGATAAGATGCCGAGCCAAGTCCATCCTCTGCGCGCAAGGCTAGGTTCTGTCATAGGACTATTTCTCCACTTCTGAGACTTGACCCTCGGAGGATCAAATTACGGTCGTTGCGACCACAAACCATGTGCCAACATTCCTGGCTTAATGGCACTTCCAAAAGGGCAGGAAAAATCGCCAAGGCTCCACGTAGACCTCGGGTTCTCCCTAAATGATCTTTTGTAAGAATACGGACATGAAATCAGTTGAATTGGTCTCTTACTTTAGCATTTCACTGTTGATTTCATAAACAGCACATAGGTGTTGAGTTTCTCAACGAAGATACCCATTGCGTCCCCAGATTAGGAGACAGGGCTGGAATACTTAGCAAAAAGGATGCCAGTCGACATGAAATCTCTCTCAACCAAAGCCAACGTGGTATTACGGGTTTTCTGAAAAGGGTCTATGTGTACACGCTTTCTCGACACGGCGTGGAATTACGCAACACCAGTCTATTTGTCGCGATTAACTCGGTGAATTTGCGCAACTTGACCGCCCTCCCCTTACTGGGGATGGTCACTTCTGAAATTGAGATAGACCGGAATTTCTGATTTCAACTCTATCCCTGCGCAAAACCATGCGCCTGCTACCCCTCGCGCGTCAAGTTCAGATCGACATAGCCGCCCTCGGGTCCCATCGCGGCTCGTTTCGCAGTTTGGCTGACTTTTTCCCTCCTCCCGCCTGCCTCGCCGCTGACACCTGTACCCGTGGATCACTTCCCTTGAAGGTGTTACAGGCAGTGTCAGAGCCGGGTTGTTGAAATCTCCTACAGGGCCGTGTGGATTAACGCAACAGGGGCAAATAGTCCCCGCTCTCAATGGTGATTATTGCGCTATTCCTCGTAACAGGGAGAGAGCCCGTGAGAATTTTTCCTGATTGGATCAAAGGGCTGTAGCTTAACACCCAACCGGGCAAGCGGCAACATTTCTTGTTCGCCGAGGAGTGCGAGTCATGGCAAGAGGTGGCAACCCCGGTCCGATCCGGGCGCTGTCTCTAGCCTGCTCAGATCTCGGTCCAAAGGGGCATAAACGACCACCAATTGCCGTCTTTCACGTGACCAAGAATTGCTGCCGCTCCGCCCACGATCGGTAGCAATAAGCCAATGTGACAGGGAGGGCGGCCGTTGGAATCCCTCTTGCTTGCAGGTCGTTGTCGGAGTAGAATAGCAGTTGAGGATTAATCTTGAGGTACTTGACGTACATTTTGCTCGGTGTGTTGTTACTGCAGTTCTCGGGTCTACGTGAAGTCTGTTTCTCTCGGCCATGCGCGAGCCACGACTGCTGCCCCGCCCC
>Ga0208037_1001103_pt1 | contig 13827 bp, 16 predicted proteins | sample June2015DPH_13_1_3_FD_184710 | JGI IMG/M metagenome (GOLD analysis project Ga0208037, IMG submission 184710) | Peatland microbial communities from SPRUCE experiment site at the Marcell Experimental Forest, Minnesota, USA - June2015DPH_13_100... | ecosystem: Environmental > Terrestrial > Soil >...
TTGCGATAGCCTGGTTCCGCGTAGCTCCGTAAACCATCACACCGGGAAGCTCCGGGATTTCAGCTATCCACCGGCCGTCCTCTTCTCTCTCGATTTCAATTTTCATGAATCACCTTAGTATATCATAGTCCATACGGGGGGATTTTCTCAAGTTCTTTCCACCTTAGGCTACCCCTTGCTTTACATCCCCGACTCGTCCCACGGACTCCACGAAGAATAGGGACATGCAATTTGATTCCGTTTGAACATTGTCACGTGAAGGCGAGCCAACTCTAAGGAGAAACTAGTTCCATATATCTTCCATTTTTTCTGTAATTGGTTTCCGCAGCATCATTCTATCAGACCATGAAAAGTTTCTTTTGACCCTTTCTTTTCTTTCAGTCTCCTCTTCATTTTCAAACTTCTTCATATCGCGCAGATGGTCCAGCCGAGCTCTCCAGTGTGCCGCATCCCATTTGGACGCATGTAAGTCATAAATTTCTTGAATTCTGTCTTTTGCAGCGTTATCGAGTTTATCCGCAAAGAGGTCAAGGTCCGCGAGACGTAAATCGATTGTGTCGACTTTTTCTAGTTTGCCCCCCGCTTCTTCAGGGGTTATTTTCCCGCTTAAGAGTTCTATGTACACTTCTCGAAATAGATCTTTCCAGCCAGCAACGGCATCCCGCTTATACCATTGCAGTGCAAAGCCCTGAAGGGTTCTCTTAAGTGACTCGCTTGGAGTAAAAGCTTGGTCGCTGTAATCGGGAGGCGTGGTTTTGGCAAACGCCTCCAATTCAGCCTGCTCCCATCTCTGGTATTCCTTCATCTTTTCCTCGAAGGCTCTATCCTGTTCATCATCCGCAGCCACAATATCATTCGCAGCATCTGCAAGCGGCCAAAGCCGTAGCGGGGCAAGCGCCCGTTTTATGGATAGAATTTCCTGAGCAAGATCAAGGTACCAGATGCCGCGGGACGAAGGAGCTTTTGTCACAAATTGAGCCAGAATGACGTTGCAACGGTTGAGAATAGCAATCCCTATACAAATGATGATGGCCGCCAAAACAACCAATATGCTAAGCATTTTTGATACCTCCAGTAAGTTCGGAGCCTTCCGATTTTACTGCCTGGCGTCTCGTGTGGTGCTCACGACCTGTTCCACCTGGCCCCTATGTGCCTGAATCACTATTACCATTTCTATTCGAGCACGCCCTGCGTTTGCGTTGATGACCCTCTTTACCTGCCTCATTGCCCTGAAGACGTTATCGAATCTGGCTTCCCTTTTCCTTGGTTCCTTGGCTTCTGTCCGCTTTCCCGGCTTCGCCCCTGTTTTGGCTCTGTGGTACTCGTAGGTCTCCGCGTGATCTCCCGAAATGAAGCACTTGGCCGAATACTTCTTTAGACCGGTTTTCGTAAGTTGTGAGGTATTAATCAAGTTAAAATTCGTAATCACTAGGTCCGGGGTTCAAATCCCCGCGTCGGCTTCACTAAACTCAATGACTGCCTTTGTCCCCCTTCGCTCTCCCGGCCGAGCACGTTCCTGATCGTTATCGCAATCTCCCGCCTGGTTAATGGCTTCATCAAAAATGCCCTGATGCCCGCCGCGTTTGCCTCCTCTGTCGATATTGTTTCACTGTAGCCGGTTAAAAGGATGATCGGAAGATCATGTCTCACGTTCAGAACCTTCTCGGCCAGCGCCCTACCGGTAAGGTGGGGCATAACGTGGTCTGTAATCACGAGATCGAAGCCATGCGGTTCTTCTCGGAAGATTTTCCACGCTTCGGTGCCGCTCTCTGCTACTGTCACCTTATAACCAAGCTTTTGAAGGATCTGTGAAGCCGCTTGCAAGACCGCCGGCTCGTCGTCCACGAGAAGTATTCTCTCGTCGCCGCAAGGGATCTCCCCCCCTTCTTCGCGCCGGATGTCCTCGTCTCCCGCCGTCAGGGGCAGAAACAAGCTGAACGTAGACCCCTTGCCCGGCTCGCTCTCTACCGTGATTGCACCGCCGTGGTTCTTTATGATGCCGTAGACGACCGCAAGCCCCATACCGGTTCCTTCGCCCGGCCCCTTGGTGGTGAAAAAGGGCTCGAATAGCTTTTTGCGCACGTTTCCTGTCATGCCTGTGCCTGTGTCCCGGACGCTTAACTTAACATAGGCTCCCGGCGCCAATTCTGCATCAGGTATCTGACCCTGTTGTTTCACCGCAACATCAGCCAGGCTAATCGTGAGGACACCGCCGTCTTTTTGCATGGCATGCGTTGCGTTTGTCGCAAGATTTATAAGGACCTGCTGAATTTGGGACGGGTCGGCAAGGACCGTGTCCGATTTCGTCCGAACATCAAGTTCCATGCGGATAGTGGTCGGCAAGGTCCCCCGAAGCAGCTTGTAGGTTTCTTTCAGGAGGGGCGTTAACCTCAATTTCCTTCTTTCTCTCTCGGTCTTTCTGCTGAACGCCAGAATCTGACCGATCAGATCCCTCGCGCGTTGCGACGCCCTCACGATCTGCTCGACGTTCCCGGACGCCCTATCTTTTTCTTCCAGGTCGTCGAGGGCCAGCTCAGCGTTTCCAAGGATAATGGCAAGCATGTTGTTGAACTCGTGAGCCATGCCGCCGGCCAGCGTCCCTATTGCCTCCATCTTTTGTGACTGGCGGAGCTCTTGCTCGACGCGCTGCTGCTGGGTGACGTCCCGGAGGGAAAACACGAGAGACTCCACTTCCCCGGCCTGGTTGACCAAGGGGGTGAGGGTCCAGTTCCAGCAAGTGGTCCCCCATTCCGGATGGTCTGGGAAGATAAAAGGCTTGGCAGTGGCCTGGTAAGGCGCCTTTGTCTCTACGGCCTTTCTGAAAATTGCCTCTCTTTCCTCGTTGGGATAGAGCTCGAAATAGTTGCGTCCCGGAAATCCCTCGATCTCCCTTTTGAAGGCCCTCGCAAAGGCTTTATTTACCCGTATGAAGTTGAAATCCCTATCGAGGAGCACCAAGGGGTTGATCGTTGAGGAGAAGAAGCTCTCAAGCACCCTCGACTGGACCACGACCTTTTCCTGTGCCTGTTGAAGCTCAATCGTCCGTTCCTGGACGCGCAGCTCAAGCTCGTCGTTCGCCTTCTCAATCGCCCTTCGAGCGAAATGAGCGACGAGGATGACGAGGCTCGCGTTGAAGGAAAATATGGCCAGGGCGAGGGCGTCAGCCGAATCGGCAATCGAGAGCGAGCCACGCGGCTCAAGGAAAAAATAGCTGACGGCAAGGGCGCCGAGGGCCGCGGCGAGCAGTCCCGGACGGACTCCCCCGATAAGGGTCGCAAGGATGACGGCCGGATAATACAGAATGTAAGTCTGAGTGCTGCCGAATGTCGGTTCCAATAGCCGGTGCAGCACCGTCGCTACACCAACCAAAAGAACGGCAAGGACATATTTCTGAATCCCTGTTGTTGGGCGGCCCGCACGGAGCCAATCAGAAGGGCTTAACCACTTTGCAGGAGGGCTTAACCACTTTGACGGGGAAATTAAGGCCAGGGCGAGGGCGTCAGGCGGATCGGCAATCGAGAGCGAGCTTTCCGGCTCAAGGAAAAAATAGCTGACGGCAAAGGCGCCGAGGGCCGCGGCGAGCAGTCCCGAACGGAGTCCCCCGATAAGGGTCGCAAGGACGAGGCCCGGATAATACAGAATGTAAGTCTGAGCGCCGCCGAATGTCGGTTGCAATAGCCGGTGTAGTACCGTAGCTACGCCAACCAAAAGAATGACAAGGACATATTTCTGAATGGCCGTTGTCCGGCTGCACGTACAAGGTCTACCAAAAACCCTTGACCGCATTTCCTTGATCTTTCGCCGTGGGCCATAAGTTTGCATGGCCATCGTTCGTCCCTCAACTATAAGATATTGAATGGCCGAGAGTCTGTCAAGTCCCGGTTCGCACTGACACAAAACACTTGACGTTAGCGACTGACAGACTTGACATGAACTGGTGCTGACGTACCACGTATGGTACGATTAGGAGGAAACAAGGATGACAACATTATCGGCATCAGAGGCAAGGAAAAGGCTCTATAATCTGGTTGACACGGTTGCGGCGAGGAACCGGGCTGGTGAAGTGGCGCGTGGTGTTTACGAAACAGCCCAGTGGTGCATACACTTTCGGGTATTTTTGCAATCCTGGCCCTAATATGTATAGACAATGGAAAATGATCGCATCAGTGGAGAAATCACACAGGCCGGCATCATTACTGGCCCGTATATAGATACCTTTAAAGGGACATGCATGAAGACGGAAATACATCAGAAGTTTTGAATGGCAGGTAGCAGAAATATATAAAACGAGGTCTAAACAATGAAAAAGAGTTTAGTAGTGTCCATTGTGATGGGGTTGTTCATGATGACATCAACCATAACTGCCGGAATATCCTATGCCATGTCTCAAGGAGACGAAGATTTGCTCAGGAAGATTGATGGCAGGAGATACGTGGGCTTTGTGGATGTTAATTACACTCCAGTAATCGACGTGCGCTCCAAGGTTCTTGTGAAAGGCGTAATCGCGAGAAACACGGGCTATTACGAATCACCGGACCCCGATGGCAGCCGCTTCGAAATCACGGGTCGTGAGTTCACCGTGGGCTGTAATATCGTTGTTTATGGCAACGTCCGCTGCGTGGAGCGCACCTACACCATTAGTGAAGACGGTGACAAGATAATTGAGCATACCCGACTTTCGGACGGCAGTGTGCGGCAGCAAATTTGGCTTTGGCAAAGATAGGAGGATATTACTACGGTTCATAAACCCTGGTGATTCAGACAATAAGCCTTGGCCGGGTGAACTTCAAGGTGTTCAGTTTCCGCGTGAGACTTTATGCCACATTTGAGATTGAAAGTCTGAAAATCGAAAAGATCGTTGGAAAACTCGATTACAGTCAACTAGCTTCATTTCCCTCCCTGCTCAAAGCATGTTCGATGAACAAGCATCGCGAACATCACCCGGATGAGTATGAGAAGATGCAGATTGCCACTGAGAGACATGGTATCTGATCCCGTAACAGTTTTCTTGACATTTATTATTCGTGTGCAATAATGGAAAAATCTGATAAGGCCAAACTATGGGCGGCCATAGGACGGAAAGCGATGGGTCTCGGATAGTTTTATTGAGCCATCTCCAGTAGACAGCCAAGCCGCCAGAGAAAGGGCGGCTTTTTTGTTTGCAGGTTAAGGAGCGGGCTGGTAGTGAAAAGAAGGCGGTCCCGACTATCAGCATATCCTTGACACCTTTAAAGCCTTCCCCGGGGGACAGGATGAATGGAGAAGGAGCGTCGCTGATGAGAACAAAAAAGAGTAAGCCGGTTTTTGTAACCAGATGTTACATAAACATTTTATTCGCCATAATAGTATCGCTCACAGCCCTTATCCCGCAGGCCGGAGCAGAGCCTCCCTTACCCGCGTACGAAGATAACCATCTCGGGATAGCATTTCCCAGAACGCTTGCAGGGCTCACCTTTGGCGGACTGACCAAATATGATCAAGCAACCCTTGGATATTGCCTGCGTTACGGCGGAAGGGACCTGCTCAAGGCGGACCTGTTCGTGTACGATCATGGCATTTTGAATATCCCGGACGGTTATGATAACGAGACCGTGAAGTCAGAAATTGCATATGCGTTTCTCGCTTTGGAGATCATGCAGGAACGCGGTCAATACATGGGGCTCGCGCATCTTGCAACCGGTGTGGTGCCTGAACAGGGGTATATCAGGTTCATCTGGGGCAAGCATAGGTACGCCGAAGCTCCTCGGGAAGGTAATCTGTACACGGGGCCAAGAATATCAGAGACTTTTTTGACGGGGTTCCGGGGCAAATTCATCAAAATTAGGCTCACTTACAAGGAGTATAACCTGGAAGAAGGCAAGAAAACGTCAGATGCGCTGACTAGGGCATTGATTGAACTGATGATGAGCGCAAAGCTCCCCTGAGGGCGCTCTGGCAGGCTCGGGATAAAAACCGGACCCGATGGAGCTCTTACCGCAACCTCATGGCCGCTTGGGTGGAGTACCTCATGTAAAGACACACCGGGATCACCGCGCATGAAGGTCTCCATAGTTTGTCATTGGCGCTTTTGCGGTGCAAGGAAAGCCCCGGGGTTGAGTTAAATACAGTAGTCCTGACCTCTGACGGAGACCCGAACTATGGACGAGGCTGAATTCGAAACGGAACTCAGGCGACTCGAAGCGCTTGCAGAATCTTACGAAGCCAACATGTACGAAGCGCCAGACGCGACCACGGCCACCGGCCACTACGCCAACATGAAAGACGCCTTCTCCGACGCCATCGGGCTGGCGCGACGAGCCGGCCGCAGTGATCATGTAGAGCGTCTGGAAAAACGCCTGAGTGAGGTCAAGCAGATATTTAGAAACCAGTTGTCGTTTGATGGGGGTTGGATACGAAGTCACCTCGGTCCGTCCCTTGAGCGGAGAACGGTCGCAGTTTGGATCGTCAAGATTAAAGACTTCATCATAAGCGTGCTCCGCGAATGCACGATCCCGATTGTATCCGGCCTTATGATAGAAGCGTATCGGCGTGTTGCAACGATACGTCGTGCACCATTTGTGCTCAGGAATGCCGCGCTCAAAAAGTTGCGGGGCGACATGTTCCGTGAATTAGATGTCGTCGAAGTCGTCAAGCTCCTGAGCCCTGACCGGCCATACTGCGGGACGAAAGGTGTTTGCCGGCCCCCTCAGGTGGGCGATACGGGGACCATCGTTTCGGTACTCAGCCCGGATGAGCCTAACATGATGTACTACGTCGAATGCGTAGATAATAACGGTCTCACTGTCTGGCTTGCGGGCTTTTGGCCCGAAGAACTGCGCCTAACGTATCGGACGAGATAATTTGGCTCGGTCTTCATCGGCTCATTAAAGGAGTTCACCAGTGAGGATAAAGAAATGACAGGAAAGAATACTTTGTCAAAGGGGAGGAATAATGGTATGTGGCGGCTAGTGATGTTTTGTTTAGGAACTACCCTGTCCTTGTCCTCCTTGGCCTATGGCATGAGTCCCGCCGAGGCCCGGACTAAATTAGAGCAGATGGGTGTGCAATTCTCAGAAGATACCTTTGTTGCAAAGGCAAAAGACGGCGATCTGGCTGCTGTAGAGTTGTTCCTGGCTGCCGGGATGCATGTAGATGTGAAAGATAAAAAGGGCAGTGACGCCATGCTCGCCGCGACAGCTAGGGGCCATTTGCCAGTGGTCGAGGCCCTTCTGGCCCATGGGGCCGAGGTTAATGCCAAATTGCAACTTGGTGTAACCTACTTGATGATAGCGGCGTTTAATGGCCACGTTCCGGTGGTCCAGGCCTTTCTCGCCCAAAGGGCCGAGGTTTTATAAACCGATTGAAAAACCGTCAAGAAGAATTTTTTGGACAAAGCCGTATAGAACAAGGTAGCATTAAGTGACTGCGGCAGGATGTAAAAAATGATATTTGGCGCCACTATTACCAATTCGATGCGTCTTCTAAGAATGGGGGATGAGTATGGCAAACCAGGAAGCCGTGAAAATCCTACAAGGATATGCTTCGGCATTCAAAGGACTCGACCGGGAAAAAATTCTTCGCTCGGATCTCGGTAAGGCATCTCTTAATGATGACTTTGCCCCGATCCTTGATTTGCTGGTTAAGAAAGTCAGTTTCGCCGCTGAATACGTTTCATCAGTACATGACTCAACCGTGAACTCCTTCAATAGCGTCATCGGTCAAATTGTCAATCGAATAAACGCCCAAATGGCCTTGGATACCGGTCAGTTCGTTTCGGGCAAAGCTGATTTCATTGCCTTCATGAACCAACAGGTTGCACAGATTGAACAGTTCTGGCCACCATTCATAACGGCTGCGATCGAAGCAAGAGGTTTTTTGCAAGATGAAGGTATTCGGAAGGAATATCAACGCGCCGTAAATGGAATGAAAAGTGAATCGGAAAGCACACTGAAGGCACTCGCTCAGGAATCAAAGAAGATTCTGGATGAGGCTCGGAAGCTCGCCGATGAGATCGAGCAAAAGGCCAGACGTACCGCAACCCATATTTCGGTTGAGGCCGCACAGGATGTGTTTAGGAAGGCGAGACGGACACAGTTTTGGCAAGTGATTTTATGGGCTGGCCTAAGTCTACTCAGCGTCTGCGTATTTCTGATTGCAGCCTATTACTTCTATCACACGCCACTTTTCGGCGAAGCCAAAATTATCACTGAGCAAATCAAGTGGACATTCGTGTATGAATCCGTACTGCGAATCATCATATTAACCGTTATCGCTGCTTTAACAACATTTTTTCTCAAAATGTTTAGAGCAAACATGCATATGTTCCAGCATAATTTACACAGGCAAAACATAACAAATTGCATGGCCGCATTTGTCGAATCGGCTGTCACATCCGAACAAAGAGACCTAATCTTGCAGCACCTAGTTGATGCAGTTGCCACCTTTGGTTGCTCAGGTCTCATACAGAACGAAGATGATTCGGTGCAGTTGCCAAAAATAACGATTGATACTATTGCAAGAACTCTCACACAGAAATAGGACGTCACCTACGAACGAAGCATTCACGGAATGTCATGTAAGATAAAGATTTGTGAATGAAAGTGACCTATCAGCTTGCAGGTGACGAAGCATTCCGCACTTCTTTAAGCGTGTAAAACCTCTGATCCTCTGGAGCATCCTTTTCGTAGACATAAATTTCGGCGAAAGAGTCTGCAATCACAAGAAGCACGCCCTTTCTGGCTGGCTCCGTTAGAAGGCTGCCACCAAGGCGCCTAACAGACTTGCTGCCTTCTTCCTCCACAGTCACCGAGGCTTTTACGGCGTATCCTGTAATCTCTCCAACATACCTCACCAGATATGTGCTCGGTCCCTCGGTGGTCGTCTGCGATGGGAGACCAACATAAATCTGGGCGAGCGACGCTGCCATGTTGAGCGCTGCCGGTAATTCGTATCTTCCTTCTGCTACAAATTTCCTATCCTTGACTTCGATTCTCAAGGGGCATTTTGGTCCTTGCCATGAACCGACATGATCAGCCGGTTCAGCTACTGTCAATGCTTTACCGTAGGCCTTATAGAACTCGCTGTATGGCCGGGTTTTTTTTACAAGTTCGTCTTGCTTCTTTTCCTCTTCCGCTGGCGTCTCCTTGATGCTTAGAATGTGCCGGTGAACGGCCGCATCGCAGTCATCCACCTTCAGGGCACGGTCACATATCTCTTGCGCTTCAGGCAAGAAGCCGGCACCGATGAGCCTAAGCGCAAGGTTGCTCATAGCTAACGTATTCCTGAGCCTTTCAGCCTCACGGTACGCATCTACCGAACTGGCAAGAAGGTTGAAATGTTCATACTCCACCCCCAGGTTGTTCCATGTGTTCGAATGTCGCTGGTTTTTAGGAATGCGCAAGTAGTGAAAAAATGAAAGGTTATCTTGATTTTCCTGAGAGTATTTATAGGCGAGATCAAACCGGGCATCAACGTCATCGGGTCTTAGGCCGAGCATATGTTCAGTGAGGCCAAAGTACATATCATTTTCGGCTTTCAGAGCTGTAATTTCTCGAAGCGCCTTGATCATTGTTACCTCACCTTCACCATCCCGAGCAAACCTTTGCCTCATTTCATTTACTGCCACTTCGCTCTCGGCATTCTTACCAGCTCGAAGAAGTGCGAGGGCAGCTTTTCCAAAATTCGTTACCGTTTCGTCTACGTCGGCCGCAGTTTCTGCCGCGAGCCGATATGAAGCCGCAGCTTTCTCATACTCCTTGTATACCTCATATGCACTTCCCAACTGTGACTGAACCTGTCCATTTTGTGGATAGGAAGCTGCCAAGTCCAGCATCCTACCCAGTGTACCTCCCTTTCCGAGCAACAGTCGCTGATATTCTTTGAAAGCCTCCCAGGACTCTCGGTTGCGGGCTTCGCGCCCCTCCTGAGATTCCAAATAAGCTCTGGTGACGACTTCTTGGCCTTGTGCATTATCAGCCTCAATGGCTTTGCGCAAAGCAAACCGGTAAATGAACGGGCGCCAGGTCGGTTTCGGATGAAGGAACCAATCCTCGTCCTCATTCTGGCCTTCCTCTGCCTTGCCTTCAGGGGCTTGAGTTGTACTCTCCAGCACCGAGGCCGTCATTGCTTTGGGTCTCAAAGACCTAATCATGTCCAGTATTTTTCCAAAGCATCGCTCAGGAGACTCTCTTACGAATTCGATATACTCGATATTCCCCTGTAAGCCCCCAGGTGGTCGAAGGCCCTTTTCTATTAGTAGAATGAAACTCATATCACGCCCCACTGCCAACCCTATTTCCTGAATTATCCAATCTGAAGTCTTCCAAGAATACTTGGCCTTATCAGCCCTCAAAATTCTTCTTCTTAGCCTGCCTGGCTTCAGCTCAGCATCGTTGATCGCTCGCTCGTTGTTGGTGCAAATACCGATAAAAACGTTCTTGTCTTGGATGAGGCCCAAGACCTTTTCGGCAAGCTCCTTCGCCTCCGCCGCCTTTGCGTGATCCCAGGAAAAGCCAATTCCCATCTCCTTGATCTTGTCGAAGTATTCACAAAAAATATTGACCAATGCTTGGTCGTTATCCCAAAAGCTGTGAGCGACGAACGCCCTTAGTTGGCTCATAACGCCCCCTGGAAAGCATCATTATCATATGTACTATTGCACACTTTTAAGCGCAAATCAAAGCAAGATTCCAGGAAGCAGTTCAGCATGCTCTCACCCCCGCCGCTGCACCGGATGCTCGCCCCCACTCTCTCCTCGCGCCGACACTCTCCGCTCTTGTCTCCTCCGGGCGATAGAGTCCCTGAGAGGTAAAAAACCGCGTGTGGCCCGTTAGTTCTTCTCCTGCGAAGTCTTTCACCAGCGCCGCAAGCCCAAGCCCGCTTACACCCTGCTTCTCGGTTGAAACCCTTAAATAACTTATAAATTTGCCTTCCATATCGCTCCTGCCTCTGTTATGTAATTTGTAGTAACGAGCATTACTTGAACTCCGTCAACACCGGTGTTAATGTTTGTGATAGAGAACACGGACGATTCATAAAACGAAACTGCGCACAATGGAGGGGGGGAACTTAAATGCGATCGAAAGTGATTCTTTACCTTATCATTATAGCTATTTTGGGGGGCTTAGCCTATTTCGGGGAGCGGACCGACCCTAAGAGCTTCTTGCTCGCTTTGTTCACGGCCTTCGTGTCGTTCGCTGTAATAGTTTTCGTTGAAGCGGAACTTAGACCGCAGATCAGCATAGTGCAGGAGGCGGTGCCGCCTGTTTTGTCAGACGGGCGCAAGTTCCTTCGTGTGATCGTGAAGAACCATGCACTTTGGTCCCCGCTGAAACTCGTCATGGACCGGCGCCCGGTCTATCAAGCCCGAGCATCGGTCACATTCCTAACCGAATTGAACAATCCTATTTTCGGTCCGGAGCGCGTTATGATCGGTCGCTGGTCCCACACTCCGGAACCTCTTCGCCCTCTCTCGATTTCGCCAAGCCCTGGCGGAAACCAAGAAATAGGTTTCGTATGGGACTTAAGCGCAACCCGTGATGCCGTTGATATTGGTGCCGGAAGTACCGAAGTCTTGGATATTGTTATGCGCAACCCAACCGAGGATGGTTGTCATGGGTGGCACAACCGAATAATAGGTCGACCCGGTGCCGCCCCTCCTGAAGACCAGTTCGATCTCTTGAAGGGACGCCATCGTGCCCTCGTACGGGTTGATGCATCGGGTAGAAGCACTAAAGCTCTTTTTCGAATAGTGTGCGATGTTGGTATTGAAGACTTTCGTCTCGAACTTATCCCTCGGGGGCACAAAGGACTGTAGCGAGACCTACCGGCTGTTACGTGAATATCAGGGCAACCCGTCGGTCCCTTTGCTCGATATAGTGGGAACCTTGCGCAAGACGCGGGCAAGGATGCTTGACGTGCCGGGCTGAAGTGAAAGCCGGGCCTCTTATAGGAGCGATCCCTCCCCCCTCAGGGATTGGAGGGCGGCGGGCCGAATGTCGGATAGCCCTGGGCCATGCCCGGGACCTGGTTTCCCTTGGAGTACATGCACTGCTCGTACGCGTTGTCGTACCGCCTCTGAAGCTGCGAGGCGGACGTCCGGCCCTGGCCGCTCCCGATGGCCGATCCGCCGAGGAGGCCGGTCGCGCCGCCGATTGCAGCGCCTGCCCCCGCGCTCCCGGTAGCAGCGCCGATACCCGCCCCCAGTCCGGCGCCGAGCAACGTGCCCAGCACCGCGCCACTGGCTGTACCCTGGTTCGCCGTCTCGCCGGGCGATCCGCCGGCCTGCCGGCCGGCCCACTGCCTGCAGACCGCGTCATCGGTCTGGAAGGCCTCGAAGGTCTTTCCGTGGCCGGGCATGACGCTGACACTCGGACCTGCAGGGACGGTCGTACACGCGCATAGGAGGGCAACCGCGGACATAAGGAGAAAGAAACGGGTCCCGTTCATGCTCTCACACCTCCCTCTTTTGAGCGGGTGATCGAGTCCGCACCATCCGCTTCTTCTCAAACATAGGCCCTGTACGCCCTTTCGTCAACCAGGGGGTATCTCACCTTCCCCCGGCCGGGGGGTAGGGACCTGCCGTTGCAGGGCCGTACTCCGACGTTCCGAGTCCCCCTGAGCCCGTTCCGGACCCGCCCATTGTGCTGCCAGTGCCCGTCCCGGAGCTGCCGCTTTCCGGCATCCTCGTATCCATGCTCGGGAACCCGCTTCCCGTGGGACCTGGAAAGCCGCTCCCGCCTCCCCCCGGGAAGCCGCTGACTTGACCACCGGGGCCGCCCGCTCCGCCGCCGGGCGCGCCGGCTATCCCCCCGCCGCCTCCCGCCCCGGCCTGGCCCCAGGCCTGACCCGCCATCAGCATCACCAGGACAATCACACCGAAGAGAACCTTCAGAGATCCTTTCTTCATTCTTTTCACCTCCCACCAATATTAATTATAAACATCGCGCTTCCTATGGTGAAGACCCCAAGTCCCGGCAGTTGCCGGACGGCGCGGCGAGTATCATAATAGCTTTAGGAGTCACCCGGTGCTGACCGCGAAGAGACTATTTCGCACCTTCCCAGGCCGCCTCCTCTTCTGGGCGGCCGTCATTGTCGCGGTCTACACGGTAATCGGTTTTCTCCTGGTCCCCCTGGCCCTCAAGGCGGCCCTTCCGTCGCGACTTTCAGAGTCTCTCCACAGGCAGGTGACGATCGAGCGCGTGAGGTTCAACCCTTACACGCTGAACATGACCGCCAGGGGACTCAGGGTGGACGACCGCCCGGGAAAGGGCACTTTCGCCCATATCGAAGAAGTTTTTCTCAGCCTCAAGGTCTCGTCTCTCTTCAGGCGCGCACTCGTCCTGGACCAGGCCCGGATCGTCAAGCCGTCCTTGACGCTCGTGCGCCTGAAGGACGGCTCGTACAACTTCCAGGACCTTCTAAAGACGCGGGGCGCGGCGCCTACGCGGTTTTCCTTGAACAACGTGCGCATCACCGGCGGGAGCATCGATTTCCGCGACCTGGTTACCGGTTCGCAGCACTCGGTGCGGAACATGACTGTCAACGTCCCCTTCATCTCGAACATTCCCTACTACGCCGATACTTACATTCACCCTCTCTTTACCGCCGACGTTGACGGCGCGAGGTACGAGATCAAAGGGCAGAGCAAGCCCTTCTCGAAGTCGTTGGAGACGGAGGTAACGCTGGCCGCCAGTCGCATCGAGCTTGCCCGCTACCTCTCCTACCTGCCCCCCACGGTCCGTATAAAGGTGCCGAGCGGCCTCCTCAACCTGGATATCAGGGCCTCTTACAGGCAGAGTGAGGCGAAGCCGCCGACCCTTTTCGTGGCCGGCCGGACCGTCCTCGAGG